>Ga0126336_10002606_pt1 | contig 10364 bp, 6 predicted proteins | sample SidCmetagenome_FD_92530 | JGI IMG/M metagenome (GOLD analysis project Ga0126336, IMG submission 92530) | Coral microbial communities from El Islote,Puerto Morelos, Mexico - Siderastrea C C metagenome | ecosystem: Host-associated > Invertebrates > Cnidaria > Coral | place: El Islote,Puerto...
AAGGGGAAGGAAATGCAGTCAAGAGTCCGTGCAAAATTACAGACACATGTATAAGTTCAGTACTGGTTTTTGTTCTGCCGAAATTGGCTTAAATCCTCAAATTTTCGTTTAGTTTTAAATGCACGTTTTGTTGGTAAATATAGATGGTTCACACATTAACAAGAGTGATATACCGTTGTTGTCTGCCTTCTTGGATCTTATAAAACATTACCACGGTAAAACAGGTATGATTTGATGCCACCTTCGATTTTTCGAACTCCCGATTTTTCGAACCAATTTCCATTTCCCTTGGAGGTTTGAAAATCGGAATTCCACTATAGTTTCGAATCACTTGCCATCTCCATGCAAAGATAGGAAGCTCTTAATATTAGCGTTGACTCTATCTCAAATCGGGATAATTCTCCGAAATTAGCTAGTGTGCTGGGCATTTAGCTTATGTTGGAACTGTGTCTACATGCCCGGCAGCGGGGCACGATTTTAAAGCTAAATGCCCGGTGATCCACAATTTTGGCGGCTCAGATATTTTTATATTAGATATTTTTATATTAGATTCATCAACAAAAATGCCTTTATTCGCTTATGTGTCATTATCAATGAAATTTTAGTTCGTTAATTCGAAATTCGAAAATAAATAAATAAATAAGTAAATAAAAATGACTGTGAAATCTCTGTGCACACCGTTCCTGTAACATAAAGCTTAATGCCCGAACGTCACCATATCATGTCACTATGGTGGCGTGACAGCTCGGGTCCAGTGACGATTGAGCTAGTGATTCTACAGTATGCTCAAGCTTGGGAAATTCGTCAACTAGAAAACCAAATTGATTTTTTTGAGTCATTTGGTTATTCCAAACAAACGTCGAATACTCCCAGGAGGTTTGCATGAGAGTTTCCGCCCAAATTCGGTGAGCGTTTCTGACTGGCGGGTCAAGCCACAAATACAAACCTCAAGTGCGTGAACATAGCATAGTATTTTATAGTATGCACAAGCTTTGAAAATTCGTCAACTACAAAACCAAAATACCCCTCTGGATCGCTTGGCAATTCTAAACAAATATCGTTTATTTCCAGAACGTTTGAATAAGCCTTTCCGTCGAAATCCTTTGTAAATGTCGGACTCCCGGGCACCTTAGTTGTCTTGAAAGATCCGTGCCCGGCTGCCGAGCATCTAGATACTGCCAAATGTATAATGGTTTGCTCTCCTTGAGAAAATTCCCTTGATATCTTCCTCTTGGTGAGCATTTTGTGTGTGAGCAAAGGTACTTAATCATAACTTTAGAACGGTTTTGACAAAACGCTAGCGAAATCTGCGACCGATTGGACCGGTGTCGACCTTTTACGAAAGAAAAATTAGCAGCTGGGCTTCACTGGTCGAAAAGCGTGCCGTCGCTAATTGAAGGCGTCCTCCTGATTGGTTAATTTATTTGGGATACGACCACCCAGGAAAACACCTCGATAACTCTCGTGGACGCGTCTTGTGACGTATCCTGGAGATTAGATACGCGACGAAACGTTTACCTCCAGAGATAGCAGTCATGCACAATTTATTTCCACTACCATAGTAAAAGTCCTTTTACCGCGCTAAGAGGGTTTTGAAACGTAACCGCAACTATGTCGTCTTGATAAACCGTCACATCATTAAAATTAAGCTTATGAATGGCGATCAGTTGAGCAGTTCATATTTTTAACGAACGTGGTGATGTTGTTGTTTTTTAGGTGAAAGAAGAAGGCATCACCAGTCTGTATAAAGCAATAACTCCAGTGTTGATACGCGCTTTTGTGGGAAACGCGGTGAGCTAGTGAAGAAAGAAATAATTCATCCAATGCACATAGACCACCGCCTGGTGGCTTGCCTCTTGAATCTTTTCGTCTTTAGAAAATTGTCATTGCAAAAATTCGAAGGTAAAAACGTAGACAGCATTTCCATTCATGCGATTATCTAAGAATGATTCACCCATTTCGCCGTGGTAAAAACTTCTTATTTATCTTGTTCATCGGCAATCAGTCTTGTGAGAACGTTCGACTCGAAAGCACGCTCGACGACCGTTGAGATTTTTGATTGACGTGACAGGCTGAATCGGCTAAACACCTCAGTCTCCTTATAGTGCGTCGCGTGTTCAAAAATTGTCGTCAATCGATCGCAGACTATCGGAAACTGTTTGCGTTTTGTTTGCGATTGTCGGCGACTCCAGTTGGGAATCAACGTAAAAGGTGTTTCCACTAATACAAATTGTTTGCCATCAAGCCATCGTTAACTGTTTGCGACTGTTTGTGACGTTGTTACGAGCATATGGAAACCAGGCTATAGTCGCTTTAAATATGCTTCAAAAAATACACTCCAGCCTCTTTGACCTCTTAAACTTTGTTTCAACTGACGCAATTGAAGCCGAAAATTGCCAACGATCGCTGGCGATCAATTTCCCTCCATAAAGTGTGTCAGTGGTTGTACGGACTGTTATGTGGGTTTGCGCAGTGTGCTTGTTGTTAACGACAACAAGGCTTTAGGTTAGTTAGCCGATGAATCTTCGTTTTATTATCGATTACAGTTTTGTTTCTTTTATTTTTAGGGGGTGTTCCTTGGCTATGAAATAGCCCTGAAGTTGTTTAACTGGATTTTACCTGAATAAAAAGTGGTCGAGATAGTCGAACCTTTCATCCATAATAAATGGTCGAAAATAGTCAAGGATCGGATTCTAATTTCTTGACATTTCATCACAAAGTCAAGCCTCTGGTTCATGTTTTTATTAGTAAAAAACAAAGCTGTATGTCTTATTAATTTTAGTAGTAGTTAGTATTAGATTGCACTCGACCCCACAAGCACTACTATGCTTAAACCATTATCGTGTTTAAATAAAGGATTTTGTATCGTATTGTGTTGTATTGTTTGATCATGAAGAATGTACTGTTTCGCAGAGTCAAGGTTCAGTGCAACACAGAAAAGTTTGACCTCTTTTAATTCACCTACTTTGGTGAGGTGGACTTTGCAATCAGAATTCGAGGATAGCTCCATGAAAAATAACTCAAGCTCACTTGTGCTCTTGAGTTGATTTCTTAGAAGCTATCCAACTCGTTTTCTGATTGGATATTCGGTCTTACGAAGACATGCAAAGTAATTTATTAGAGGTAGACTGCAATGCGTAATCAAATTCTCCCTACTCATAATGCAAAAAGGGAACGTAGGCATTTCATTACAGATTTACGTTGTTGTTAATTTTTATACGTGGTAAGAGTGGCAAAAGTTGAATAAACTGTGTAGTGCAAATGTTGGAGTAAGAACTTGAGAGTGTGATATGTGTGCTAATTCTAAAGTTCCAAAAAACCAGACGTTTCGACCGCTGCCTCTTCCTCAGTGGTAAAAGAGGCAACGACCAAACATTAACGAAGAGTAATTTATGCTTGGAAAGGAAAACAACTTTCGTGAATTACTGACAACGAAATACGCAAGAGAAAAGTTCCTTATTTCAAGAAAGACCTAGGTTAGGCTCTCCTGCGATTACACTTTATCTTCGTTTCGCTTTGTAAACCATAAGAGCGCTGCAAAAAATTCGGCCTGATCGCGGGTTGCAGTTGCAGTAACCCTTTCAACCCCAATAGTGACCAATATCTAAATTCCCCTTACAATATCACTGTATATAGAGATTTAGCCAAGCCTTAAAGCGGAGCTTCCAAGGAATAAGCTGGAGTTCGTTTCTCAAGAATAGTCCTTTAAATTGACTTCAAACTATGGCACAAGTTTCGCGGCTGCGAAATAAGCTTATATAAATTTTGGCGCTTTGAGGAACGCACAAAACTGTTTTCGGAAGCTTTTCGGGTAAAATAGCTTAAAAACGACTTAAAAGATTTCTATTGAAAACTTCTAGGACTAGAAAATCGACAATTGCCCAAAGAGATGGACCCGACAGTCAACTGTGAAAGCAATTATTCGTCGACATCTCACTGACGTGATGCTTGTGCTGTTGTCTTACTGGACAGTGCTTAGACGTACTGTTATGAATAAACAAACACAAAATAGTGGACAGCGAAATCATTTTTGAAAAAGTTTATTCGAAAACCCGTAAGTTTATCCTTAAATGCAATTCGCGTTACGCCTCCTGCATCGTGGGTCCGTCCACGCAAGTGAAAACGGCTAAGCATGGCAAAATATTGAAGACTACATCTGTCTCAAATCTGAGCGCGTTTTCTAATCATTTTTAAAGTCAATGTCAACATAAATAAAAAGTAAATGTCACATTTCTAATGAAATAAGTTAAATTTCCATTTCAAAACGTAATTTCGTTGACCGTAATGCTCAATATGTGATCATGTACGTTAAACCCTTTAAAAACTTCACTTAATCGGTTGTGTTTCAGAACAGAACAAGCTCTCCGCCGTGAAGAAATCAAAGATGAAGTCCTCGAAGGCAGATTTCGTAACTTGAACTATTCGACTTCCACCAAAAAGACAACTGAGTATTCTTTTGAAATTTTTCTTTCCATTTATAGATATTAGGCGTTTTTTCTCAAGTTTAAAACTTCAGTACTGTCGAACAATCGTTTTGCTAAATAAGCTTAAGCTTTTAAAGAAACGTCTTTTTCAAAAGCGACGATGGTCATGCGATTTCCTGCCAAGAAAAGATGGTTGGGTTGTCTGGGGACTCCCCTCTCCTTCCTCCAGAGTCTGTACGGGGACACGGACGTACGCTGACGTCACAACCAAAATTTCTCGCATCGATAGTTGCGAGAATTTACCCATGGCGCTCCGCTCCGCAAAGGAGCTCCGCTATTATGAAACATACCAGTTACGAGAATGGAGGGAGTGATCACTTAGGATAAAATGTCTTGATATTTAATATAATTCTCCCAACTAGTACCATAAGAAATGTATGGAGTACAGAGGAGAAGATACGCATGTTGATATAGGGGCTTAAAGGATTAAGGTAGGAACTGAAAGGACAAAACATTGTTTACCGAAATCTTTGTCAAAAAAAAAACATTAAATTAAACTAGATCAAAACTAAAAGTAAGCACAAAAATTGAAAAGTTTGAAATAATAATAATTCAAAACTAAATTAAAAGTGAACGCCTACCTTGAATTAGACTACGAGCAGTCTCTTTTTCAGCTCAGGGATAGTCGAGGAAAACGAACAAGAGAACGAGCGCGAAATCGCCTGCCGCGTTGAAACGTGACGCGCGTGTCGAGCCGCTAGTGTAGTGAGCGCGCACTTTTCAACACCTCAGGCGATTTCGCGTTCGCTCGCTTATTCGTTTCCCTCGACTATCCCTGAGCGGAAAGAGAGACTGCTCGTAGTCTAACCTTAAATTAGCTCATAATTCAAATTAAAGGAGGATTAATCCAAAATATTTATAAATTGGAGTTTTGTTCCGTAGTTTGTCGACATGGATTCCTGTTATTCGTTTTGTCGTGCAGTTCGCCTTTGGCTACTTTCAAATTATATTGGTAATGAGTGAATGAAAAGCTTTTCAAAAGAGAAAACAGAAACAGTTAACTTTTGATGATAAATAAGCGTTAATTGCTTATTAAAAGACCGACCCAAAAACTTTTATTTTTAGCATTTTCATTGATTTTTCAACTAGGCAAAACAGCATAGTTGAATGTTTAATATCTTCTCAATAATCGTTTTGTGATTAATTTATTTATACAATTTATTTTACAAGACGATAATTGGAGATATATAATAAAATATTTTGATCGACCTCATCTTAGGTAAAAGTCAATTTGGAGGGTAGTAGATTGCTCGGCTGATGGTCAGTTATACCAAGAGACAAACAGAAATACTTTTTTAAAGTAGTTTCTAGCGTTGCAGAACCGCGTTTCTCGAAGTTGTTTCTTGGATAGCAAGTTTGTTTTACTGATAGATATCTCTTAAGCCTGTGGATGAACTTTTCATCATTTGCAGGGCTCCAGGCGAAAGAGTCCACAATCTGCGAAGTCAGCCCAGCCGTAGCCTGAAGGGAGAGATCACAGCCTTACCTTTCTCTGTTTTTGTGGTGTACTGTGCATTTATAATGGATGTATCAGTTTATCAAACTAGCAAAAGTAAAGGCAAAATTAAACAAAATGAAACAAAAGCTCTCAAAATTACTCTACTATTTTTTCGTTTTTTTTTTGTGTGTGTGGTTACTTTGGCAATTTGAGGTTCGCGTAAGCGACGTTTTCAAAATAACCATCCGACTCGCTCAAAAAGTAGACAGAGATACAGAACAAGCCATGCAACTTGGTGACCCAACAATTACCCCACTCAGACAGACATTTCGCCAAAAAATCGTATTTGCCTGATTTGATGGCACAAAAATGTTGTACTGTCTGGTAATCAGGGTAGCCTAGCCTAAGAGCCTAGGGCCTCATACTAGATTTACTTAGTTATAAATTAGGAATGTTTTCTTTGTTGCCTACGAGAAAGTTAGGAGACTTAAGTGTTTAAGCTACGTAGTACGCATTGGAGTCATTTTAGTTCGATGGGACAAAAACGAGGCCTGTTCGACGTTGTGACGAGAACAGCCACCTTTTTAAGCCCGAATTCTGGTATTTAAATGTCCCGGTGGCGAAATCAAGAGATTTCACCGTTTAGCCAATGGCAACCCCCCAAAACGTGGTAGTACAGATGACTGGAAACTCAAAAACGAAGACCGATGCACGAAGTACCCTGAAGCTTGAGCCTGATGCTTCGTTAATGAGTTGGCGTGCTTCTTTTTCGCTTTCGGGTTCTTGGATTTCTTAGTTCAGAGTACTTTCAGGTTTGTTTCGAGTAAGTGTGCTTCATTTTTGACTAAGGGTGCTTCGTTTTCGCGGTCGGATCAGTCTTCGTTTTGAGTTTAGGGGGCTCCTTTTTCAAGTTGGGGTGACTCCTTTACGAGTTCGGGGAGCCAAGTTTTCGGCGAGTTCAGGGTGCTTCGTGCTTCGAATAAAGGGGTTAGTTTCTAAAGAAATTGTCGTGCTGCAACGGTAGAGAAAAGAAATTAGCACCAAAAATATCAACTGAGTTTAACCGTGCTGTTCTTGGTATCTTTTATTATTTATTATTTATTTACTTATTTACTTATTATTTATTTTTTGTGTGTGTTATTGCGCTTGTAATCATTGTTTATACTTGTCGCGAACTCATCAAATCAGAGAAATGATTATTAAAAAATTAAATTAAAGCACAATAATACACATCAAATCTCAAATCATCGAAAGGAATTTTTGTCATAAACAATCAACTTTAAAAATAACTTAAATATCACTGTCAACCGTCAAAAATCTATATTTTTGGCAGCCATCCTTCAAAGCTACCCCCGCCATTAAGACCCTCTTTATTTCATCTGCGACATTTCACCCGCAAAAATTGCTCGCGACACTTGCCTGCTACCCGCCGTCCGCGAAAATTAGATTCTCCGTTGAGGCAGTAGGCGACGGATTGCTTTAACCCGGTGGGACATTATGTTTACACCAGTTGAACCATTTGATGTTCGAATATTTCCATGTTTGAGTAGATGAATTATTTTAACTAGCTTGTAGAGTTGTCTCAATTAACTCACGGCGGTGTGACAAGTTGAAGCGGGAGCCCATAACCCGAAGAGTGCAACGGCCTGGGACAAGACTACAGTCGCTCTTCTTGTTGACGATGCCGAAAGATGTAGCTTCTGAAGACGCAGGCGGATATCACGTGGTTAAATGCAGTGTCGATTACTTTCTAACAGTCTCATACAGCCTCTTCCCCAGGATCTTCTCGGTTTTCAATATGGCAGCGGCTCAGGTTCTTCTCCGAGCCGCCAGCCACCCCCATATTGAAAACCGAGAAGTCCCTGGGGGCGAGGTTGAGTCTCAAAGTGCCGTGGTAACGATTACTCTGATATCGATCTGATCGGCTCATCCTTTACCCTCTAAGCCCTGATATAAAAAGGCGTATTCTCCTTACTGTTCTCCATACATTTCTTACGGAACTAGTATGGAGAATTTGTCTAAATATCAAGAAATCTTATCCTTGGTGATCACTTTCTTTATTCTCATCAGTTGAATGTTTGAACAAGTAGTGATGATGTAAAGAGAAATTTCATTTTCATCACTGTTAGGGCTTAAAGGGCTAATGAAAACACTACAACTGAGTTAGTTCAACATTTTCAGGCTGTCGCTTCTTTAGCAATCTGTTCAGTGTTTTCCTAAAGATTGGCATCCTACAGCTGTATGCGATAGGGTTAACAATAGAGTTAGCCAAATGAAGAGCAGTTCCTATCCACATAGGAACACAATTGAAGCAAGCGTCCACCACAGTGTACAAAATAATTCCTGGAATCCAACAGGAAAAGGACAAGGCTGTATCTATGAACATCGTGTTTGAGAGTTTTAAGTTCCGTTGCATGATTCTCTTTGAACAAAGCCAAAGACTTGGTGTGAACGTTTTATATGGATACGTATCACCATGTTAGTTACACAAATAATGAAGACGCACAACATGACGACGATGTTCATTGCTACAGTTAAATAAAATTGGTCCCAAAGACGGAAAGCTGGCAATACGTAAATAGTAGCCACACTTATTCCAGCCGCCCAAACAAATGCGATGCTATAGAAGTAAACTTGTAAACTTGATGTTCGGTAAACTTTATGGACGTAGAACGGCGAAAGCTCGTTCCAGCGAAATGACAGCGAGAGAAACAACCGACATACTTGAAAATGCGACAAAAAATGTTGAGAATGAATAGCCATCACTGTGTACATTGTCAAAGATAGACGGTTTTTTGAAGAAAAAGGGTATGGTTTTAGTTGCAATAGTTATTTATTGGCTCTGTCGCACCCACTAACAGGTAAATGACCGCCAGATTGAGTAGAAGGTAGCAGGTTCACCTAAGACTGCCTTTTCGTTGACTCCAGAACACAAAAATTGTAAAGGCATTGCCTGCGCAGATGACAAACGATTCGGCTGTGAGAACGGTGAGGAATATAACAAGCGTTATCCTTGAAATTTATCTCTTGCGAATGGATGAGTTCAAAAGTTGTCTCTACACGGTGAAAGGAAACAAGACGTTTTCTCTTTTCATGGGAGGCTTACGTTTAGGATTGTTGTCTATAACGGTGAAAGAGGTCAATAAACCATTTTGGTGTTTCTAAACCATCTGCCTTTTATTCAGACTTTTTAAAATCATTTACTTTTTAATTAAAATCGCTGGGGTAGAAAATAAATCAGCAACCGTAATAAAGTCTTATTTAATCACTGCAGTTAAACAGGATGTAGTCATGAAAAGATGAAAGGAACAAATACTTTTTCCCATATTTGTTTTCAAAAAGCATCTACAACTGAGGTGTCCTGTTGAATGTACAAAACTTAGTGTGAATTATATACAAAGGTTTCATATATGAAAAGAGAAAGTGTTGTGAAGGAAGTTAAGTTGGGGACTCCTGGGTATATGGCATGTCAAAATAAAATGGACACTACAAAAAAAACTGGCAGTAGTAAGCAATAAAAATTAATTTAACTTTCACGTTTGTTTGAAATTTGCATCAAACAAGACGCATGGGTAGCGTTCATTCCGGCCATTGTAAGCGTGAGTAGAAAGATGCTAGAGGCTAAACCCAAAATTAGATACGCACGTAAAATTTACGCAACAGTGGAAATCAACCTTTAGATTAGACTTTCTCGGTTCCGGCTGGTGGTGGGCCCGGGCGCGAAGGACTCTGATCACTTGCAGCGCGCCAAATTTACAGGAGGAATTATCCTCCTGTGGGTCTTATCCAATCAGAAGCAGCCTTACTGACGCACCGTCAATCAAGCCGGATCATGCCACATGAACGTGACTTGCCTGTTTTGATCAAAATTCATCGCGAGACTTGTGGAAAACCGTGGATATTTTAACACCGCTTTGAACAGTGTATTCTACATTCCACTTGTATTCTTTTGATCGCTCCGTGTTGACGGTCTATTGCACAACGCCTGTTTTCAACTGCAAAGCCGAAAAACAACTCTGAGCTCGACTTGTGGGCAAGTCTACTTACATCGCAATCGACCGTGAATAGGTCTGTAGCTTTCAATTCGTTTGCAATGCACTCGCGACCTGTTTTACCAAATTTCTTTGGCTTTGTTGTCAACGGAACATGAAAATGTCCAAAATCAACCGGCCGAGTTTTACAGTTCACGTGCAACACATTTACCCGTTTAATAGTTCGCCATATTAAAGCAAGTTGATTGAGATGGTGTTTGAAGTTTTCATTAAATCCCCGCGACATTAGCAGCGATTTAGTTCGCCATAAACAGTGAATGTGTGTTTGAGGCGGTTGGTACAAAACGCAGGTCCCAGGTCCCAGGTCCCAGGTCCCAGGTCCCAGGTCCCAGGTCCCAGGTCCCAGGTCCCAGGTCCCAGGTCCCAGGTCCCAGGTCCCAGGTCCCAGGT
>Ga0126336_10002607_pt1 | contig 10364 bp, 6 predicted proteins | sample SidCmetagenome_FD_92530 | JGI IMG/M metagenome (GOLD analysis project Ga0126336, IMG submission 92530) | Coral microbial communities from El Islote,Puerto Morelos, Mexico - Siderastrea C C metagenome | ecosystem: Host-associated > Invertebrates > Cnidaria > Coral | place: El Islote,Puerto...
ATACCCTGTTTAAGACAAAAATTGATGAAATTGATACCCCGTTTAAGACAAAACCCTCTAAAAACCATACCCTATCGGGCCGCACGTCCCCGTTAAGGCCATATAAGGGAGTACCCCCCCGGGCTTTAGCACTCCAAATTCCATAAACGTTACTCTTCTGTGGATAAACTTCGATTACCACTCTCAACAAGCCCCTTCGTATTACATCGAATATTAAAATGGCTTTTCTCTTCTGAACAGTACAAATTTTTCCATTTGTGTTTCCTGTTTTCTCTTGTTAAACAACCCTTTGGACGTATCTCTTGAGTAACAATCGCAATGGACTGAAGACGCAAAAGGTGAATTGAATGTTCCAACACAGAATTCCATTTTCAGTGACATCAGCAAAATGAAACATTTCACCATACAAGATTATTATGTAATTATAACCGGAAATCGACTGTTTTCATCGACTGTGTATGCTTCACAATCAACAGATCAACACAAGTAAAATCACGATATGCTCCTGACAAAAATATCCTAAGGACACCTCGCTGTTCGCTGTGAACTAACGCTATTTCTCTTAAATTTTACCGCAACATATTGGTTACTACTGAGAGTGAAATCATTGATAAACGACACAAGTCATTACTGTAACAGCAGGAACTCTAGTTATCTCAAACATCACCGCCTAAAAAAAGCGAAACTACCTCTCTTGGGAATACCGAACGTCACACGAACAACACCGAATCTACACGAGAGCTCACTAAAATAACCATAGGAATGCACCATTCTGATCACAATAACTCTTGGTTGCTATCGCAACCACGAGATAAAAAGCATTTAAAAACAAACAAACAGAAAAAGGCCTCCGCCTGTGTTACAAATGGGTGATTGGTAGAGCAATGTTCGGGTTGATTCTTTGTCTAATGACCTCTACTGGATAACTGGCAAAATATTTCTTGTAAAGATTAACCATGGAATTTGGTTTAGCTTTAGTAATGCATTGGCAAACTACTTGTTCGGTTGGACGTATGTCACATGAATTGACGGAGCTTATGCAAAAAGCTTCAGTAAACACCGTGCTTATAGCACTAACAATATGACCTTATTGTAACCCGTTTCTGGTAGAGGTAAACGAGTTTACCCGGAAAAATCAAGAACCACAAATTAACTTTCAAAGTTCTTAGCTTGTCTATATTAGAATGATTGAGAATTACCCCTAATGAAGTTATACAAGAAATCGGTTATTTTCTTACCGTACGTATCATTAGGGAACACTGCATTGGCAATGTCAATATGTCCTTTTAAAACTCTTGTGTAACAGTCCTGTGAATTAAGAAATAACGCAAGCAGTATTACGCGACCGAACTCCTCTCTACAAAAATTGCCTCGCATTTCACAACTGCTCTGCTTTTCGCCAAGCTGAAAGCAAGTTTGAGAAACTGTCCAGGAAATTGTGTAATATCATGACGTTATATCACTCAATTTAAGTTCTTTTAGCCAATCGAAGGCGCCATATGAATAACTTTCTGCTGTGATGTGTTTCAGTGGCCAATCATATAGGGTGAAGCAGGTGTTACAAAGCTGAGAAGCAGTACATACTGTAATACTTTGTTATAATCATGCAAATAAAGCTTGTTGTTGTGGTTGTTGTTGTTGCATCTTTTCTCTAACTCCAGTCACCGACAGAAAACTTTTAAAAACAGCAAACTCAGTTCAGAGTATACTGATGTCATTTTACTGACCTTCTGGTGTTGCGTGGGGACTCCAAAATGAACAGTGCGTGTCGTGTCGGTCGTGCCATCTCTAAGCGATACAAAAACACAAACGCGTAGCAACTTTACTACATCCGTTTCTCCAAAATATGTCTAATTAAAAATCTGAACAGAGCAATCCTTACAAGTATTGTCCTCCAGAATCCAACAGAAAAAGTCCATGTTTGTTGATCTTAGCGTCTGTAAATCTATTTGCCCTGCGGCATAAGAAATACAATAAAAGTACAATAAATTAAGAAAGATGGTAAATTTTAAGCTCGGTGAGTGAATAAGAAAGATGTCATGCTCAGCTTGTCATGACACAAGATGCTCGTGACAAGCTGAACGTCACACTTAAAAATACAATAGTCACACAAAATATCTTTGCGTGTGATAAGATCAAAAATTTGCTTTGGGAGGCGGAACGGAAACGGGACTAATCAGAGAATCAACTAAAAGTCTTTCAGCGTAACAAACATTGCACCATTCACTCCAGTATTAAAAAGTTCTAGAAACGTTGCTGTAAAACGCAAAAAAGGAAAATATTCCTTACTTCTCAAGGTATAACACGGTAAACCCACGCAATCTTCCATCCCTTATCCCTTTTTAACGGCCTTTGAGATATGGTCAATATGTTTGATCAGAAGCCCATTTTTCGAAACTCTCGATAACTTTATGGGACACCTGAGCATGTTTACACTACCATTCGACAAATGGATTTGAAAAAATACCTATTGGGTCCGATAAGTCATCAGGTGTCTCGCGAAACGTGTATTAGTCCTTTTTGCGTTATAGACAAATCCTGATTTTAGCGTAAAGAAAACAGAAAATGCCAATCGGAATTGAAAGGTTGGCGTATTTGGTTATAAATTACACAGCAAAAGGATAGAACAACCAAGGACATTACGTTTCGTATTCTGAAAATGGATTGAATTAAAACCAGAACTTCCTGCTAAATAATGCGAGATTGTTCCCAAACACATGCTATTTAAAATGGTTTTGCTTTGTTGTTTTCTTAAAACAGAGAGTTGACTATATTTATAAACATGCAAATGAAAAAAATGAGCCAGCGACGACCATGCACAGACGCCCAGACTATCAACAGGAGGTCAACCCAGGGCAAGAATCCCAGGGGGGTGGCGGTACTGGGAACTAGACTTCGCCTGCCTTTCAATAGACATAAACAGTAGTTGACAACTAGACTTACTTATAATGAATAATCGCACTGTTAGGTCCAAAGCCAGAGATTGTCGCAAAGCTAGGGCTCATGAAGTTCTCCTGTTTCCTTCAACAAATAATAAGCCACGTCACAGATAATAACAACTGTATGATGACAAGCTACTACAGATCAAGCGAGTTTAGCTGACAACCCATCTTAGTCTTCTTGCCAGGACTCTTCTCACTCCAACCTTGCTAAGGAGCTAAACCCTGGGTGGGACTCAATAAGTCTTGAATTTTAGGCTTTTGCATTCGGCACTCTCCTCCCTGTTGGTGGGGGAAACCATATCATTTTCGTAATAATTCCTAAATTCGGCATGTCTCTTTTCAACATTTAGGGACTTTAAGCAACGACGACGGCAACGCAACTAATTTGTGTATTTGGGTTCTTTTACTCTACTTCGCAAATATTCCAACTAGTTCAACTTGTCTTATGTGGCTGAACTATCCGGGAGCTGATTTCGCAGGGACAGCGCTCAAGTTCAGTTAGAGAAACAAAAATTCACTGTCGTGTGTTCCCCTTCTAAGTAAAACCTTAAAACTGGTCATTTCACGTTGTTTTGCAGAGGACGGCAGAGAAATGTACTAAACTGTAGAACGCAAGTGCAAAGCCACTGTTTTGCTCATTAAAGCTTATTGTTTTTTCACGTTGTCGTTGCTGTCGCCGTCGTGGTTGCTTAAACTCCCTTTTAGGGAACTTAAGCAATCACGGCGATGGCTGACGAGAACGTCACAAAACAAAAGGTTTACTTAGCAAAACAATGACTGTGCACGTGAACTGGAACACCGCCCTTACAGAGTCAGGTCCCGGATTGTTCGGCTACATTAGACAGATTGGACGAGTTGCACTATCGCGAAGAAGTTTGAAATATTTGGAAGTCATTTTTAAAGTGACGTTTTCCTTGGCGTTGCCGTCGTGGTTGCTAAGCTCCCTAAAATTTGTTTTGCAAATGACGCGCGCTTCAATTTTCGTTGGCGTGTGATAAAAGGTTTTCAGAAGTGGTTAATTTCACAATTATCAACAAAATGGTTAAGCAAACCTTTTTACACGCTAAGTTTTTGTTGGCGCGATATGTTGGCGTGAAATTATCAGAGCATGAATCTTGCGCGTGTTTACATGCTATGATTTGTCGGTTCTTGGTTGTCTCGATTTGTCGGCCCGACACCATCGGATAGGTGTGAATTGTCCGTGTATTTTCACATCCGATTCTATGAACTTTGATTGACGTGGCGGCTTTTTTTAAGAATGTGGGCCCGACTTGATAAAAATCTTACACTGCAACAGATTTTCTGAATCGGGCCGATGTTCATTTTCACGAATCGGCTGTGATCGGGTGTCAAAATACACATACGATTCGCGCTCCGATACTGTCGGGCAAAAAAATCGGACCGACAAATCGTAGTGTGTAAACCGGCCTTAAAATTTTCAAAACCTCATTTTAGAGGGTTTGCCGAAGGCAAAGAAAACATCGTAATACAAAAAGAGTAATTAGTAGTAAAATGCATACTCTTTACGTGAACTGTACCCACTTTATTTCTGGGCAAGAACGTGTTATGGGTGTTACGGCCAATGCACCTGAATTAGGTTTTTATAAATCTCTACACGCTAAATTTGCCCTTATTTCCCGATATTCAAAGGATCAAATTATGAAAGTCGATGTTGCCTGCCCCAGAATCTTTTCGTAAAACTAAACAAAGTAAACAATGGAATTAGTGTCGAATAATTGCGACCTATGAGTCTCGGATGGTTTATCACACATTAGGCATGTACTGTGAAAGTCAACGTTTAGGTGAGTCCTGGCAATAGGACCATGTCGACATTGAAACCCCTAATTTGTTAACAAACCTACCGGGATAAAGAGCAGACTACCGTGGGCTTACGTGCATTATTATGGTAGTTAAGGACGGTGCCTCCTAAAACAGAAGTATTTTTGCAAATGTGATGGCTATGGGAAAAAGGCAGATCTTAGCAGGGGTTATTGGAGCCTAAGAAAGAAAATTGTGGGTAACCACGTATCTTTCAGAGATAATTAAGATGTAATAATACAGATGCAGATTACTGTGGGCTTACGTGCGTTATTATGGTAGTTAAGGACGGTGCCTCTTAAAACAGAGGTATTTTTGCATAGATTATGACTATGGGCAAAAAGTAGGTCTTAGCAAGGGTTATTAGAATGCAAAAAGAAAAATGGGTGTAACCGCGCTTTTTTCAGAGATAATTAAGCAGCCATAATTCTAAAAAAGCGTTAAAATACAAAAAAAATATGGCAACTTCTTTCCAAATTTAAGCTCAATTATCTCTGAAAAATGCATGGTCACCCCCAATTTTGTTTTCGGATCCTAATAGCCCTTGCTAAGATCTGCTTTTTCCACATGGACATAAATACCTTTGTATTAGTAAACAAATTCCTTAAGAAACCCGAATATCTCGTACCTGGGGCCCGTTTCTCGAAAGTCCCGACAACTTTTCGGGCCCGGAAAGCTACTTTATGTGCGCGATGTTTGCATTAAAGATTCAGATTTCGTTGGTTTTGAAGGCTGAGCAATAACATTCTAAGTTGGTAAAAAAGTTGGGTGATATGCGGGCTAAAAACTACGACATTGTCTTATAGATTTTGATTTTAAAATACAGCTCCGAGCCCGAAAAGTTACCGGGACTTTCGAGAAACGGGCCCCAGACCCAAGATGCGCAGGACGTATGCGCAGTAACAAAACGAGGTACCGTCCTTAATAGTGACATTAATTTTATGATAGCTACGACACTTCTCAGTGTTATTTAGTGTTATGACCAGAATATAATACGATGATACACAATTCACTTTCCCTCTGATGATGACTTGGGCACAGATGGTCGAAACGTCAGTGACTGTCCCCAACTACATTAACTCAAACGATCCTACTCAACCTACTTATGAATACTTTGACAGGCAAAATTTTGGCACTTTGGACACAGTATCCATAGCTTTAGTTATGAATGAATTTCAAATAAAATTATGTGAATTTACATGCTATTTGTGGTAAAGTTTCTTTTATGAGCGAGAATAAAGGTCGTCACCGTTTATGCTCCCAACCAATAAATGAGGTATAATTCTTGAAAAACTTTATCGATCTTCGATATTTCTTAAATAAATCGATAGAACGTAAATAACCGTTTTCAAACATTAAACAGTGAGTAACGAGATGAAATTAGCATATCTGTGCGCAGAGGCTGGCATCCGGGTACTGACATTTGATCTCACGAGCAGAGAGCCAAAATGCTTGCCGTTTTTATGGTAAGAATCGTTGGAAAAGAAGAAGATATTTAGGTGTGTGGTTGCTTATCCCTATTGCTTTACTCTGGTTAGCAAACAACTATACACTCAAAGGGTTCATCTTCTCCAACGCTTCTCACCATAAAACGGCAATAGCTAGGAATTCTTGCACATAAGAACGAATGTCAGCATCCGTACGCCGACCTCTGCGCACAAATATGCCCCTTATTGGTCAATTCTTACAACACGTGCACGTGGCCTAGCTTTCTACAGGCGAAATCGGTCAAATAGAGGGGTGACGAGGTATGAATAATATATTTAGGCGCAGAGTTTGGCGTTCGGGCACTGACATTTATTCTCATGAGCAAGAAGGCCGAAACCTTTCCATTTTTATGGTAAGAAACGTTGGAAAAGATGGATAAATTTCGGTACAGTTATTTATCCGTATGGCTTTATTTTAGTTGTCTGAGCGGATAGTGGGTGCAAATGGCGTATTTCAAGAATTATAACTCATTTAATGAACAGAGGTACGCTTGGTTGCAAGGGTGACATGTGCTACCTTGCATTATTTTTATACTGACTAGAAAGAGACTTATTCTCGTTTGGAAAGCGAAACTTTATCCCAGATGGCTAGTAAGTAAGATGTTAACAAAAATAAAAAATTAAAAAACGTCAATAAGTTTACTGAACTAGAACTTTGGCTTACTCTGCTTTGGAACAGTGGTTCAGTTGCAATCACGTTGGAGGCGTGGTCACTTGCACCTCTCTGTCATGCAGTTCAAGTTCTCTCACGTTGAGAAAAATACTGCCAAGAGCAGAATATTTATGTATTCGTGACATTCGTCGTAAAATGCTTTATCCTGCTCTCAGTGAAAAGCATTCCAAGGTCAACTTTTTTCAAAGGACGCGGAAGACTTGTGTTTTTGTTATGGCCGAACAGTTTTGACGGACGTTTTTTTTGGCAAGCTTCTGATATTTTAATTACTGGTTTTAACGCATGGATATAAGACTAATTAATGACATGTTATTTTCTGTCTTACGATCTGAAGTGCAACAGCTTTGTTTCCGCTATTAATTCTGTAAGCTGAGTTGAATTCTTTGAAACCTGAAACATAAACAAACGCTCCAGCTCAGTTTACCTTTGGTATTATGCTGAAAAAGATTGTCCCGGATTGGTAGATGTTTCCTTATAATTAATACGAGAGAGTTTTAAGTTCCACTACCTTGCACTGTCTAACGTATTTTCAGATTGATTGGCATTTTAGATAACAGTTATTAGATATTTCATTTTACAACATTTTCTGTGTTATTATAGAAGTAGCTTTTAGTATCTGTTATAAATTGTCCTGAAAAGCCCAAGTGGAGATCGAAATAAATTAACATGATCATCATCAAATGATGAATATATGAGTATCATAAATGTGAACTGCGGGATGAAGAATTAAATGTAAAGAAGACCATCGCAGTTATAGACGCAACTTTCGCAACTCCAAAAGTTGCTTCTATAACTGCGATGATCTTCTTTGCATTTAATGATGATGATCATCATCATTAATTATAAGGGAAACAGTTTGTACAGCGCAATAAATCCAGAGTTAGGTGATCGCGTCACAAGACGACTATCGACAAAAAAGGTCAAAAAACTGTTCATACTCTGTAGGTGGTCTTCCATCCAAAAAGTTGATGTTCAGGTTGTAAATGGGCTCCGGCGCTTGAATGATTGAGAGAGGCTCAAGTAACTCTAACTGTGGTGTGCTAGCTACTATTATGTCTTCATCCTGGAATGTGACAGTCACAAGTGAGAGAGAAAACATGATAGCCAACCTAAGTGTGTGCTGTTTGACTTTGTGTCCCACTTAGTCTCAGTCGTTCTTCTCTTAAGGAAGAGAGAGCCGGCGCTATCGAGATCATGGTCTGAATTTGCCCAAAAATGTCGAAAACAATGCTGACTTTGGTCTGCTATGCAATATTTATGGTAACATCGAAAGGAAATAAATTTCACACTTGAATTTGATGGTTTACGCGTTAATATTTTTTACAACGTTTAAGTATCCTAACATGCAAATTGCAACAATCAACTTTTTTTTTACTTCGTTTCAACTTTTCACGTTTGAGTAGCCTTTCTTCAGCTATCCAGAGTGAGGACTTTTTCCTCTTAAATACGCGTGACATTGTGCACTCCAGGGTTATGCAAACAGTGAGACTGTATTTGGGAAGTTAGTAAGCAAGAAGCAGTGCCAGAAGGTCTGTAAAATGAGACTTAATGAGCGAAAAATCCCAATTAGACAAGCAAGTTGCCACTATTTAGAAGTCCTCTGTTGCTAGAGAGACGACGTCTTTTCGTCTAGTGTCAGGGACGGAGAAATTAAAAGGTTTTTTCTCATAAGAACCAGAGTTTCCGCCTTCTTTTCAATTCTTTGTCTCAGTATGGGAAGCTAAGATCAAGAAGCAAGTCAAATTACTTATCGTGTATCGAAAAGGCACCTTCAGCTCCAGCGGAAATGCCTTCCGTTGAGGTTCTGCTACTAGAAGGATCGGCAATTGGTGCTTCCAGGACGTTTAATAAAAACTTTTAGCATGTTTTTGTACCGTACCTAACGGAGTAGCTTAAGAGGGTCCAAAGGGTGGGTGTGGTGTGGAACTGATGTCTCCCAGACAGTCTGAGGAAAGGGCGTAAGGAATTGAGTCAAACCAGACACATAGATTCCTGGAAACTGGCTGCCTCCCTGAAAGTGAAGAAAGACTAGGAGGAGCTTTTTCATTACCTGGCCGAGCAGCTAGTGGACGAAGAAGTGACACTATCGACCTGGCACCATGTGGACATGATAAAGCCGACGCGAGGCTCATACTGCATGCTGCTGACGCTGCAAAAGCCGCCTTCAATAAGGCAATAGTACGCACAGTTGACATAGATGTTGTCGTGATTGCAGTAGCTGCATTTTACCGGTTTGAGCAGTCAGTTAACAACATTTCCAGGGGTTTCGGTCCAGAAAAATCTCAAGCACTTTCCGCCTTCCACTGGATGCAACCAAACATTTTTTGTACACCGTGGCACGCAGAAAGCCTAGGAAGATTGGCCGGCTTTCGTTGAAGTGACGACGTAATTTCACGTTAGGAAAAATGCTTCGAAGCTAGCGGAAGTCTGTAAACAAATGCCTACTCTGAAGCTCTATGTTACCATCAAGTACGACTGTGCCAGCTCCTGCAAGGAGGTTAATGAGGATTGACAAGATCTGTTTACACAGAAGGGGACAAATATTGAAGCCTTTCCTCCCACGAGTGAAGCCTCAGCACACAAGGTGATCCACGTACCAAGCTGGGCAATGCTGGGGCAATGCTTAGGTGCCATCTCATCCCCTCCCTTGTCCAAGTAAATTGGGCTCGGTGTGGAGTGCCAATCAAGCGGGGAAACCACTATTTGTAACCCTTCACGAAACATCACAGGTCTGTCAGGAGCTGTTCAAGTATGGAAGCAAAAAGTATACCAGAAGGTGTACTGAAACGTGTTGGCGCCGAGCTACCCTGCACAGGTCTGTGTAACTGCAGTGGTCTTTGTGAGAGAGAAAAGGCCACGCCGTCTTTAATGAAGACATTAGGTGTGAGACTGAACTTGAAACCGGTGGACATCATATCACCCTCATATCACCACAACATAGCATTCCTATGAAATAGTACCATCTTGCATTTAGAACGAACTGTTGAGGATACCTCTATGTGCGTAGTAAACATAATATATAGATTTAGCCAAGCCTAGGAGCGGAGCCGCCAAGGAATAAACTGGTGCTCATTTCTCAGAAAAAGTCCCGAAACTTTTCGGTCTGAAATATATTTCGGGGCTTTCTTTGGCTCGTTCGCTTTCGAAAAGTGTATCTCAAAAAGCCCGAAAGTGCTCCGAATTTTCCTCCAAAATTTTGAGGATCTGTTCTGTAAATCCAAGCTCGAAAGGTCATTCTAGAGGCTGAGCACAGCTTGATTATTGTTTTTTCGGGCATCAAACTTAACACATATTTTACTCAGGAGCCGTCTTGCTTGGGTTTTGCAATGTTTCCATATCCTGTCATTAACTGTCAAGGCTTGTCTGCTGAAATCTCCTTGGATTAAATTGGCTGTTCGCTTGAATGAACTTGAAACGGCGCTCATTTACAACAACAAAATAAAA
>Ga0126336_10002608_pt1 | contig 10363 bp, 5 predicted proteins | sample SidCmetagenome_FD_92530 | JGI IMG/M metagenome (GOLD analysis project Ga0126336, IMG submission 92530) | Coral microbial communities from El Islote,Puerto Morelos, Mexico - Siderastrea C C metagenome | ecosystem: Host-associated > Invertebrates > Cnidaria > Coral | place: El Islote,Puerto...
TGGGCATATTTCTATCGCTAAAGAAAGAAATTTAGCCGCATTTTTCATTTATACAGAATTTCCTCCCTGTCGGGTCTGGCTAGAACACTGGAGAATGAATATTTGGTTCGTCACAAGATTATGCAATCCCGCACAATTCCCCGCACAATCGACGTTTTTTCCCGCACAATTTGCCCCCAAAATCCCGCACAATTTTAATTTTTCTCCTGCACCCTGTCAGAAGGCCTGTTTAAAGGATTTTGTAGGATCCTGTTAGATCCCCAGGATAAAAAATGTCAATAGAAAACAACAACAACAACAAAAAGAATAGCAAGGATCGTACTCAGGGTACTCTAGGACTATTTATGATGCTGAAAGATCCTATTTAAGCCAAGAACGTCATGCTAGCCCACATATAAGGCACTAATAACATTACAATCCTACATGAATATATATACCAACTGATTAATGCACCTACCTCCACTAACACACACTTTCCTTCACTTGTATTCACTTTCCTTCATTTGTACTTACTTGCCTTCATTTGTACTCACTTCCCTTCACTTGTACTCACTTACCTTCACACTAGTGCCTTACATGTATATGTGGGCTAGCATGACGTTCTTGCACTATATGTGGGCTACCATGACGTTCTGGCCCTATTTAAGGATCCTACTGGATTTTAATACAATCTAAATTATGGGGTCCTAATAGAACCCTGTAACAGAATCCTATAAAAATTGTTACAAAATCTTATAGGATCTTAACTAGGATTTTACAATACTGTCGATATAATAGGATCTATAATAGGATCTACAAATAGATCTATGATAGGATCTTAATTATATAATAGGATCCTCTTATATACATGCTTTGTTCGCCCATCATAATCAGTACAAGTACATTCTGTAGATATACAGTGACAGGAAATCTTAGCTAGCCCTGAACTACACCAAGCTTTTATTTCAAAGAAGATCCCAATAGAACATAGAGGATTTATAATGGGATCCTAATAGGATATAACAGATTCTATAAGGATTCCATTGAAAAATTTCACAAAATCACACAAACATTCAAAAACAGAGAAAATTTGAGAGAAATGACCAGGAAGTCACTTCAAGGCTTGAGCACGTGCAAAAGTCCGAGCCCTGTTTCTCATACCTTGACATTTCCTTTAGTTCTCTGTTTATCTCTTCCTTTCATTATGGCATGTAAACAAATTCAACCACTTCGAAACAAGCAATTAAGATTGAAACTTTCACAAAAAGGTCAAAAAGGCAACAAACATGCGTACCCGTAACAAGGCGGCCATTTTGGATTATCTACCCCAGTCTCTGCGCATTTTTCAACGTTACCCACAATCCAACAGGTGAGAGGAAAAACGCATGCGCACAATACATGTGTTGTTTCGGTCGAATGCCAAGAGGGCATGGAGGCTGTTATATCACATCCTCGATCCTACTTAATGGTGTTTTCTTGACAGTTTCAATCTTTTTGTAGTAACTGTTCATTAACCAAGTAATCAGTGTGTGAGACTCAGCCCTGTGCTATTGAAATTCCTCGCAAAATCGCCTCCACCTTCCACGACACACCTAAATATTGCGTTCTGCGCGGCCAGCTAGATCGTTTCGCTCACATACGGTAGTGTGGTATGTCTGATTTTATACAGCGTTGATTGATGTGCTGCTACAACCAAAACCCGATGGGTGACGGACTCGACTGAAATCTAAAAGCACTTTTAACTTTGGGAGCGATTCCTAGTTCGCGCGAGGAAAGTACTGTTATGGCAAAGAAGTGAAGGAAGATGTCACAAATTGCCTCGTCTTCTCCCGGTGCGATCGGGTCTTCACTTCCAGGTATTTTAAATTTAAATTAGTGATTCTTCTAACAAGGTCATATACCAGCTGTACTTTAATGGAAATTAAGTTTTTGTGTTTTGCTTCCTTGATAACAGTGTCTTGGGTGATTAGCTCTGAAGATCGCACCAAACATGAGGCGACTTTCCAGAGTTTGAATCCAGCAAGCGGTTTCCTCACAGGTTAGCTCAACTTTAATTTTAAAAAAAAAATGAGATCATTTAATCTTTCCATTTGTCATAGTTTCACCGGGAAGAGAATTTTAAACAAAGATACTACTTAAGACTTTCGGTATTACATATTTGTATCGTAGCCAATGTGGTTCTTTCAAATGGAATCCATTGAGTGGGTCAAAACAAAAGATTCAGTTAAACAGGAAAATATCTATTCTTTTGACGGATCCGTAACATTTACAGAAGCTTAGACATGCTTTGTGGAATAATTAATGAGCTTCTTGGAGGAATTTGTTATGTATTTTCTCGCATGACACAAAAATTATGAAATTCTACTTGAAAAAAAAACATTAATTTTTGTATGCTTGGTTACAAACTGATGACACAAAAATTTTCTAGCGTGTTATAGTTAAATAAATTTGTATCAAATTTGTTGGCTTTGATGCTGTCGTTTTTTTGTGTCAACGCTATTTGACCATACATGTGTGTTTTTGCTTTCAAGTGAAAGCAGTTTAATTAGATTTTGAATGCACTGATTATCACTTATTGATGCACTTTGAACATTTTTTTCAAGGGGAACAAGCAAAGAATTACTTCCTGAAGTCAAATCTCCCTCCAGTGGTGCTTGGTCAGATATGGTGAGTTTTAATTTGTGTAAACCACACATTTCACATGAGGTCCTTTTATTGTACATGTATAAGTCACTATTACTTGCTTGGCAAAAATGGTGCATTTCTTAGTGTTAAAATTTCACCTAGTAGCCAGGAGCCTTATACACCCATAGGAAATGGCAGTATGATTATCTGAAAGCTATGCCTACAGTGTACAGATCTGTAGATGTGAGGAAAGCCATTTTCATATGTGAGAGATATTATTTTTGTAACGAAATAAACAAAGTCTTAAACAGTCATTAGAAGAATCCAAACAGTGTCTGGGAACATTGAGTCCAATCTTCCAAAATGTCTCAGTGTTTTCTAGACTACACTGCTACCAACACATGCAGAATCACTTTCTCAACAGCACTTTAACTCTGTTTCAAGGTTTAAGCTTTCGCTGTGTCTTTTAGGAACCTTGCAGACATGGATCGTGATGGTAAGATGACCATGCAGGAATTTACTATCGCCGTACATCTGATTCAAAACAAGCTGAAAGGAATTGAATTACCAACATCACTTCCTAACAGTCTGAAAATGACGTCTATGCCAAGCACATTTCTTGTAGCTCAGAAGGCTAAACCCACTACAGACTGGGGTCAGTCAGCCAATCCATCAATGTCTAATGGCTTCTCTAAAGCGGGCATGATGACCATGCCACACAAATCTGCGACGTCAGGCATTTCATGGTCTGGAATAAACCAATCGCCACCACAAACCAGAGCAATGGCTACCTCTTCGTCATCAGTTTTTGGGTCATCATTTGGACCGTCATCATCAGGAAATGTCCCATCAGCATCTTTATCATCGTCATTTAATATTGGAATGGGCAGTGGACTAAACACTGCTTCTACAAACACCTCAATGCTCAATGGACCAGGAAGTCAAGCTCAAACAAGCTTTGGGTCTGGTTTGTCCAATGTTCAACAGGCCAATTCACTGACTGGGAGTTTTGGGCCTACTGTAGGACCTTATGGAACTATCACTCCTGCACACAGACTAAAATATAACCAAATGTTTAAAGCAAACGACTTTAAAAAGACTGGATTTTTATCAGGTAGGAATTGGGCACCGGCTCTACATGGATGGTAGAAAGGTATCATTGTTGTGACTTGTTACAACAGTGATGTTATAACAATGACACCTTGCTAGGTAAAAGAATAATTTTTAATTTAAGAATGACACCTTTAAGTTTTGGAGACATGCCTCAACTTAAATGTGAAGCTGTTATCAGTACACATCTACTGCTGTCAGGGTCTTTTGTGAAAAGATAAACTTTCATTAAGTTACTCCATTTATTTTTCCACAAAGCATCCCTTATGCAAGTTCTAAACCTCGTACAGCTCACATTTGTTCTGACTTGTCAGTGTGACAAGTACTTGCATGTATGTATGTGTAACTTATTGTCAAAGTGGGTCATATGTCCCACATGTTATTTTAAATTGGATCATTTTAAAAATGGTCTGGGTCATGAACAGTTGTGGTAGTTGCTGAAGCTGTTGACTCGTGAAGTTTTAGTGATACTTATCAAACTCTCTTCCGATCTTTCACCATCCTTCTCCGCCAATCTCCGGTCCTTCTTCATCGATCTCAGGAGGTTCAACGGCTGTTCTCTTTTGTATAAAAAATGTTAGGTTTTGTTGTCGTTTCACGTTAACTTTACAAAGAAGAAAAACCAAACCATGAAAAACATCTGATGGCCCAAGCAACACTTGCAAAATGTCAAAATGCGGCTTCTAGTCTCTCTCGGAATTGCGTGGAATGCCTGACACAAAAAGTACTTGTAAGTGCGCGTTTTTACTTTTATTTATTGCCAAATGCCCACTACTTTGTAAGTACTTCTGTGCGAGGTAACTTGTTCTCTTTCTTTTTTTGCATCAGCATGACACCACAATAATAATATTATTTCATTTTGCATCAGGATATAATTTACAGCGTCAATGATGCAAAGACACAGCCTAGATTGAACACTGCTTATTTACATGTGCATGCTACATAACAGGTTGTTTAAACATGTAGCTCGGCTGCAACCTGATTGAGTTTGCTTGACTCCCAGCTGCTTGTGATAAAATAGTTGGGATGTAGAATTGATTGTTCAAGTCCTGCTGTCCCTGCTACCTGCAGTTAATTCTTTGTAGCCCCAATTTCAACGCCTTGGCCATTCTTTGTAAACAGGCAACTTGTCTGCCTCCCACCAGTTAGATTTCTTAACATTGTTTTGTTAATTTGCATTATTTGTTACACTGTCCCTGAGAAGCTCCTTTCAGGGAGTCATCAAGTAACTGTTTATTATTTATTTAATATTTATATTGTTTTTTAGAAACGGTTGTTTTAGAACTCATGAGCAGATACAAAACACACATTCAGGTTGAGACAAGACTGGTCACTTACAAGTTATTGTTGTCATGGCTAACTATTATTTTTCTTGTGTTTTATTTAGGTGATCAGGCTAGAAGTATGTTAATTCAATCGGGTCTTTCACAGGGAATTTTAGCTCAAATATGGTAAGGAGAAATTACAGGATTGCACAGGATCAATAGTTATTGATGAAAAGGAACAACGCACAGCACCACAGCTTTGTATTGGTTGAAAATACAACTGTACAGTTCAAGTTCGGAGTTTGACCTTTTGCAAGACACTGTCTTACTACTTTGAAAGCCCCTTTGAAAGTTCCATTTTTACCCAAGATCATTCATTTGATTATAAACATGTTTGGTGAAGTAGCCAACTTACTCTGTTGACTGTCAACACTTACACATGTAAACACAAAAGCATGCCTGATACCTGACTCCAAATAGACCAAAAGTAAGGTAGAAATGTCATAATAATGTATTCATTCAATTAACAGCTAAATGCTTACTTTCTTGTGCAGGAATCTTTCTGACTTAGACAAAGATGGTCAGCTGAACATTGAAGAATTTGCTTTGGCCATGCATTTTGTGGAGATAGCAAAGGTTGGTAAGACATTGCCTCCTGCAGTTCCCCCAGAGCTCCTTCCACCGTCATACCAGTCACGGCAAACTAGTCTTAACAACTTCCCTCCAGCTCAAGATGGCCGTGAGAGATCTGACAGTGGGCGAGAAAGAAGTGGCAGTGAAAGAGAGAGAAGTGGTAGTATCGATGGGAAACCAAGATCTGGCAGTAGTACTGTTTGTAAGTCTCACTTTTCTGTCCCTAAGTACATAAGATAGTTTTCAGAAGAGCCCAGGCTGCAGACTAGCCTGGGTCAGGTCAAAGTAAGGAGTGATAAGATGATCGTCCAAGTGGTATCAACATGGTAGCCCTTTAAGAGTTCAGTAGACTTCACATGAGACAATTACACTAAACAGCAAAGGATCTCTGATACTCTGATGATGAAGAGTTGAGGAGCTCTACATAGAATTTGATGGTAAGACTTGTACATTTAAATTTTGGCCCTAGTTGTCCAAAACAGGAATAAGCGACATGTAACCCAGGATTAAGTGTGGCATCAACTATGAATTTTATTTTATGCCTTGTTAATTAACGTGTGTGGAATTTTTTTTCGTCCTACCTGACTTTTAATCCTGGGTCAGTACTGGTTAGCTTTCTAACACCAAACCCTGATTTGAAGATTTGCAATGTTTTGACACTAACTGAAAGAAACTTGGCAATACTGTTTTTCTGTAATCCCAAATCTTATTGTATTGCTGTATAATTGTCTCCAGTTACATTTGAAGACAAGAGAAAAGATAACTTTGAAAAAGGTCGCTTGGAACTAGAACGAAGACGCATGGAATTGCAAGAAAAGATGAAAAGAGAAAAAGATGAGAGGGAAAGAAAAGAGGCACTAGAGGAAGAAAGAAGGCAAAGAGCCAAACTTGAAGCTGAACAGAAAAGACAAGCAGAGTTGGAGAAACAGCGGCAACAACAACTAGAGATGGAGAGAGAACAGGAAGCACTAAGGAAAAAAATGATTCAACAGAGACTGGTTAGAAAGTTAGCTTGCAAATGCTTTCACATGTATATGACCTCTTTTTAATTCAGACTACAGGGTAGCCAACGTTTTGGAGATAAGTGCATGTATCAGCTTGCAAATACAAAAGTTAGCTTGCAAATGCTTTCACATGTATATGGGCTCTTTAATTCAGACTACAGAGTAGCCAACGTTTTGGAGATACGTGCATGTATCAGCTTTCCCCATATTTTTCCAGTAATACATTTTTAGCCAAGAATTTGGAATCCCAAGAACTACGTGTCTGAACATGTTCTTAAACATCCCAAGAGCATGTTACCAAAGTTGTCACTTTGTTCATAAACACATAGTTGGAAACATAGGTGGAATTTCCTTTTTTTTTTCTTGGTGCTGTCTACTACAGTAAACAGGGCAAATCCCATGCTTACTAGTGATTTTGTGCACTACTGGCTTGAAAACATACATCTACAGCTGTATACTTGTTTCTTATGGTCATTGTCTACATCACTTCTACTCCATAACCACAAAACATCTATAAACACACAAACAAGCAGACGAACATAAATGTACATGTATGCATCTCAGGAAGGGTTTTCCACGTAGAATTTGAGTATTTTTTGGTTCTCTGGCACATTATAGTGGAGCCTGATGATTAAACTGTCCATGCACCACTCAGAGCTTGAAGTGTTGATGTTGGAATTTATGAGGGCTGCATTCCTGAGACACAGTTTATAGAAGGCTGCATACATGTCTGTACAACAACGGTCAACCCCATGTGCTTAAGCCAGGCTGGGGTGTTAAACCTGTCAAGAACAGACCCCAATTGGCAGCTGATGAGTGCTTTTGCATGGCTCATTTGCTGGACAAGGGGCCTTCAAAGCAGCATTTTTTTTCACACTTTCTTGCAGGATTCATACTCAGTAAATCCGATAAATGATATGTTTTTGCCAGTGGAAAATGGGTTTGAAGATTTTTCATGGAAACTGTTGTTTCTGTATTAGATGGTTGACACTGAGATCAGCCAGTTCATGGTGGCATTGTGTATTATAAACAAAATAGAGCTGAAGATGTTTAGTGACTTTAGAAACTAAACCATTTGAAAACCGCCCAACAAGGTTTTGCAGTCGCATCCTGTAGTGCTTGTTGTGTGTTTTATTGTTCAGGCCATCTGATAGGGTGCGGAAAAATATCAAAAATTATGCGGAAATTTTCAGGTATATTTAACCTACTGCCTCGCATAATGGCAGTTGGGTGCCTGGGATATCCAGAGGCCTCCACTGTGGTCAGCTGGCCCCCAGATGGACTACTCCATTACTGGCAAATCCCCGGACCCCAGCCATGAGCCCCACACGCCCCGGCACCCGTCACACTAACTTAGTCGGTGGAGAGAAAAACAAAAAGAAGTAAATAAAACAAATAAGAGGGAGGGAGGGCCGGGGTAGAAAAAACAAGCAGAACACTGCAAAACATCTAGACAAAACATGTGCAAGCAGTCACAGCCCACCATTGCAGTAAACTACGCAAACTGAGCCTGACAGCACCTGAACAACCGCTGACCACCACCGCTTAATAACCACATGCTCGTTGTAGGTTAATTTGGTTAAATACATTTAACCTCATTATGCAGAAAAATACGTTGATTATGCGGAAAACACGCTGGATTATGCGGAATTTAAACAATTTAGAACATTGATAATTGTGCCTTTGTGATGTTTTGCTGTTATGTGAACTGCTTAGTGAGGATCCTTCTTCTTCTTTGTCTCTTTGAGGGCAAATTTATCCATACTTTATAAACCTGCAAATGAGAAGCCGAACGGGCAATGCTTTTCATAAAACTAGTACCTAGGCTCATCGCCAGATGCGTGGAACGCCTGGAGGTTTAAAATCACTCATGAACGAAGCGGCGTGTTTTCGTCGATGTTTAGGAAAAAACTGCTTCAAAATAATCAATCTCTTTGGCTTTTATGTTTGCGAGGATGGAAAGCAGCTGCTTTATCACTAATATTTGGCATTTTTTTCTGTTTTATGTGGAAAATGCTCCGAAGATGCAGAGGATGCGGAAGTTAGAGAATTATGCACCACCGCATCCTGTCAGATGCCCTGATTGTTGTTGATTGTCTTAAAAATTTGCTTTTTCCTCTTGTAGGCTGCCCAAATTGAAGCTGAGAGGCAACGACAGCTAGAATGGGAAAAGCGAAAAAAGGAAGAATTATTAAATCACAAAAGTATGGAACAAGACATAGTTAATAACCTCAAATCAAGGGTTCAAAAACTTGAAGAAGAATTACTTAAAGTGGTGAGTGTGCTATAGTTGTTTAATCTTGGTTACTGTTTTATTTTTTCTCTTTGTTTTGTAAGCTAGATGTGAAGGTATTTACAGTCATCTTTGTTTTTTGTTTTGTTTTGTTGTGGTGGTTGTTTGTTTGTTTGTTTGTTTGTTTTTTTTTCCTGGGCGAATATTTAGCTGTGTTTATGTTGTACGTTAAAATGAATTTCTGGTCAAAATGATTTCAAACTACATGTAGTTTGATTTGTAATTTCCTTTTTTTTATAGTCATTATCATCAAACTGAAACAAAAGAAAATACAAATCAAACTAGTTTTGACCTAATCATTTTGACCTGAAATTCATTTTAACCTACAACGTTTACATGGATGTCGTACACATTGGCAAAAACAAAAGCAAAGTAAATGAGAATGCTGCTGTTTGACTCATTGATAGCACATACAAATATAGCAGTTTTCTCTAGAAAATGTTCACTGTTTGAAGTATGGTGCCTTACTATCAAATAACAATCACTGAGTTCATGTATAATTTATCTGTAATTTACATGTAGACTTACTGCACACAGAACACCAAGCATTTACTACAGAAAAATGGTAGGTTTTGAAAATCAATGAAGTTTTACATGTATCTTACTGTTTGTTTATTGTTTGCTTACTTCATAGAACCAGTCTAGAAATGAAGTTCAGGAGACACTAGATAAAGAAAGACAGACCTGCACACAGTGTCAGATGTCAGTAACACTTATAAATCAGAGCAAAGAAATGAGATTTGCAGAAATCAGTAGAATACAATGTGATATCAAGGTGAGTTTCTTGAGATTGATGCATCTTGGAGGCTCAAATATAGACGTACATTGTATGTAATACAACAAGAAATAACTATGTTTTTGTTCTGTTTTTTGGCAGGAATCTCAGCAAAGAATAGTTGTAATGAAGAAAGAAAGGGAGAGACTTTCCCAAGAAATTAACCAAAGTGATACTAAATTAGGTAAGTGTGATTTCTATAAAATGACAAGCTGCTAGATTGTGTTCCTGTTTGTATGTATGTTGTGGTTCAAATTTTTCTTTGGTTTAAAAACTTCCATACCAGTTTAGTTTCTATTTTCCTTTGTCTTAGATGTGATGTGGTTCAAATTTTTCTTTGGTTTAAAATTTTTCAAACCAGTTTCATTTTTATTTTCCTTTGTCTTTTAGGAGACACACACGGGAATGTGTTGGCTAGTGTTCAGGACTCAAGAGGAAACCTTAGAAGACTACAGACCTTGCAGAACAACATGGAGAGAGTCCTGGCTGAAAAGTTGAAGGAGTTAGACACAATGAATGCACAAGTCAAAGTTAGTAAACAAAATTTATTACTGTAAAATAGTGATAAAAGCAGAATTTGGCAAGAATGTCATACTAGCCCACATATAAGGCACTAATAACATTACAATCCTATATGAATATATACACCAACTGATTAACGCACCTACCTCCACTAACA
>Ga0126336_10002609_pt1 | contig 10363 bp, 6 predicted proteins | sample SidCmetagenome_FD_92530 | JGI IMG/M metagenome (GOLD analysis project Ga0126336, IMG submission 92530) | Coral microbial communities from El Islote,Puerto Morelos, Mexico - Siderastrea C C metagenome | ecosystem: Host-associated > Invertebrates > Cnidaria > Coral | place: El Islote,Puerto...
GTGTAAATTAAGTTCATTCATTCATTCATTCATTCATTCATTCATTCATTCATTCATTCATTCTCTCTCTCTCTCTCTCTCTCTCTCTCTCTCTCTCTCTCTCTCTCTTTCTCTCTCTCTTTATCTCTCTCTCTCTCTCTCTCTAGACGTAAAGTGTGACACATTTGCAACCTTTTGTCTCTCGTTCAAAAAAAGAATAAATGGAGTTTAGATTTCAGAATTGAAGCCATGGATCAATCATCCCAAGTCTTGTAAACCTTCTCTGCAAGTACTGATTGAATCGGAGAATTCCCAATAAATTTATAGCATTTTAAAGACGAAAATGGTACAAAAGAACCACATGTTGGGGTAACGGCCAGTTTAAAGGGGTAAAATCCCATTTCTACCGCGATAGAGGGATAGATCCACGGCTAATAAACGCTGGTAGGTTCACTCGCTTACCCTTTCAACTTTAAATACCATTTTGCCAAGCTTCTCAAAATATCGGGTAAAGTCATATGAAGTCTCTTCAACGTTAAAGTTCGCCCTTTACATTTTAAGGCCCTGAGATGCAATTTTCAACTTGCGAAGTATCCTGTTTCCTCGCAATTAAAGCTATGGCTTTCAAAATTATAAATGTTATAGGCCTATTATATAACAATGTTTTGGCCAAGTGCCATCTTTCTGGGTTAGAACGTTTTGCTTTTTTAAACGTTTTCAGATCCCAAATTGGCCGTCAAGCGGGTTGCGAAAGTGCCACAAATCGTTATACTTTGCTAGAATTCCAGCGCCCAGAGATAAATACTCAGACAACTCAGAATTTGATAGCTTCTGGTCTTCATAATAACCAATATCATATCTTTTTGGCATATTAATAGGGAATTAGTGTCGTTTAAGCTCTTGGTATTAGAGACAGTTTTGTCAGGTTTGTTTTTGCAAGCTATTAGGTCGGTTGCATTAGATACACAAAGGGCAATATTTCCTGCGACTTGTCGTACAACGCTGCAATGCAGGAACGATTTTCCACTAGGAAACGCTTTTTTCAACTTATTTAGTGGTACTGCAGTGATTTCGAAAGGTAGGTCTTAGTTATATTTCAGGCAACATTGCAAAAAATATATAGAGGATATTACACGGCGGCACGAAGATATGAATTTTATTTTCGAGTGGTAAAAACAATATTTTACGAAAGAGCGCAGCGAGTGAGTAAAACATTGTTTTTTACCACGAGAAAATAAAATTCATATCTTAAAGCCACCGTGAAGTTTTCTTTTTATCGTATGGACAAGATTATTTTTGCACAAACAACCGTGTAAGAGCGGGAAATGACGTCATCGATATCCTCCCTAGTGAGGACATGGAAAATACGCCACTCGAGTCCCGGATGTAGTTTCGTATGAACTTTACGAGTGGTCTATTTTCCACTAAAACACTCTTGTCTATATAATAAACAGCGATATTGAGTATGTTAACACCCCCTTGCAGCAAGGAAACACTGAAGTCGCTCTTAACAGTGCCAAAATCTTAGTTCTAAATCTTCATTAGGAAAGATAAATCGCCTCTATCCACATGTACAGTACCCAGTGAACATAACCGCTAAAGGAGCTTTGTTTGGGTTGAAAGTCAATTGCGCAAGACACGGCGGGCTAGCCAGGATTAAGGGCGACTACAGCATTAAAAGCTTCGTGTTTTAAATTCATTACCATTTGTTTTAGAATTGGAAAGATCATCGAGTTTAATTTAACAACGCTTTCATTTGGGCTTTTTGCAAACAAGGTTGAGGTACCCGATACACTCTGTCAGTCTATGACATGGACAAAAAAGTTGCCATTACATCTTCACTGTGCTAACTGCGGTTGAAATTTTTAGTTTCCTAATTGCACCTCAACGGTGAAGTTCAATTTAATATAATGTCACTTCCAAAAGCGAACCTATAAGCACGGATCTCTCATTTTTAAAGTCACACACAATCCACAGGCGGCTCACAATGTCTGTAGCATAAAGCAACTGAGAGTATTGCTACTCCCCCCCCCACCCCCCTTGGATGGGATGCTACTCCATCGCAGGGTTAACCCAGGCAGTATATGTTGCTGGTACCCATTTTTGTATATCTGGGTGGAGAGACACAATTTGATGTAAAGTTTCTTGTCTAAGAAAACAACATGATGGCAGGGACCACGCCTCGAACCACCACCCGTCAGATGTGAAGTCCAACACGCTAACCACTACACCACCGCGTCTCCACACGCATAACTCCTAGCGTACTTATAAATCAGCGTTTCGAACGCAGCTTTTCAAAAGCCCCAGTACTACAAAACTGTGGTCCAAAGACTGGAACACAGCTTAAGCAGCCGACTTTCGTGGCTGGAAGTGCTTTACGGAAATCAATAGCCGGGAATACCCCATTTGTGCAATGACGTCATTTTACCACAACTAGGAGAATATTCCTTTATCCTATTCAAATTGTACAATTTTGAAATTCCTGTTGAGATTTGAAAATTTTAATATAAAAAACCGTAATGAAATCTGTTAAAGTAAAATGACGCCACATGCAAATAGCCTATTTTAGTTTCACTCGCGCGTGGTAGTAGATGGGGGCAAAAACGACGGGAAAACAGCAAAGCAGTACGGTTCCCAGCTGAACAAGGTCCTTTCAGTAATTGATGAAGGAAGACTACTTTCTTCGTTGGTAGACACCAAGAAAATCAGGGATGTCTTTCTTTAGCAGTATGCAGCAGGGAAATACCACGCAACCACGATCAAATCTTACCTTATGAGTTTGCAGCATCATTGCTCGTTTTTGCTCGCAGATCAACCCAGTGGCGTCTTATTTGAGAAAGAAAATGTCCGCCCAGCCTTCGCGAGAAGTTAAAAAGATGGTCATCCTCGTACAAACGCGAGAACACCAGACGCAGATGGGAAAAAGGGAGGAAGACAGAAGTGACCTCATAACTCCTGAGAAAATTTGTGAGTTTGAAAGAAGCCAGGCAGCAAGAGAGGCCATCATTCTTAGAGCCCACGCTATTCAGATAACCTAAGACATTTTCATCCTTGTTAGGGATTATCTGATCGCACAGATAATATAACGATAGATAATGCTAACTGAGCTGGCGTTGTAGTATGTATGACTGTGAAGGTGTTTGAGACTGAGGGGCACGCCCGAGGGTGACCGTTACGTTGTTCACTTTGGCACAGCTTGTAAATAGGTTGAAGTATGAAAGAAAACAAAAACGAGAGAATGAGAAAACATTGAAAAATTAGGATTAAGAAACCATCCGAGTACATTAGACATGCTTTTGTTGTCCTTGTCCAGGTGTTAACCTACCTACCTTGTGTTTCAGTTAAGAATTCTTTCACAAAAAAAAAAAAACAGGACTCTTGCTTCTGTCAGTGGTCATTTATATAATTGACTTCGCTTAAAACACGAGTTAAGTGTGTGGTGATATTTTAATACAACGGGCTCTATGAAGACGGAAAATGTTAACTAAGAATTTACTTGAAAATAATTTTTGTTTTTGCTTTGTGTCTTGAAAACGTTTTGCTATTCAGTTATAAATTCTAAGTTTAATAAGAATCATAAAATTCACAGTAGAAATTCATATAGCTGAAGTAGTTTGTAAGCAATTGATGTGTCAATCTTACAAATTCTTGGATGGGTTTTGAAAATGACTAACCTGTTTATCTCATAGAAGTTTATATCGTTCCCTTTGCTGTCGTGTAGCTCGGATCATAGATCATGAAATACTCTTCAAAACTAAGCTAAGACTGAGGGATTACTAATTTTCTAATACAACTGGCCTTACAAATTAAAGAAGGAGATTGACTTCCAAAAAAATAAACTTGAAAGCTTTTTTGGCTTTGTATTTCAAAGCGTTATGCCAGTCATTTATTTTAAGTAGAGTAATAGTTGAAATAAAAACAGTTGAAGTAACTTGTAAGAAATTGATGTATCGGTCTTACAATCAGTTCTAGTTTACCGAGGATGGTTACCAAAAATCGTTAATGTTTTGTTGTTATTATAACTATTTCGTGAGTTCAATTTCATTATTTTTTTGAAAGTGTAAGTTGTTGAACGTTCGCCTGCTTAACTTATAAACGTTCATCGTTCCTGTTTCTATAGTGTGGCTGACAACAGTCAACAGACCATACATAGATCATAGAATACACTTCAAATCTAGTTGAACAGTGATTATTATAAGAACGTCTGAGTAATGCACAGCAGAGATCTATGTAGTTAAGGTAATTTGTAAGCAAATGATTTATCAGTCTAACTTACAAATTCTATTTCTTGTAAATAATATTTTTGAAAATGGCTGCTGTTTTGGTATTGCGATTTCCCCATGACGTTTAATTATCTCATTGAAGTTTAAAGTTTCCTGTTGCCATAACTTGACTGATTATTTAAAGTAATTTCCTTGCAATGAAACGATCTTTGATAGAAATTACTAAATATGTCAAAATGATTATTAAAATAAAATCTATTGATATTAATCCCATTATTATGTTGTATGTGGTTTCTTCCCATAATTTTGTTGCGGTGTAGGATTTTATATAGCAATGTTGAAAAAATGTTGGGCCAACAAGTATTACAACCTTGGTAGCGAATCACGTTCCGGATTGAGAATAATGCGACTTTTCATGAAGAAATATAAACTATCCCCTCCAACATGGCTTTAAAGACAGGAGATCGTGCAAAACTCAGCTTTTAGGTTTCATCCATGACCTTGCCAATTCTATGTATGCACGACGGCTTCCAAACAGACATCTTAATTATGGATTTCACCAAAGCGTTCGACAAAGTTAGTCACATTCGCCTTATGTCAAAACTGAGATCCTACGGCATAAGTGGGAAAACAATTCAGTGGATCCATTCCTTCCTATCTGAAAGAAAACAGAATGTAGTTCTAGAAGGGATTTCCTCAGATGACGCCGACGTTCTCTCTGGTGTACCACAGGGCTCTGTCCTGGGACCAAGTCTTTTTCTTTTCTACATCAACGACTTGCCCAATTCCCTAGTCTCCAACATTCGATTATTCGCCGATGACACTGTTGTGTACCTGACCATTCACTCAGATAGTGACACTCATGTACTTCAGAATAACTTATACAAACTTGCTGATTGGGAAAAGCTTTGAAAAATGGAATTCCATCCAGAAAAGTACGGGGTTCTCAGAGTTGGGCGGAAGTGCAACCTGGTGCAAAACGATTATGTCCTCCATGGAAAAACACTGGCTTCTGTGAACTCGGCCAAATATCTCGGTGTTACTATAGCTCACGATCTACGCTTGAACAGTCATATTGACAACATCACCAGCAAAGCAAATAGTACTCTGGCTTCTCTGAGAAGGAACCTGAGGATCAACTCCACTTCACTTAAGACTTCTGCCTATAACACACTCGTCCGCCCAACACTGGAATATGCCTGCACTGTCTGGGACCCTTACACCCAGTGTAACATCGACAAACTCGAGATGGTCCAACGCAGGGCTGCAAGGTTTGCCCTCAACCGGTATAACAACACGTCCAGCGTTAGTGGCATGCTGATTCAACTTGGCTGGTATCCGCTTCAAATTAGAAAACAAGCCCTGAGACTGTGCATGATGTACAAACTTCACAACGGCTTGGCTGACCTGGGTACTCAACAACTCATGCGTCAGCAAAGGAGACCATAAAGACACGTATACTGCATGGGCTATGAAGTCCCATTCTCTCGTACAAATTACCATCAAATGTCATTCGTGCCAAGAACTGTTCGTGATTGGAATAGCCTCCCAGACTTGCACGTGGTACTGGCGCCTAGCCTGGAAGCCTTTAAGGACCGGCTGTGGTGTCATTTTGCCAATAGCCACTGACCATACCCTAAGTTTTTAATTTTTAAGCACCTGCACATTGTTTTTTTAAATAGCACCTGCACTGACGCTCATGAGAATCTTCATTAAGGAGGAGGTGAGTTATCCGAGGAAGAAGAAGAAGAAGAACTAACATAGCAAATCCGCGCAATCATAATTATTGCTTCCTTGTTGCGAATAGCTAGCTATAATAAGTTTAATTTTGCCGTTCATTTCCACTGGCTATGTCAGAAAACAATCGGTTTTGGAGAGCATGCACTCGAGATGATAAAGCTTTAATTTTACAGTTCTTTTGTGCCTCACAAAATTCCCGCGTACAACATAACTTGATATACACACGATAAGGCGTGAAGTACGCAATGATGAAGTTCTTCACACAACTACCTTTATTCAACAACTCAATTAATTACTGCTATGAAAAAATGACATATTGTGGCAAAAGCATGATTGCTGTTTCACGAGTGTTAATGAGACATTTGCACTCTCTCTCCCGGGCGCTAAATGCAAATCGAGGTAGTTCTTTGTTAAAAATAAAATATTTGCTTGGGAATAGAAAATTCATGTCTTTTCCCGCGTTGTGTTAGATCATGTAGTACGTCCGAGTGGTCCTGGGTATTGAGGTACTGGAAACATCTTTCAGTAATGTGACCGATATAAAGTCATGTCTTAGTCGTTCGTGTCGGACTATCGCTTAGCTTTACCACGCTTTGTGATAAGTTCAAAAAAAAGATCCACTCTCCTTACCAAAAAAGACTGAAATCAAAACCAATCGTTTCTTTTTCTTTCTTTCTTTCTTTCTTTCTTTCTTTCTTTCTCATATCATTTGTATGCTTGACTTAACAGAATGAATATTAACAACAATTGGAAAGCCATCAAACGAACTAAATTTACATACAGCTTACACTTTTGTACGGTTCGCTGGTTTTCAGTCTGTAGCGGAGCGCTGTTATAACTTATGGATGAGCGAAACCTTTTTAAAAAGGGGATTTTGCGTCTCAATTACATTTATTTTTCCGTCGATGCTTCGTGTTAAGGTAAGCCTACAGTCACGTGAATTACATTCCCTCCACGTGGTCCACTTCTAGCTGCTTCTCGTAGGTTGTACCAAAATAGGAAAAAAAGTTTCGTTGATTCTGTTTACTCTTAAGCCGCAAATCATATTCGTTTAGTCTTGAAAGGATTCACTCAAAAACAAGTATATAACTTGAAGTTCAAAATGACGACTTCGAGAAAAAGATTTCCATGATCAGAACGTAGGCGCTGAGGGCGTAGTCTGCCTGAGATGCATTTGATCAAGTAAGCCCCAGAATTAGTAATACCAACAGGCTACACTGAACCCTTTTTTCCCTTGTAAATCAGGTTTCACCTTGGAATCGCCCCACAATAAATTTGCCATCTAAAGCACCAAAAGTTTCATTAGGGACAGTGTTATCCACTTCAGGTATTTATCCATACGTCACTATATTCTTTTATAACCAAACATGGACAATAGGAAAGTATTCCGGCGCTAATTTTGCATTATTTCCCTCCTTGTTACTGATGCGGAGAAGTTTAACCTTCTCAATGTGATTAAGGAAAAGAGGAATGAACCGTTTTCGGTTGAACTGCTAACGAAATTTCGTTTCATTTTTTCCCCCAATTACATTTTGGCAAAATTTCCATCCGTCGCCTTGACAACAAAAGAATCAACAATTTATATTTAACAACAGAATTACAATGTGAGAGAAAAAATGCTTGCCCTCCACAAGTAGCATACGTGCTACAAGACATCAACTAAGGCCTTCCATAAGCACGCGCTTCCCTTAACACAGCTGCGGCTCTTCTTTAACTCTTTTAAGAGTTCTTTGAATCTCTTAAAACAGATATTTACAGGAATCGATGAAAGCAACTAAAAAAACGATAAGGCCTTTCGTGTATGCACTCCATAATAATTTCGCTTTCAAAGGCCAAGAGTTTCTCGACGTCATAATTCCGGCCTTAGGGCATATTCAGTCTTATTTATTCTTCGTTCGCATTGGTCTCGAAAGAACCAGAATAAACAATACTCCACAAACATTCTTTTTTAAAGTGCAAATTTCGTTTATTTTTGATGTGCCTTTGTTTCTCAGGTTGATGAAACTGGAAGTCTAGCTATAAACGACAAACGATCCTTTCCTTCTTAGCATAATATGGACATTTGAAGCTTAATTAGAATATTTTTAGAATAGTTTTTAGCATTATTTGTAACTGATACTTTCCCGTGTATAAATAAATATTACGACGAATTCTTAGTTTACAAGCATTAACTCCACTTTGCACAAACGCAGCTTTTTGCCAGATATGTGTTTTTTCTTCAAAGGATTCAATAAAAGCAAATTAAAAAAGGATAAATAATTGCAGTGTTGATTTTCGAAATGATGATTTCTCCTTCGAAGACTAGCTAATTTTTATTATCAAAATGCTACCCAGAGGGCGTATTGCGCTTAATTTATTCTTTGGCTGCATTGATTATGCAAGCCTCCATGAATAATGCTCAACAAACGGCTTTGATTAAAGTAAGTGTTCTTGTTTTCATATGGATAGAATTACTTTTACAAATTACTCCTCGATAATTAAAATTAAAGAGATTGTGTTAAAGTTAATATGTCTTTTATTAAACGTTGAGACTCATTTTGTCAGTACAGATGGCTGGGTGTCTTTAGACCAGTTTATTCCTCAGAGACACATTTTTTTAGTTTTTTGAGGCCAAGAGGGATCAAGAATGAAAATTAACAGTTTTAAAAGTTTCACAGAGACACTGTTTCCTACTTCAGTTGATATCCCATGATTTACTTCATTCTTGTATAAACGAACATAGACAATAGAAAAATAACCTTGTTTTAATTTTTACCCCATTTTCCTCGTTTTTATTATTGCGGCGACGTTCTCACCTTCTCACTGAAACCAGAAAAAGAGGAATAAGCCGTTTACAGCTGATTTGCTAACGAATTCTTAGCCTGTTATACGCCGGTCATCGTAACCAGGCATAACTCAAAGCTCAGCGGAACGGGTGGGTTTTGCCGAGGCCAGAGTGTTGGCTGGTGAAGGACGTTTTAGCAACTAAGCGCGCAGTGACCAATGATGGAACGAAAATTCGTCCGAGTAAAGAGAGACAGACGTCTCATCCTTTGCCAACTATATTTTAGTAAATTTTCAAGCCGATACCGTGCAACAAACTAATTAACAACAGAGCTACAGTGAGAGAGAAAAACTGCTTGGCCTCCGCAAGTAGCTAGCATACAGTAACTAAAAAGCTCAGTGAGCACTACGCGCTTCACTTAACACAGCTGTGGTTTTGCTTTAGCTCTTAAACGGTATTTGCAGGAATCGATCGATGAAAGCAACTCAAAGAACGATAAGACCTTTGGCGTACGACATAATTTTGCTTTCGAAGGCAAAGATTTCTTAACATCAAAATGCTGGCCATAGGGCATTTTCGGTCTTATTTATTCGTCGCTAGGATTGCTGATCAAAATAATCATAACTCCACAATCATTCTTTTTTAGGAGGATGTTCTGTTAACGTTTGTTTGTTTGTGTTTTTGTTTGCTTGTTTCTCAGATTTGCGAAATTGAGAAGTTTCACGATTATCGCCGGGGGATTATTTCTACGCAAGTTTGCATGTCGCTAATTCATGGTATGGCAATTCCGATAAAGGTAGTCGACGGAGACTGGTTATGAAACCCAGCACCTTTCAAAATGTAAAGCTTCAGCAATAATGGCGCCGCAAATTATGTTGAAAGCACCACAATAACTGTGCAGAATCTTTTGTCAGTCCACACACTATGGCTGAATAACTAAACAGAAACATTTCTATTGGTTAGTTGCTCTAAAACAGCTCGAAATCGTTTGCGGTTTGTGAATGATGAAAGCTGAACACCACAAGAAAAACATAAAAAAAAAAAAAGAAATAGGCTGGGCTTCAATACCACTTTTGACAATTAACTATGTTCACAAGCGGTTCCACTTTGCACAAAGGGAGCTATTTCTGAACTCTAAACCTGTCAGACATAAGTGTTTTGTCTTCAAAAAGGATTCAGTAAAAGCAAATAAAACAAAAAAGAAAAACGATTATTATAACATATTTGATGTACGAAATGACGGTTTCTCTTTCGAAGATAAATAATTTTCATCATCAAAATTTATGCCCTAGGGCGTATTCGGCCGTAATTTATTCGCTGGCCGCGTCGATTATGCAAGCCTCCATGAATAATGCTCAACAAACTTTCTTTGTTTAAAGTAAGTGTTATTGTTCTTTGATTAAAAAAAAAGTATTCGATAAAAGAGTTTATGTCAGTAAGTTTATGTCTGTAATTACGAAAAAAAAAAGTACGAAAGGGCAGCGAAGAAACTTCAAGAAATCAAACAAGAACTTCTAAGTACCTGTAGAAATAGGGAGCAGCTGAGAGAAAAGAGACTCGCGAGGGAAGAACGATCCAGAGACGAACAACATTGGAGATGTGCCAGTTAGTGCCTCCGTGTTCTCTGAAACTTCAAAGGTCGGCACACACAAGGGGA
>Ga0126336_10002610_pt1 | contig 10362 bp, 6 predicted proteins | sample SidCmetagenome_FD_92530 | JGI IMG/M metagenome (GOLD analysis project Ga0126336, IMG submission 92530) | Coral microbial communities from El Islote,Puerto Morelos, Mexico - Siderastrea C C metagenome | ecosystem: Host-associated > Invertebrates > Cnidaria > Coral | place: El Islote,Puerto...
GGGAGCAAAAATTAGAAAGACGCTTATTCTCGCTCAAAACGCTTCAAATCACCCTAAAAAGCCGTTAAATAGCAATTAATACAACACAGAAACAAGGTGAACCATTTATATTGTGAACTATTTTGCATTTATGGTATTTAGAGCGTCTAAGTTGCATTTTCCATACAAACTCTTACATTTTGCCGACTTATAAAATATGCACAAATTAACAGGTTATTATATGCGTTCCTCTCAGAGTGAGCTTGGGTGACCTGTGATGCCACAGGTAATGTCAAATACGGTCTTAAGAGTTTGTGGACCTCTCTTAGTAGCGTTTTGGCGACAGGAGTTTTGTTGAAAGCTTCGCACATGGTTCTTACATTTGTAACCTGTCGTACTTCGGGCAGCGCAGTTCTTACTGCAGCATGTACGAGGTGAAGCTGGTGCCCAAGCCTGCCACAGTCTATTTCAGTTCAAAAGCAAGAATTTTTGCAGCTTTCCCAAATGCTCGCTGAAGTCGTCGCTGTTTGCTGCGCCCACAAGAAGTTTCTTCAAGTTAGCGACTGGCCTTAACTTGGCTGGCCTTTAACTCGCTCAATCGTTTTAACTTGTCGCAGGCGTCATAGTATTGTACTCTATAGTAATCCTTAGGACATTCAAACCGATGAGGAGGAGCTCTCCGTCATCAAGCCCGGTTGGGGCTCTCCTGTATCGTAGCAGCCTCTGTGCGCGGTCGTGTATAGTGATCCATGGCTAGATTTACAGCGGTAATAGCTTCTTGCAGAGTGGTATCTTTCCCCTGCAATGCCATAGAAAGCTGCTCTGCAGCTCCAAAGAGAAGATAGCCAAGTTTAAGACCAAACACAGAGTCGAATTTGTCGAGGCTTGATAGCATTCCGTTTGCCCTCTGTCCATACTCGTCGTGTGTGGTGTCGCTTATCTCTCCCATTGTCTGCTGAAGTACAACGTAGTCTTCAAGAACAGCATTGAATTCTGCTAACCTGATTTTCTAACGGTGGGGCACAGTGACTTCAATGTTACCCCTCCTTCATAGTTTTCTAAATTTTGCGCAAAAAGAGTAGATCTCTTTGGAGACATTACTTGCCCAATTCGACGATTTCTTTCACTAACTGATTGAGGGTCTTTCTTAAACTCGTACACTCCCTGCCAGCCTATCGCAAAACTAACTGGAGGCAATGTGCTAGACAGTGAATAGAAATCGCCGATGGTACTTCTGAATGAATTTGAATGGCCACCCCTTTCCTTAGTCCTTGCATATTTGCTGCTCCGTCGTATGCCTGACCGTGGTACATGGCAAGTGGGCGGTTGCAGGGCCTTAGCACATCTTTTATCGCAGTAACTAGAGTGTTGGCAAACGTGTCGGGCAACTGCACGAGGACAATTCATACTTCCGATGTGGTATACTCCTCGTCGACCCATCTAGTGAAAACGTTGAATTAATCGTTGTTACTTACATCTGTAGCTTCATCTGCTATAATTGCATGCCATGATGGGTTAGGCGATTTCACACTATCAAGGATCCGCCCTAGTACCTCCTGTCCCATTGTGTTTTGCTTGCACGTTATCGCTGTCTTCCGTCCGTAGTTTGAAAAGCTGACTTAAGTTTCCTTCGTCTTCTGTGTGGCTCCTTATCGTTAGACCTTGCCTTAACAAAAAGCCTAATGACGTAATCTATTTCAAAATCTCCGCTCTTCGAGTGGCTTGTAGGGTTGCGAGTTGAGATGAAATCATGACATCTACTCCCTGGGCCCTCTTGTGCTTGCAGGACAACTTCAGTACTGCCTCTTTATGAGCTTCGGACGCTTCGTGCTTTCTAAACTTCTCCAACGATTTCTTCCAGTTGTTGAAGCCACTCGTGGTGAAAGCTACATCTGCATACTTTCTAAAGCTGAGAAGACCTTGCTTATTGGCCTCTCGGCAAGTGTATCAAAAAGCTTTATTACGTGTTGTACACACTGTTATCCAGGGGAAGTCGCTACACCACGTTTCGTAAAATGTACGGCCCTTGTTTTTTTGCATTAAAGTCCTCTGTAGATGGTTGAAAAGGTTTCTCGTGGGGCGAATAACAACAGATTTCATTGCACGTCAATGGCAGAGTGCTTGACTGAGAAATGGATTCTTCACTGCGGCGAATTTCCACAGAAGCGTCTTCATCGGAAGCAGCTGGAGTAACCTCGCTTAGCTCTACTACGTCACCTTCCGCCGGTTCACTAGTGCATTTCTTTGTGTTGGACATGACCAGTTAAAAACGATTTGTGTACGCATTGGAGGTATTTTCAAAGCTGCATGCAAAGCAGAATGCAAACTTTCCAGTATTTGATGAGCGTCGTCCTTTAGACGTTAAACAACGTAGTCTGTAGCAATCTGTCTGACTGGAGAGATCTAAAATGTCTACAATGTCTTGGCCTGTAATATATTTTTGTTCCTTCGTTTCGTTATTGCACATTCACGATGTAATAATTAAATTACTGAATAATTATATTTAGACCTATCGCAGAAACGTCCAAATGAGCAAAATTCTTGTTCTCTAAGATTTAACTTCATTTTTTTCCGACACAGTCTAAAAGCTTTCAGCTTAGCATTCTATTGGGTTCCCACACAAAGACCATGTCTATTTCCTGGACATGCTGCGCGTCAATGGAAAACTGCTTCTGTCTAGTTTAGTAGAAAAATCCAGCAGTTGATTAGCTTCTCGAACACAGGCCAGAGTTGTTCAAAAAAGTCCTACAACATATTATTTCTCCAAGCGCGATCCCGATGAAACGATTTGTGAAAAGATCACGAGCCTGAATATTTTGCTAAACCAATTTTATGCTACGCTAGCGATATTTTCGGCACCGAAACGTGGAGAGGCACAGCCTCCCCCCCCCAAACTTTTGTTTGGTGGGGCTTCAGCTACCCCTGCTCCGCCGCCTCTGATTGGAAAAAAAGTTTTCTTTTTTTAATGTAAATAGCTTTTATTGTTTCAGCTCCTCCAACATTGCCGCTATATGAACACACTCTATTGCTAAGTGTGCGAGTCTCTAGGCTCCAGATGGCCAGCAACTTAAAATCCTTCTATGCGTCTAGAAAAAGCCTTCAAAAACATTTTTTGGTTCGTTCTCCCTTCAAGAATTCTCTTGACCTCTTCCTGTTCATGTGAGCACAATTTTTTGGCATAGGAAACTAGAAATCAGCAACCGAGATTGAGAATTTAATAATACAGGATACTACAATGCAATAAGGTGGTTTTTCTTTTTTTCAAGTCGATAAATGCCTCACAGGAAATTGTTTGAGAAGTGTGACCAGATACTACTCCTCGAACCTCCAGCAACAGTGACATGACAGTTGGGTAGAGCATGGACAACTCAGTGTTCTCAGGCAACGTGGGACAGTTAATTTAAGAGCTCATTTCTCAGCTTATCGGTTAACATATTCCTCCAAAATCTCACGATCTCAGCTTACAGTTGTTCTGAGATTTCTCAGCCACCAATTAACATATTCAGCTCGCTCTCATGATGTCAGCTGACAGTTGTTCATATTTCTCAGCTATAAGTAAAGCGTTATAAGTTATCCAGAAGTTCAGGACCTAGAAGACGGTTATTCAAAAATCACAGGTGTCAGTTTTGCTGAAATTAGTTTTTCTAGACCCTTAACCCTTTTAACGAGACAATATTTTATAGAAAACGTATATCCAGAGCAAGAAGCTTGGAAAATTAAAATGAACTTTATCATTTTTGTTTCCCGCAGCTGACACCACAAAATCGCAGCCCAGAAACACAACCCCACGATGAAAGACCAAGTCGATTTGTCCTGTTTTGTTCAAGGAATATCCATGTCATTTCAAGACAGTTACTTCTACTACACAAACTATATTTCCCCACTCACGATGCTGTCGAGTGTTTGGTGTGTTTTGTCCAATTCTGCCGTCATCATTGCATTATTGAGAAGTGGAATCAAGATCATTCGTCCAGGGCTGCTGATGCTGTGCAGCTTATCATTCACTGACCTTCTGTAAGGGGCGACTGCATTAGTAGCGTCCGGTATCAGAATCAAACATCTAACGAACATTCAGGTTTGCGAGGCTTTTACGGAGATAAGGAAATTACCAATTGCTACATTTATAACGATGACTTTTGTCGGTACAGCACTGCACCTTGTCATTATCAGCATCGATCGCTACCTAGCTGTCAAAACAGTTGTCCGTTATAGGACCCTCGTGACCCGTCGCCGCGCCCTTGTTGCTTGTTCTGTGGTTTGGGTGATATCAATCACAATTGCCACTACACTGAGGCTTGTCGGTGCGACCCTAGTGATACAGTTCTTAACTTCCCTGGCGGGTGGCCTCGTCGTCCTGTCAGCAGCTGTTATCATCATTTTCCAGATTTTGACCTTTCGTCTTCTTCGTCACCATAATAACAACGTTGCCGAGTTAATGGCGGAAAGTAACCAAGCCAACCCTGTCGACTCTGCAAACGCCCGCACCGTGCACCAACTGGCTAAAACAGTAACATACGTAGTGGGTATGCTAGCATTGGTCGTTGTTCCTATCTCCTGTGTTATACTGATAACCGTCATCACCAAAAAGTATTATATTAGGCTCATGAATTACGTTGTATTCTTTCTTCTTACCTTATGTTCATGAATGAACCCAGTGTTGTATTATCGGGGAAATGAAAAGGTGAAACAAGGACTATCTAAACTATTGAAATGTCAATAAGTTACGTCTATCTTGTTTTTGGTCTCAGTAATATTCAGTCAAATCCTCTCTCTTGGTATTACTTTGTACTCTTTTGTTACTAAAATCCTGTCCTTCGAGGTATTTACTTTACGTTTACTGTCCTTTAAAAGGCCTTAGACTAAGTGTCCCCGGCGTCCGATTAGAGTTATAAACATGGCCAAAACTCTAAGTATCTTTCTTCTACCGTGCCGTTACACAGCGTGCGCTTGAAGGTCATTCCAAATTCTACATTTAGATAGCATTTAATTAGTGTGTCCTCCAGGGTTGTCTCGGATTTACACTTGTCGAGCGTGCTCATTCATCCAGTATACAATACGGTGAACATAAGAAGAAAGAAGTCCCAAAGTTTGGTGGCTTTTGCTTGGATACTAAATCTCATGATGTTTTTTTATCTCGATGTTGTATAAACCGTTAACGTAACAAAGTGTTCGTTGTTAAAGGGACAGGTTCAGGGCTCGGCGCATGTGCATTAATCAAATTACTTTTTTCCGATGTATTTGTAATTCTGTCGGTTAATAATCCCACTCACATGTATCTCAGCGATCACATATTACAGTAAGCCCAAGTAGAACGGCGGAGGACTAAATTCACGGGAAATATTAGTGGATTGTACCAACACTGCCAACGTTGAATTTATTGGTGACCCGAAGGTTTTGTTGCATGGTTGATGAATTTACCGCTATTTGCACGCGCTCTGGTCAAATGGCTTGCAGGGGCGCGTGCAGATAGCTCAGAAATCATTGAACGCGAAACTTTGGCAAGAAAACTTCACACCCGAGCAATCTGCTCGCTTCTGGCGGATTGGTTTTTAACAATGTTATGAAACAATATTGCTTGCGTACTCTCCACAGCGTGCACAGGCGTAAAAACAGCATTTAGATTCATGGGGACGCGCTAAACCGTGAACCCTTCCCTTTAAAAACAGCGACGTTTCAAGTCGGCGGGGCAAGGATTCCAGCCACCCCTCCCTCTCCGGGTGGGAATAGGTTTAACTTAAACATACATACAGGTCATGGTGTAACGAAAATACAAATGTAATAATAAAAATGTAATGTAAATAAACCAATGTACGTGAAAGTTTAATTGTAATCTAAGGGATGCTTCAAAGAGTGTAAAGTGAAATAAATAGAAAGAGGGGTGGGTGCAGAATATAAATCTTAATAATGTAAATTTGATTTGTAATCGAATTGGATACTTTTGTTAAATGTGTAAGTACGTTTTATTACCTGCAAAAGCATGACTATGCGAATCGGGGAAAATATAACAGCACATCCAAATATAAATAATTCAAAATGTTAGTGTTTCACAATAGTGTTGGAGATTTTGAGAGACAAACGTAAATGTAAAAAAGTGACAAATAAAATGCAAATCCTTTATAACTGTATTTGAAAGACTTGTTTTAAAAAAAAAGAATTAGGATTATTCTTACAAGGGGCTACCTCTCCACCGCCTCCATAGGAGAGAATCGACTTAACAAAGAAATTAACTCTCTAAGTCAAAAAGGCGCCCAATGTTATAGCGGAACGCCTTCGCAAGCCTTCCGCTCACGGGAGCAGGCCCCCATAGTCATGAAGATACACATCCATACGAGTCCATTTTGATGGTTATGACCGTGTGAGGATGACAGCGACGACGACGCTCCATCACACCTCATGTAGAATGATCTCGAAGTGTCCTTGAATACTGAACGAAGCTGGGGAAAATGACAGACGACTTTCTTTCTAATGCTTGTAGTCTAAGATCCCTTTTTGAAGGCTTCAAGTAGAAAGAATAAACTTCCACGAGTAAATTTGCATCTCACCCGCTCGTGGTCGCGGCCTGGCACGTACCCTACGACCACGTGACATATTCTGCCTTCGACCACCAGGCGTGACAGAAAGCGTGACTGCTTGTCACTTGAGCCCGTAACTCTTAAGCAAGGCGTCTGAGGAAGGTGGTCGCCCGCGAAAGTCCTGGAAAACATCACCTGGGTGACGTGCACCACCGCTGGCCAGCACAGTATCGCGGAACCTGCGGAGTTTAAGAGTGTGAGATTGTTTTTTGAGTTTTAGCTACAGTTAAATAGAAACGATCAATCTCGTCAGACATCACTTTCATGAAATTCAGTTTGAGTGAGTTCGCAGACAAACGGGGTACTGAGGGGGTCTTTACAGGAGGGTGGCGTTGACAGACACGGTACAAAATATGGTGTTTGGATGGTGGTTCCAATCATTGAAGACTTGGCCTGTGAGGTTTAGCCTGCTTGCAGGCGGTTTGTGGGTGTTTTTAACGCGGGCAATTCAAACCCCGGGAACGCGGAGTTCGCGATCGCCGGCGCCGTCTTGGATGCGCGCGAAAATCGGTCTGGGGCGAGTGACAAAGCGAGGGCGACCGAGGGGGACCCGAGGGGGACCCGTCGATTTGTCATTCGCCCCGGACCGATTTTCGCGCGCGTCCAAGACGGCGCCGGCGATCGCGAACTCCGCGTTTTCCGGGGTTTTTCCGCCATGAAGACACCCACAAACCGCCTGCAAGCAGGCTAATGAAGTTATTCACACCAGACATTCATGGTTGTCGATAAACATAAACCCCATTTGTCACGATTAAAATTTCAGGGCAATCTGTATACAAGTGGGTGGAGACAGTTGCATCTCAGGATACAACACAAAGGTTAAGACCAGGAATTGAATCAAAGACTTAAAGATCTCGTGCTAATCACTTTACCACGCGCCTCAGAAACATACAAACCGTGAAGGGGTGGGGGATAAGTGACATTACAGTGGCTTTTCATTGTTGCTGTATCACGCCCTAAACCTCACTGAACCAACATACGCCGGGAATTACCTCCTTCCCACTTCACGCAATGCACTTCGGTTATTCAACCCAGCTTCCTCGAATGCACTGAATGCATCAGCGGACATCACCTGGAAACAAACAAAAAATTCAAACGCGGTTTGGATCGACTGTAGTAAAATATGCTCGTATTTATTTTATTCCGTGTTGCGGAGTAAATAAATGAATGAATGAATGAGCGAATGAATGAGTAAGTGCAAGGGTGAAAGGGTGAAGGGAGTTAAATTTGTCACATTTGCCTCGACCAAGCGCCTGTTAAAAACAAGGGGAATTTCGCCTTGGGAAATGCGACAACTGCATATGCTGCAAATAATCCCGTTTATACAGGTACTTTTTGCCGTCAGAGCGCCAGAGATGGGCTGAGATCGAGAGCGGAGCTGCCTTGAGCGAACCCAAAGGGAATTCTGACGCGTTTTTATGCTTGCATCGCATGTATTATGCTTTCATCTCAACAAAATCGCAAACAGAATCACCGAGAAATCGCAGCGAAAATCTCCGGTAGCCCCGCAGCTCTTAACAACCTCTAATTTCATTGGACCTTGGTATCACGCAGCTCTATTGTTTTCAAGGCTAGGGTGCATTGTTTTGTTGTTTGGTGTATTGATTTCTCAGCAAATCAGAGAAGACCTTGTAAGAGCTGCGACATCACCCAAAATCTCCGAGAGGACAATTTGAAATCGCACTAAAAATTGCTCAAACATCGCTGCTAAAATTGCATTATTAAACGGCTCTTGAAGTTCCAATAGTGACAAGCAGCTAATTTTTCCTTACAGTATGATTAACTTCGTTGAACGTAAGTTCATGAGAATAAAGAGGATGGTCACGAAAGATGAAGTGGCTTCGTGTTTAATCAGATTCTCCCAACTAGTACCCTACGAAGTATTTAGAGAACACTGAGGAGAACATGAATGTTGATACTGGGGCTTTCGCCTGCTTTTTACTACCGAAGCAAGCACAAGCTCACGCACAAGAGAGAGAAAAGATTGATTATAAAGAGCTATTAGTAAAAGTTGCTTGGTTTTATCTGTTAACTCACGTGTTGAATGATAAAATAGTTACTGCACTCAGTTTTCGCAAAACAATGTGATTTGTCAGTGGCGAGCAAATCAAATATTTGTCGATGCCGAACTGATCTACTCGCGACCGACAAAACACGATATTTTACTCAACCTCGTCTTATTGCTTATTGCTGGATGTTTGAAGTTCTTGAACTGTAGAGCGAAGGAATTCTGGAATTACTGCTCACTCACTTCAGCCCATTTGTAAGAGTAATACCCAGCAGCATATCCAGAAGAGAAGATGTGTAAAAACGAACACGGAAACCTGTCCTCAGGAAGTGGGTTGAGCACCGTGTATTCACTGGAGATTGTGTCTTGAACAGTGCGCCAAGGTTCTGAACTGGGAGCAAAATCACGAAATATATAAAATGAAACACGCTAATGTTTTTCAGTTACCCCCGCCAGTCGAGCAGAGCTTTTAAACACAAGATGCAAGCATAACGTTGGTTTTGGACACGTGCAATGCGCTCTAAATAAATGAATTAGAGTGACAAAACCAGTCTATTTTGGCGCTCTCGGCTCGTTCAGAGCTAGATTCTACTTTCGCACAGTGACGTCACCGAGTACGAATTCCCGCGGTCAACGAAGGTACTAGTTATAGTCCCCTTATCACGTTTTGTTAATTTCGATTATAACTGAAACCCTTTAATCAGAATGGCTTACGACTTTCCTTCGCTTTTGCTTAGGCAAAAGACACGGTTTCATTACTGTGAGGCAAACTTTAAGCAAGCAAACAGAGCCCATAACAGAGCGGACCATGTTTGTTGCTGTCGCCTTCCTTTCGCAGTTTCGCAATCGTGAGAAAAACACTCCACAGATAGGCCAAAATAACAAAACTAAAGACTCTCCTGTGTGAAAGTTGAAATCATTTCCTATGAAAACTTTTGATCTAGTGATTGTTTTAAGTTAAAACAAAATCATATTTTTCAGGAAAGCTTATTGGAGAATTTTTTGCGAAAACTTGCTATTGCTTTAGAGACGTTCCATTGATGCGACCCTTTTTCTTATAGGTAAGCTAATAAGACTTGTGATAGGTCATTAAAACAAAAACAAGAACAGAATCAGAAACAACAACAACAACAAGACAAATTTATGTCTCAACGATATACTGTAATGAGCTATTAGCGGTGAATCGAGAGTTTCCTATAAGATTCCCTGCAAGCCAGGGTAAAGTTGATTTGAGATTTAATATCAGCAAAATAGCTTAAAATAGCTTTATTTGAATGGTCACACTTTGGGATTTCATTTCAAGCTTTGCTTCAGAAAGTGGAAGTATTAAATCCTGTACTCCCTACCTCGTATGTATTTCCATGTCAAGAGCTCCAAAGTACAACTGACGTAACATCTGTGAACCAGCCATAAATCTGCGAGCTACAAAAGAAACAACATTGCCCCTGTACAACACCAAATTGGTAAACGGTCGCACACGAGCCAAGGAGGCCCACACCGCAGGAGGTTAATCCGGTTTCTGTAGCATGAAGCAACTGAGAGTATTGCTACTCCCCCCCCCCCCTGGATGGGATGCTAGTCCATCGCAGGGTTACCCCAGCAGTATGTCGCCTACGGCCATTTTTTACACCTGGGTGGAGACAGACAATGTGGGGGTAAAGTTTCTTTTCTAAGGAAACAACATGATGGCAGGAACTGGGCCTCGAACCACCAACCTTCAGATCTGAAGTTCAATGTGCTAACCACTACACCACCACAAAGTGAGCCAACCCATAGAACTACAAATTTTTCCCGGTGTACAAA
>Ga0126336_10002611_pt1 | contig 10362 bp, 8 predicted proteins | sample SidCmetagenome_FD_92530 | JGI IMG/M metagenome (GOLD analysis project Ga0126336, IMG submission 92530) | Coral microbial communities from El Islote,Puerto Morelos, Mexico - Siderastrea C C metagenome | ecosystem: Host-associated > Invertebrates > Cnidaria > Coral | place: El Islote,Puerto...
AATTAAAGAGAAACGGTGTGAATGGGGCCTAGACCAAGAAGGTTGAGGAAAGGCGTGAATCGCCTGGCACGTTGTCGGAAGCAAAGCAGCCGTCTTGTTTCCTTAACCTTCTACTGCCATAACAGGATGGAGTGCTGCTCAAAACGTTTGAAACCAATAAAAACAGTTATTGTATGCAGGAGTTCGTTTTTTAGTAACAGGTAGGTGAATTTGAGGTAATAGGAATTTTTGGAGGGGATATCCTAAATTTGAAGCTAAGGAGCACGTGATTCCAAGTAACATTCAAAATTCAGTATCTTTTATTGGACGCTAATTATAGCAAAAAAGAAAACAGAATAATGGCCTTATAATATCAGATTGTATGTGTAATAGCAGTTTTACACGATTTTTGGAAAACTGAGGGTTTACTCACTGTTGGTTCTCGTTCGAAAGAACTTCAATCGCTAAATCAGTCTCTTCTCATTCAAGGCAAAAAATTAAACTAAAACGAACAGTTTAAACGCCATGCACTATACCCGAAGAAAAGTATACGTTAAGTAGTGGCAAGAAACGTCCTCGAAGCCTTGTTCGAGTTATTTAAACTCCTTGGGGACTGATGGGTCCGTTGTGAGCATGCGCACAAGGAAAAAGCAGAACTCTTCAAACTAATCCCAGGTTTTACCCTCTTTATAGGGGATGGGCAGTTAAGCACTCGTTCAGGGAGTTTTCGAATGCGTTTTGGGAAGCAAAGATGTGTACAATATTATTCGTGTTTCCCACAATGGAGCCGTATGGACATGTTACCTCATCTGGCTGACTTACTGTGAGCAAATCTACCGCCGTTTTTAGAACACTAATTTTTAATCACTGGTGTACACGTAATGGTTTTGTACAAATTCATGATCGGATACACCAAAGGATTCTTTTGCTGGAGAGGCAGGTCCGACATTAGTGGACATGTCTATTAGCCGAAAGGATCATTCGAAGTCGAGTAGCAATTTCTCCAAAACAATAGACTGCGAGCAGTCTCTCGTTTGCTCTAAAATCCGTGCTGGACGAACGGCAAAGTCACGAGGGCGATATTCGAGCGGCCGCGAGCCGCGAGTAGCGTGGGCGGGAGAGTCGAACTGCTCGCAGTCTACCAAAACAATAGCACCTCAGCAACTTCCTAACGCTTACAAGAAAACGGATGGTAAATTTTATCCTTGTTGAGTAACTTCCATAACAATTTTAGTCTTTCAGTCTGTAATTTTTAGTCTTTATCACTTTCGCTGTTTTTCAATTTCCAAGTGGAAAATTTGTTTACGTTTCACCTGCAATGCGCACTAACAAAGACGAAGATTGTGGACGAATTTGCTTGGTGATAGGTGTTTGTTTTACATATACTGTAAGCGATGCCTTCTGCTTTATTATAGGACATTAACGCTTCTGTTTATTAAGGTATTTGAAACTAACACCAACTAAATTAACGCGAAATGAATGGAAAAATACTGGTTAGAGCAAAGGAAACTAACGCGAAAGTAAATGTTAAATTGCAAGTGTGCCGGGAGGTCTCGTATTCTATCGAAGAAGGGTATGTTGATCATTCTAGGGGTATTTTGTCTGAAATGCACACTGAACCTTGCGTGGGAAGACAATTCAAGAATGAACTTGAATTATTATTTGTAAGATAGGATTTAGAATTTAGGGTCCAATTACTAGAAATTAACATCGTGGAAATTAATGTTGGACTTTATTAAGGGCGAGGAAAGTAATAACGCTCGAAGAAATTAAACTCTATGGTTCTGTTTCTCGGCCAGTTTTATACTTTTGTTTTCACTGGAAAAAAGTAAAAAACCGCATTCCTGTTTAATAATGGTTTGAACTTACGCTAATTATGACGTCAGATCACGCAATCACGGGAACTGATTGTTAATAAAAGCTTATAAAAATGTGTTTTTAAGCAAACGTGCAGCTACTGAAAATAGAAGGTGCTTAAAAAATCCTCTACAAAAGAATTGAAGAAAATCTTACGGGAAATTGCCTTCCTGTACGCTCGAGACGTGATAAGGTAAACAACACCCCGCCGGGGCAAAGAGGACTTTGTTACGAGCATTTTTGTTTTACTTCGGTCAAAAGTGTATCATAAAATGATTACTTATTATCTTCACCTATTTACAAAAAAGTCTCAAGAAGCGACTATTAAAGGAAGAACAAACTGTAATGGCTGTCAGCGATTTTTCCAAACCCTGAAGCAAGACCTTTTTAAGTTGTAAATGCGTCACCATTCTTGCCAGCTGTAGCCAACAATACGTTGTTTATGATCTAATGTTGGGGAACTAATTTAGAGATTTTTAACAGAATGCTGGGTTTCTATGTTAACACATTTCTATGTTTGCAAGGCGTCAGTTATGAAAAGGTCCCTTCAAAGTCCTGAAAAGGATCGTGAATTGCTTTACAGTATATGCCTCAAACGGTAATCCAAGCTTCTTTTAGACTATGTTTCTCGAGGATATTATTCTTGAACGCCGAGTTTGTTTTACTTCCCAAACTTCAAGGAAATTAATCATGTACCTGTGCAACTAATTATTCATAATCAACCGAACGTACGCTGAACTGAATTGCTTTGGTCTGGGTATTAATCTGCTTAGAAATGGTTTTCGAGTCCCAAATGACCTGGTCATCAAGGAAATTCATATTGCCAAGAGAAATCTTGCAAGAGGAAATATGATGTGAAACAAAGTAAGGAGATATATTACGCTTTTCCTGGAGGGCAGCAGCGCCAAACCGTCGGATAGTACAGTGGACAGCAATAGCGGTCAGGACATACGCTACCATCATGGCAAATCTCTCTTGGTGAGCCTACAAAACGAATGGGTTACTTTAGTTTTAATTACTGTATTCGCCACATGTTTAACTATAAAAAAATCATGAAGGAAGAAGGAGAAAATGAAAAGTATAATATTATGTACTGTTCTTAGCACAACCGTTTCCTTGACAACATGTATTTACCTATCTGCAGCTGGCAGCAATCACCAGTGAACCCTTCCTTACAAAAGCATTTCCCGTCTGTCAAAGTTCCTCCATTTGAGCACTTAAAGCATACATTTTTCACCCGAAATGCGCAAGCATACCACGTACAGAAGACAACTAGAAGGATTGTGATTTTCAGTGAAAACATTTCGCTTGGGATGAAGTTTGTTAGAAGTTGAGGAGTCTCCTGAAACGAAAACAACATGTGCGTCAATGAACATTTTTACGTGAAACGTTAGAGTGCCCAATTAATGTAAATGTAGATCTGTCATGGGCTAACTCGGGCCTATATATTTCAAGCCGTCAATAACATTGGCAGGACGATATCTACGTTCAAATGTAGTCTCGGTGGCGTTAGACGTAAAACGAATCTCATCGTAGTTCCTTCCAACTCAACTTCAGTTGTCAGTCTACTGGACACCGTAGACTGAAAATACTGGAGTCACATAAACTGACAAAGTTTGCATTTATTTTTTTTTGAAAAAAGAGAAAAAAAATCATAGATGCTTTGTACATGGAGATCTCCAGTTCTGAGGGACACTACCTTTTATCAAAGTCCAGAAAAAGAGTTGTAAACATCCGAAAATTCATGACAAAATTGTTTTAATTTGAAAAACTAGCAAAATCAAGTGGAGCTGAATCACGGCATTAATTAATATCCTATTGGTCTAACCAATTCGCCTAATTGATGAGATAATCGTCTCTAAATCACTCTGAGCTCTTTAAAGTTTCTCAATCATCATCTGTAGCAGCTGCATTACGAAATCCCATCCAGTCATTACAGATCAAGATTATTAAAAAAACCCACTTTCTTTTGCCCGAAGCTCCTGAATTCTCGATGGCCCTCGGTGTTCTTTCGAGTAGCTTTGGAGTAGCGCAATTCTCATCGGCTCCCGTTCTTGCTTGCCTGAGGTCCATTGTCGATATTATGTACCGATATTATTGTATTTTTTATTTGCCCACCAAAAAATAAAAGGTAGAAGATACCTTATGGTGATTTCCTCCCACGACTTATCGCTGAACTGGGAAAAACAAAATCTTTCCGAAAACACTTAGATTTTATATAACTGACAAACGAAGTGATAATCAGATGACATTTACATGTACATCAACGTCTCAAATTCTGACGGACACCTGGTTTAATCAAAGTCCAGCAAAGAACTTGTAAACATCCGGTGGCGTGATCGAGGAAAATGCTTGTTTTCCAAACCCATAATTCCCTCAGGAATACTTTTGTCGTTGTTTATGTAGTCACATGAACATATTTTTACTTATCAAAAAAAAAAAAGAGAAAAAAAGAAAACAGAAAGCGTTTAAGTTTCACAATTTAAAAGATTTTTTAAGCTAAATGGTCACTAATGAGTTTCTTCCAGGGCACAGGTCACCGCTGCAGAGGTAGACTAGACCGTGCACGTCGCTTGTGTCACATTATACATATAGAACAGGCTATTTACAGGGTCAAAAATTAGTATCTTCTGGACAAGCTTCTCACTCCCAGAGGGACACTGGTACCCTCAAAGAGTCTGTAGACAGTCTCCTTGCGCAAGAAGAATTGGCGAAAAGATCAGGAACTTAAAAGTTTTTGACTACACTCTTTTTTCTTTATAAGAAGCCTTTTTATAAGAACGTTGAGGCTGAGATTTGCCTCAAAATTTAAGAAAATGTATGGGCGAAAATAAGAATATCCTCAGGCTCAGCCAAATTCCACGCGTTCTTATAAAAAAAAGAGTGTATGAGTTCTTGTGGTAGAGACAAAGGTTTTAATAAATATGTTTCAAAAATAAATACAACTGCAATATGCTATACTGTTTCTTTTTTTTTCTTTTTTTAAATTTAACTAAAAATTCCCGGAATCTAACCAATGGAGCTTTCACAGACAAGTTGGGCATGAATGAACATGAATTGGACATGGACGTCAGCATATTTAGCCTCCTACGCAGTCGTTTTTAGGGGAGTTGTGTTACCCTCCTCTCCACAAACGCCTGCTTACCGGAGTTCAACGTTGCTTTCCGCCCCTTAGCCAATCACATTGTACCTACTCATGGCTGGAAGGTTGACCTTGACCGTAGGACGCTATCGTGGGAACACGTGCAGATAAACATGACGTGTGGCATAAATTTTGAAATGGAAAGTAAAACGTCGTCTCAAAATCGTTCTTGAATGCAGGGATAACTAAGTTTTGAAGCTTTCAAATGGCACGTTAAACTTCGAAATCCGTGCTTAGATACTAAGCCTTAAGCCTTAAACACTAAGCCTATTTTAGTGACACGTCTGGCTGCACTGTAAACTATTAAATTCTCGTCTTCTCTCTTTCATGCTTGGGACCCGGGCTTGGGACTCGTTAATTGAAGCTGTGATTAGCGAGGATATTTTTTCTCCCAAACATACCTTACTGTAGTTTCTTTCAACAGCTCCTCAGCGTTCTAGAAACAACGAAATATTTCCAAATATAATGAAAGAAGTTTGCAATTTTTAACCGACAATAAAAGGCATGACCATCATAATAATGGCATTTACACGACGATCTCAGGTTCCGAGAAGGACACCTGATTTTATCAAAGTCCAGTTAAGTCCGGAGGCGTGTGCTTGTTTTTTGTTTAACCCATAATTCCCCTGAACTGTATTGTCCTGGCCTTGATTAATATTGTCATCTCGACACTATTTACACCAAAAAATATCAGAAAACTTTAAGTTAAACACTTTAAAGAGATATATATTTTATATTTCCAATAAATGGTCACTATGAGAGCTTGTAATAATTACAACTACGTTTAGTGTTTCAGGGCACAGGTTAATGCTGGATAAGTGGAAAAGACCTTGCACAGTCCCTTCACATGATGCACTTCATAAGAGTTTGAAATTCACAGGAGATTATGTTCCGATGGCCACTTAAATCTTGCATTGCTGAGTAGTGCGGACTTTTTTGTGGCATGGCAGGCCATCTATACTACAGCAGGCCATCGCGGTCAAAATTAGATGTCATTACATATTATTCTGCGTGATATCCGAAGATCGGGATATCTAAGCAGCATGATATTAAATTATCTTATTTTTATGAAAGACGTCATGACCTCACGATATCTTAAGATCAGGGGCACCCAACGGATTGTTTCGGCGGAATATCTGTTGGCAGGCCTTAATCGCCTGAGATATTCGAATTTAATTGCAAAAAAACTAGAGATTTCTTTGGCGAAACATCACAGACTTTCGTAACAAGGGAACTGAGTAATTCCTATTGTTTTCGGAATGTCGTTTAGAGTGTAAATAAGGTCAGCTAGGATTTTAGGACAGCCATTGGCAGCTCGGAAATTCGGCGGATAGGCCTGTCTTGGCAGATTTTATATTTAAAGTCAGGAAATCGAGCTTTTATTTTAAGATTACAGAATAAAGCGTCTGCCAAGCAAGTTTACCAGGGAAAACACTAAGAACTGCTTATTCTTTTGAAATTAAAACGATTTAATTTGTACCGGTTGACTTCTTGTACCGAAAATGTATGTGGGTTTAGTATATGGAATAAAGGTTTATCTTGATTCGATGAATTTCAAATTATTTAATCGACTCTGAATCATTTGTTAGCTCTTAATAACCTCTAAATCACTATCTCTAGCAGCTGCCCTTATTAATTCCAATCCAAACAAGACTGTGAATCTAAAAAGTCTCGATTTTTTTTTAAGCCAGGCTCTATCATGCGCCTTCGGTGGCGCAAAGCACCTTTTTCTCGTGGTCCGCCCCCAACTCTCATGCGTTTCCTTCAGCCCTCGTGCGCTCATGCGCTCATGCGCTCATGCTCTCATAAGATTTAGATCTACTATCAAGATTTTGATCTCTCCGTCAATTCTCGTCGATTCCTCTGATTGGCAAAGTTAATGGCAGTCCAAAAAAAACAAAAATCCTAAGAGCATACCGCACTGTAGTTTCTTCTAACGACTCGTCAGTGTACCAGAAAAAGCGAAATCTTTTTGAAAATACTTGGATGTCATATGATGAAAGAAGTTTGCAATTTTTTACTGACAATAGAAACGACCATTTATTAACAGCAAGAGTCAGTTTGCCGTTTTGCTTTGGGTGAGGGTGGGAGGTCGTCCAAAAAACCTAACCGTATAACAAGGGCATTGTAACGGGGGTCATAGAGTTTCCTAATGGCAGTACTCCAAATTCCACAAGCACCGTTCGATCAATCTCATAACATATGAGCAGTCCCAAAGTCCAGTATACATCTTGTATCATGAGCAAAGAAAATTTTTTCGTTACCCGCGAATCAAATGTATCTTGGCAAAAACTGGCAAGGTAGGTGAGACCGAATCAAGGGATAAAAATCCTATTGGATTTAAAGTTAAAGCTCTTTCTTCTCAAGAGCGGATGACCTTTATATGTGCTTGGGGGTTCGCTGATCGGGTCTTTCACGCTCATGATATTTCTGCTTGTTGAGAAATAATACTTGTATCATATTAGGCACTGAGTCACGTTTGAGCGAACGTGGGCGTCTCTATCGCTGGTACAATTCTATTAAATTGTTTACTGAGAGTTTAAAGGGTAAAATTTTTGCTAAGATTGCCACAAAAATGACTGAAAAAAACCCCACCAAGAACTGCCCATTAATTCTTTCCACATGAAAACCACATAATGTCTTGTGAAAGCTATGTCTTGATCACGAGTTGCTGCATTTCAATTTTGACAATTTCGAAATAATTACCTATAGCAGGTGCCCTCTAAGCAAGACTGGGAGTCTCAAAAAGTCTCAATATGTTTTTAGCCGGAAACTCTAATGTCCACTCGGTGACTCTCAGTGCCCTTTCGGATAGTGTGAATATTTTTGGGACACCTCTAACTCTTGTACGCCATCTGCAACTCTCATGCGCTCTTCAAGATTTTAATTTCTTCCAATTCTTGTCGATCCCTGTTCTCGCTTGACGCGGGTCTATTATCGATGTTATGGATCTATTATTATTAATTAATTAATTAATTAATTAAGAAGATAATTTTAAAAAAGTAGAACTTACCTTGTTAAAGTTTCTTCCAGCGACTTCTTAGCGTACTAGAAACAAAGAAATCTTCCGAAAAATACTTGGGTTGTACGTAGCGAGCGAAGTTTGTAATTTTTGCCTGACAATAGGAATGATAGTTATATTACATTTACATGAACATACTAGCTTCTGACGAACACATGATTTTATCAAAGTCCAGTAAAGAAGTTGTAAACATCCGGTGGCGTGATCGAGGAAACCGGCCTGTTTTCCAAACCTATAATTCCTTCAATTCTGGATCTTTTTGTCCTTGTACTTCTTTGTACGGTTACAATAATATTTTTTTTGGCCCGAAAATATGTCGGAAAGCGTTTTTATATATTCACTAAACGGCCAGAGTTTGTAATCATTATAAATATCCCTCCGTGAAAGTGTTCCAGGTTTCAGCTCAGTGTTGCAGAAGGGGATAAGACCGTGCATATTGCCTTTATATCACATGATACTTATTGAACGTGTTATTAATAGGATCAAAGCATTATCATCTTCTGAATAGTACCTTGCCCTTGAGCCTGGCTCGTGTTGCGGATCAGATTTTACTGAAGCGTGTGCCGACCTGACAAACTTCTTACCTCCGGAGGGACACTGGTACCTTCAAATAACGTGTGAACAGGCTCCTTGTGCAAGAAAAATGAGCGAGAAGAGCGCGAACTTAAAGAAAATGTTACTCTTTGACCACGATTTCTTGTTGTAGAGACAATTAAATAAAACTTTCCCAGATCTAACCGATGAAGCCTTTACAGGCAAGTTGAACATGAATGAACATGAATTTGCGTTATGGCCTGCTAAGTCAGATGTGAAAATCAGCACATTCGGCTCAGGTCTCCGCGGGCAATGAAGAGTTGTCGGAGATTTATGGTACATTTGAATTCACACCGGTTTGAAAATTCTCAACAACAGAATTCAGTGCACTTAAGACAACAACTATAGGAACCTTGCGTACCACGAACCGTATTCAGAATAAATACCTCCAGAAATTCAAGAAAATCGAGTACATGTAAAAGATATGAATGAAGTCATTGGATTACAGTAACCCAATGACTCCAAACACTTCAGCTGAGACTTCAGTCTTTTTCTAGCGAAAGCGTGGCGGTTGATCACCCCTTTTTTCCCGGTGGTGTATATCTTGTTTAAACATATTATGGAAGGTATCAGAAACCCATTCGGGCCACCTTAACATAGGCTTTTCACTTTTTCGTGCCTAATATTTGTATCTTCTTAACGTGCCCTTCTTTAGAAAAACTAAAAGACCAATAATTAGACCCTTGCATAAAACGCTAAATTGTAGCTGAGTTAAAAAATAATAACGTAAGAGCCCTAGATATTGAACTGGAGAGGGTTAAATGACGGGCATGAGTATTAACAGCTTCCTTCTGAGGAAGACTTAGAACTTGACCTGCGTTGTGGTTACAAAGTCTGAAATTAAACAGCATCACATTCTAATTATAGTACGACTCGAGTAAGAACCATTACAGAAAATATATCTTCCAAGTGTCGTCGAGCTGGAACCGGTTAATACACTTCCGCATCTGCTATATCTTGGTGTTACTGCCATTTCATGATAAATTTGAATAGTCGGCCTGAAGTCGTCGCTGGCAAAATTTTTGCCCACTAAAGCTACGTGAATGTTACTCTCAACCAGTTACTTTCTCGTAACAGTTCTGCTCGCAAGCTTTATTTCTCACACTTGCCTTCATATTTTTAAATTAAAAAAAAATCATCAATGTTGACAGATTAAAAGTTTTTTTTGTCTTCACTCGATGACAAAACTGATAGTAAGCCTGTCATTTGAAAAGTAAGGTGGATATTTTTCTCCTCCAAAATATGTTGTTCTTTTAATCAGTGACCTCCTGCTTGGTTGGGAGATCGACTTGTTATCATTGATTTCTCAGTTTTAAGGAAAAGCTATAATTATGGAGTGATGGTTTTGTATTGTTTTGCATCTCTATTTTCAGGTTTAAGGTAATAAAGGAACGTTTACGACGTAATTAATATCAGGGGCTTTCCCTTAATCACAAAAGTGACTAAATTCCTGTTGTGTGCCAGGACTGAGACAAGTGCATCGCGCATCGTTGCCTATTTTTGTTTTTTAAAAAATATCTAAATTTTTGAGCCTCGTGTAACACAGGGGGAAATTTTTTTATTATCTATAAGGGGATTTTAACAAATTCAGCTGATTATCCTCAATAAGTTTTAACAAGTTTTAATTTTCTTGAATTTAAAACGATTAAATTGGATGAATTAAAACACGTCCTAACCGAGCAAAATTCAACGTACGTCACATGCCAAGAGCGAAATTGAAAGATCAACATGACCTCGAGATCTTAAAAATGCGACGTTTAAGTTACAA
>Ga0126336_10002612_pt1 | contig 10358 bp, 12 predicted proteins | sample SidCmetagenome_FD_92530 | JGI IMG/M metagenome (GOLD analysis project Ga0126336, IMG submission 92530) | Coral microbial communities from El Islote,Puerto Morelos, Mexico - Siderastrea C C metagenome | ecosystem: Host-associated > Invertebrates > Cnidaria > Coral | place: El Islote,Puerto...
ACAAAAATAAAAGTAAATTAAAAAGCCACTTAAAGGATGAAGAAAACATGCCAAAGCATCTTATGACTCCCTACACTGAACACATACAACAGCCAAAATTTGATTGATAAAATCATGCTAGAACATGTTCAAATTTGGAAGTAAAAATTTTGTGAAACGTAGAAGAAGAAAGAAAGTAATTATGATAAGTAATATTTTTCAAGCTGCGATATTTCATTTTAAAAGTGTTAAGATTTCTTGTTGTTTATAACAAATCGTGACAGGGAGAAATTTGTTGCGGTTACATTTTTCTCAACTAACGGTGAATATTTTTAAAAACGCACAACGACTAAATTTTTGGCCGCTTTACGGTTGACGGTTAATCACAGTGAGACCCGTATGAAACTCAAGGTCTCAGTAATCTAAGGTAAACACAATCAATTGGAATTATTAGACAAGGAGAAGATTGACAGAAAGAAAACAAGAAAATTGTCAAAAAAATAAAAAAAACCGCCAAGATTTAAAAGACAGCCGTCAATCAGTTAGGTCTCCTATGGTCAGAGGGTAGCTGTTCGGTCAAGTCATGAGGTTATTCTAGCGTCATGTGACGTCATCGTCTTATTTTGATGACCTTCGAGGAGCTAGTGTTTGGCGTTCTAGCTAGACACCCTCTAAATAATCATAGCCTTAACGTTACTGAGGATATGGAGTTGAGGAGAGGGGGTGGGACGGAGGGAGTAGAATCCGTCCTACCTCACGATTAGAAATCCCAATAAGCCCTATGGTGAATAGGGTTAATTTACCTTTGCAATTCACTACCCTAACCTCCTTATTTATGACCTAGCTCAAGCCTCAAACTTTTCATACGTCAATCCTAATACAAATTAGCAACAACGATAGTATAGTAGCAATAGCAGCGCATTTAGCGACTGCCCTTCTGTATGATAACAATTGCTGTCAAGTCATGCGTACAAAGCTATTGTTTACTGTCAGCTTTCAAAACTTTATTAAAATAATCTGCTTTAGTGGTTTTGCAGAATTTGTAATTATATTTAGCTGTGCTAGGCTATTACAGAATTTTAGCGGAAGAAAATATTTTGCGAAACAAACTTTAGATTTTTTATCAGTCGAAGGAAAATATATATTAGTTTCTTATCTAATTCGTTGCCAGAGAGCTGGGCAAGGTCTTTTTACCTATTGTGTATGAGTGAGGCTCATTAGTTTGGAGAGAAACATTGGATACGTTTTCATGATAAGGGAAGGTAGGGGAGGGAGACTGAAGCAACAACGTTAATTTTATTGAGACATTACTACCAGTGACTAATTTCTTGTCAAGGCCCTTAGCAGCGCTACTACAGTCAAAATCAGATTAACGTCAATGCAAAGAAGAAAAAGACTAGAGTTATTGATTTCAATATTCGTTTCATTTCAATTATCCACTTTTAAAATGAAGAATGAAATATTAAAAACAAAACTTGATCCCGATACCCGAATTTTGATTGGATTAATCTGTGCTACAGGCACGTTGGAATTTGACAGGTTTCCCGATTTTTGGAATTTGACTGGTTTTCTCGATTTTTTCACGCAGGCACTTTCAATCCTATCAGAATCGTATCCTTTTTCTGACTTGATTTAAACTGATTTGGTAACAAAATTGGTTACCGTTCAAAGGCGGTTCGGGAAACCTGCCAAATTCCAAAATTCATCAGATGTTCTTTCTAAAGTATCTTACTTACGTTCGATTTCAACATTTCGTGGGAATCCTGTGCAAATTTGGTTAGCCTGGCCGCCTTGATTTACAGCATCAAAGGTTTGTACCGTTATTGTGCTCCTTCCGATATGGCAACTGCATGGTCGATTTGGGTGCTCGATAAAACAGACCGTGAACAGGGCAATCTCAAATGCCGGGCTGGTTCCCACAAACATGCTGCTGCCACCCCCGCCACCACCCGCCTTCGGGTATCCATTCCAGTGGAACTGAAACATGGCCATGTATGGAGGCTGCAAAAAAGAATGCAGAGAAAAAGATCATCTCAGATGTAAGAATCCAATTATTTCTCAAAATAGAGTTTCTCTATGTTCAAAAAAAGAACATGAACTGTTAAAGAGGCCTTTATATAATACCAGACGTGAAAAATCGATGATCAATGACATCGATGAGTAATCGATGAAAATTTTTTGAGACGAAAACTCCAGACTAAGACTCGAACAATGTACCATGCAGTCTTCTCCACCAATATATACATCTTATTCATTGTTTATAGATAATACGCGCAGATATTTGACGAGTTGCGTAGTATTTTTCCGAGCCCCGTAAATGGCGAGCAAAAATGCGACAAAAAAGCAGAGCACCAAAGCACCGTAAAAGAGGTTTGCATTCCACTGCATTTAGTTTTTGCTTCGTCCGCTGATCCTTCAGCAAAAAACCGGTCAACCTGGATTGCACAGTGTAATACTTTGGCATATTTTGCGCGTTCTCTTTCCCTTATATGGTAAAATGACATAACAGAGGAATAATGAATTTTATTCTTGATAGTTCGACATATTCTTTTAAAGTTTTCATGACTGAGGCCCTTTGACGTTAGAGCAGTCAATGTCAGTTGCTTCAACATTAAACACCAAAGTAGCGAGACAAGCGAATTCGGTCACAGATTTAGTTCTCAATATCAATAATAATCATTGCTGTTACTCTCCTGAACTGAATCAATAAAGGTAACATCGCAATGCAACGTTCACTTTGTTTTCTGTTTAACATAATCGATGTCCGTTGCAGCCACGTGATGATATCGACGAGTAATCAATGCAATCGATGACTAATCGATGACATCAACGACTAAACGATGACTGCAAATTGTCTGGCCTATCGATAAGTCATCGTTTACTCACTGATTATCGGCAATAATCAACGACTATGCAACTGATTACATATCGATTAATCATTGATGTCATTGATTTCATCGATTTGTAACGTCGACTGAATAATTGCTGTCTGGGTAAATAGGTAAAACTACCAATTTAGAAATAAACTTTAGCCAAGATACAATTGAACCTGTTTGTGCAAAATCATGAGAAGGGCTCCTTCAACTTTTTTTTTCATGTATTTATTAGAAATCTTCGTCATCTCTCGGTGATCGGCTTAAGTCAATTTGAAATCCTTTTCGATGGATTACATTCACCCACCAAACGTACATACTCTTGAGAGTGAAAACTTACATATCATAGGTTGCTGATAATGGATTACGTGTGAAAGCTTTGGTCAATTACAAGTCAGACGAAAAATAAGGTAGTGCCCGTCTTTGTAAAACCACAAGTTCTCTTGTTCTTAACAAACGACAAAGGCTGTTGTTAAGTGTTATTATCAATGATTTTCACATGAAAACAAAAAACAAACAAACAAAGAACATTAAATTACTGTACGTTATCAAAGCTTATGTTCTCGAAATCTTACTTCAGCATAACCCTCAAAATGTCTGGTTTTGTAAGAGTCCATAAATAAACAATAATGAAGAAGAATTAGCAAAAAACTTTTCAGCACACGATTTTTGCTAACAAAAGTCGTTAAAATATAGCAAAACGGTTACAGTTAAACAAATAATGAGTTTCTGTCCCTCCTGATTAAAGTGTTGCGTTACTGCGTCGGTAGCGTAGTTTTGTATGGCTCTACGGTGCTCTCCAAATCTGTCACGTAGTGCGTGTTGTGTCTGTTCGTTGTATTCTGCTGGAGCATCTGAGGTGTTTTTGTATTTGCGGCATTGGATCATGTAGATGAGCTTTTTTCGATGCAGATATGATCGTCTGCTTGATACGATGTATTTGGTCTGTGTTTTTGAATGTACACGATGACAAACCGTGTTGAAAGAGGGGCAGGTTTTACATTTCTTCGAGTTACATTTTTTCATTGTTGGCGGGATTGTTTCTGTCAGTGTATGTTGGACGTTTGCTTTTACGAGGAAATCGCGGAGGTTGCGTGGGCGTCTATCTGCGATGAACGGTTTTTCCGAAAAAACGTCCTTGCAACGGCTCGAAGACTGAAGTATGGGAAAGTGTTAATAAATGATCGTTTTAAGGTTTGGAGAAACTGGACTATAGGTGACTACGAACGATATGCCTTGATTGCGTTTGCTTTTTGGTATACTTGGTTTTAGGGCTAGACAAACAAGTTCTCGCGAAACTTGTTTGGCTTTGTTGATCTAGCGCTTAAGTAGGTTTTCCTTTGTAACCCCTTTTTTAAGTGTTCTTCGAGTTCATCACAGAGTTTGTTAAATTTGGTGTGATCTGAACAAATGCGGCGAGAGGTGTAACCCAGGACTGTAGGGAATGGATCTTTAAGTATGATATGGGTGGCAAGATGAGCTGAGGAAGTATTGTTTATAGTGGGTGTCAGTTGGCTTTACATATAGAGGTCTGTTGAAATTTTTCTGTCTTTGATAGATACAATAAAGTCAAGAAACGCAACTGAAGTTGATGATTGTTCTGAAGTAAACTTGATTGTGGGATGTAAATTGTTTAAATATTCCACAAATTCTTTATGTTCGTCCTCATTCTCATTCCAAATCATGAAAATGTCATCAAAATAACGCCACCAAACATGGGGTTTTACTTTGCCTCCCTATAAAGTTTGTTTTCCAAACCTTCTCATGAAGAGATTCGCGTATGCTAGGGCAATCTTGGTCCCCATAGCCGCCCCATGCTTTTGTACATGGCATTTGTCATTAAATTCAAATGTAATCATGGTCAGAATTATGCGGATCATATCACAAAGTCCTCTGTGGTTATCGGTTTCTCTGTGCGTTTATCCAGGTCGTCTTTGCATGCTTGTATCCCGTCTTTGTACAATATGTTAGGGTATAGAGAAGCTACTTCAAGAATAACAAGAATTGCACCAGTTGGGATATCTTTGAGCGAATTGAGTTTGGCTAAGAAGTGGGTGGTGTCTTAAATGTACCAATGGAAGTTTTGGAGGTAGACAAATTCCAACGTTGTGTCAGTAGGGTGATCATTAGCAGAAACAATAGAGCGTCCAGGGTTTCCCTGTTGTGGATTTTTGGGTTGATGTAAAATCGTGATGAGCGTGGTTCTTTAATGATGACACAGTCATGCGTTTTCTCGTCGGTAAAGCCATGGGTTAGTAAGCCGTCCACGAAGCGTCTTACTTGAATGCAAATTGTCAGTCCTAGTGATGAAAGGTCTAGTTCCTGTTTTGTGAGGTTCACTTGGTATAGATTTGCCATGGTTCAATGGTCAAATGGGGGTGACTTGCGTGACTTTTTTTGCGTGGTCTTTGATTGTGTCTGTTGCTGTAATTGGGAAAGTTGTTATTATTATTATTATTATTATTATTATTATTATTATTATTATTATTGGCATCACTGCCTCGATGGCACCAGTTCCTGAGTCATTGGCATGGTGTGTGCTTCTGGCTCTTCCCGGGAATGTCACCTGTGGCAGATGTCGAGGTAGCCTCGGACGCAGCTGGGTCCCTTGGTTTTGGGGCATACCCTTAAGGCCCATTGACTCCCTCGCAGCAACCTCAGTCCATTGCTTACAAGGAGCTGCTTCCAGTGGTCGTAGCAGCCAACGTCTAAGGTCCTAAGTGGTGCAAGCAGCATGTTTTGTTTCGTTCAGACAATGATAGTGTCGTTCATATTTTGAATTCTAGAATATCGAAAGTGCCTTGCCTTGTGCGGTTGTTGCGCAATCTCCTCTTGTCGGCTGCTCGCCATAGTTTCTCCTTTTCAGCTCATCATGTCCCAGGAGTTAACAACCGAGTCGCTGACGGGTTATCTCGCCTTCGTTGGCATGAATTCAGGCACCTAGCTCCGGAGGCGCAGGCCAATCCTACTCCGATCCCTCCTCAGCTCCTGGTTGATTTGACGTCCCCTTCTTTAGAGCAGCAGTGTTTCTCCTTGTGGTCGCCGGGGTTGGCTCCTTCTACCCGCAAGTCTTATTCGTCAGCTCAGGCCAAGTTCACCTCTTTTTGTCGACATTTCGGGAAACTTCATACCTCAGGTTCCCCCTGTCCAGCTGACGAGTGGACACTCTGTTTTTTGCAACATACCTGGCCTCCTCCATCCAGCTGATTCCATCAAGGTCTATCTGTCTGGCGTGAGGGTTATGCATATTGAACAGGGATTTTCGGACCCTTTGGTGGGTTTTTCTTTGTTTGCAAAGGGTACTCCGAGGGATCAAACGTTTGCAGGGCTCTCCGTCTTCCAATCGCTTGCCAGTAACTGACGGCCTTGTGTTGGTGATTTGGAAATCCTTGGATCTCCAGCTCCCTGATCACTGTATGTTTTGGGACGCGTGTACTTTGGCATACTTTGGCTTCCTTCGAGCAGCTGAGTTTTCCGTACCTTCCTTGGCTAGCTTTTCTCCTTTGATCCACTTGGGAGTTCAAGCCATCTCATGTGGACTCGGCGTCTGATCCTTCTAGTATGCGCGTCAAGATTAAAGCTTCCAAGACAGACCCTTTCCACAAAGGCTGCTTCATTCGCCGGGCTTGGCTCCTTCTACCTGCAGGTTTTATTCGTCAGCTCTGGCCAAGTTAACCTCGTTTTGTCGACAGCTCGGGAAGCTTCATCCCTCAGGTTCCCCCTGTCCAGCTGACGAGTGGACACTCTGGCCTCCTCCATTCAGCTAATTCCATTCAAAGTCTATCTGTCAGGCGTGAGGGCTATGCATATTGAAATGGGATTTTCGGACCCTTTGGTGGGTTTCCCTTTGCTTTGTTTGCAAAGGGTACTCCAAGGGATCAAACGTTTGCGCATGCAGGGATCACCGTCTTCCAATTGCTTGCCAATAACTGACAACCTTATGTTGGTGATTTGGAAATCCCTGGATCTCCACCTCCCTGATCACTGTATGTTTTGGGCCGCGTATTCTTTGGCATACTTTGGCTTCCTTCGAGCAGCTGAGTTTACCGTACCTTCCTGGGCTAGCTTTTCTCCTTTGATCCACTTGGGAGTTCAAGATATCTCATGTGGACTCGGCGTCTGATCCTTCTAGTATGCGAGTCAAGATTGAAGCTTCCAAGACGGACCCCTTCTGCAAAGGCTACTTCATTCACATGGGTCATGGCAGGTCGCATTTGTGTGCTATCCAAGAGTTAGTGGCTTATCTGGCACTCAAGGGGGTACTCCTGGCCCCCTGTTTTTACTCCAAAATTGCCAGCCTCTCTCCCGTGCGCTCCTCTCCAGTTGGCTTCGGCAAGTCATGGCCTCAGCTGAAATTGAAGGGAATTTCTCCAGTCACAGTTTCCACATTGGGGCAGCTACTGTTGCGGCTCGTCAGGGAATTCCAGACCACTTAATCCAGGAATTGGTCCTCTGGTCGAGCAACGCCTACCAGCTTTACATCAGGACTCCTTCTGAGACCCTGGTGTCGTTGTTTCAGAAACTGGCTTGAATTGTGTGTGGTCGCTCTCCTGTTGTTTCACTGCACTTACCTGTGGTTTCTGTAGCATGACTTGAGCTGCCTGGTTGCGTGGTTCCATCGGGCTTCTCGGATGGGTAAGAGTGTTTGTTTGCTTGAGCCAGGGAGAAGCTGCTTCTTCTTGGCAGATCTAAAATGTTTTACTTTGCACGTCGTGAATCGTAGCTGGATTCACCCAGGCTTAGCATCCTACCTTGCTTAGCATTCAGCATTCTTGAGTCTCTGCCTGCTTGGAGTTCTTTGGGAGGGCTCGGACGTCCCATGTCACCCTATCCGCAGGTCCCTTCTTTCTCCAAGCACTTGGCGTTCCTATAATTTGGGTGGTTCCCGCTTTCATTGTTGCTATGGTTCCCTCCCTGCTGTGCCTGGATTGCATCAGGCCCCCGCTAACGTTTAAGCTCATCTATTGACGATGAGTTTAAATGTGGCTAAATTTTATTTAGGCGAAGTTAAACTCTAGTCAATCCGGTCAGCAGCCTTGCCCCCTGTTTGGCATGTATGAGTTGCGGAGTGGCCAAGGGCCATGTGCGGGGAGTTCTTAAAAGTGTTGCGTTACACGTGCTTGGCATTAAAGCTGATTGTTGCGGATCACTCTGAACGGCTTTGGGGCTAGTGTAGCTGGTGAATCGTTGCAGATTCTTGCTCCCAGCCGTTCCCGTCCCCATTTCTGTCAGGTTCGTGTGTAGGTAAGTATGGTCAGGTAGGTTATCATTCCACTGAATATACTTCAGTGTGATGGTGCCTTTTTAACGGTCGCATCCAGGGTGGTTCCCGCTTTCAGGGTTGCCATGGATACCCCCTGCTGTGCTTAGATTGTATCAGGCCCCCGCTAACTTTTAAGGCACCAGTTCTCAAGCTCGTCTATTGACGATGAGTTTAAATTGCGTTTGTGTCGAAATAATAACTCCTTTTCTGTCGTTGTTCTGGGGTTCGTATGGAATCATGTGACCAATAAATTCACTAAATTTACGAGGTACGTATACTTTAGCAAGGCCACCTGGGAAAAGAGTAACCAAATCCCAATCGCAGAGTTAAGGGGAGAGATCCTTAACTACAGATTTGGCGTTGTTTCTAAGAGATTTTTGTGGATGGTATTTTGTTGAAATTTCAGAAGATCATCCTCATACATTTCACCATTTTTTCATTTGCTGCAAAACAGCGAATGAAAAAATGGTGAAATGTATAAGGATGATCATCTGAAATTTAAACATCGAGAGTGCGCGTGCGTAATTAGTGCCAGTCCCCAACTGCACATTAGCAAGAAAAATCCCTAAATGCAAAGGAAAGGAGGTAACTATCCTTGTTCGTTATCTGACGTAAGCAATTACTGTTAACGTAAATAACAGAAAAATTACAGTAGAAAATGTGTCCATATGCACTTACGACGTCATAACTGGGAAACATTTCAAGAAACCGATAACTCACGTTTTGCATCTTGAATATCGTTAAATATCGGCACCGTTTTCAACAGATAAACCCTTACCCCGTTTTTGTTTCAGATCGAAAATCTTCAAGGCGGGCAGCTTATCTGTGGAAGTTAGGGTTTCAAAATAGCAACAATATGGTTGGTAAGAGTCCTTCGACCACCCTAATTTGCTGGGAACAAAAGATGGCGAACTTTTACGAAAAATTTAATAACGCTAAGGCATCTTAGGAAATTGTCACATATTTTGGATACTTTGATTGTAGGTTTGCTTCCATCCTGTGAATTCTTAGCTGTTTGAGAGGGTTTTCTTGTTTGTCTGGCTTAAACTTCAAACTTCTGTTGATGTTGCTAAAAATGAAATATTCTTAATTGGTTTTAACATATGCTTGTTTCGTCAACGATTATATTGCTCGTGACTCTCAGGTTAGCCTCAAGCAATTTAGGCGGATTTATTGCAGTAAGTTCGTTCGTGAACGATCGAATGTGGCAAATTCTCAACACTATACAGTCAGGCAACGCGGTAATAAGAATTCTCGACATCAATTTTTTCAGTTTATTTCAAATATTATTTTAGTTTTTTTATTCAGCTTCCGATTCCTCTTTACCCTTCTCTTACTGATCTCGTGATATAAAGGTTTCGCCCAAAAATCTAGTTCTTGTTAGTTGTGAGTAGCGACGGTCAGCTGATGAGGTACGAAAAATAGTTTGAAACCGGTCAATATTTAGGATCGAAGGTAAGCAATCAGTCAGTGAGATGTGGCCACTTTCCGAAAAGTCAGCACTTTTAGAAGGTTCTTGGAAGATTTATTGTCTGAACACTTCATCGTCATCGGTCACTTTCCGAAAGAAAAAATCTCATCCTTTGTTATCGATTAACGCGTTGTGATAGGTCAATTTTCTTCAAACTAGCCCGGTTCGAGTAGCGCTCTGTGATTATTAGGTGATTAAGATTGCACACAACCTGTGATTCATGGAAAGGAGATTAAAAAGTCTTTCTTTGTGTTTTTAATACGTTCTTAAGTAAATGTTGCACATGGCTCACTGAAACTAGCGTCAGTGAAAAGAGCGCTTGAATTGAATCTCGCGAAAAAAAATACACTATGGTAGGGTTGAAAACTAGTGAACTAAACCTTACCTCTGTATTAGGGCGAAAAGCGTTTGGCGGTACATTAACATTTGCTATTCGCCCAGCTGCTTGCTCACTCATGAATTGAAACCAGCTGTGGAATCCACTGAATGTTGGTGTATTATAATTCCACTTATCACCTAAAAAATAAACGTTAATTAAATCATTTAAGTCGGAGTACTACTGCTGCTGCTGCTGCTACCACTACCACTACCACTACCACTACCACTACCACTACCACTACCACCACCACCACCACCACCACCACTACTACTACTACTACTACTTCTACTACTACTACTACTACTACTACTACTACTACTACTACTACTACTACTACAACTACTACTACTACTACTACTACTACTACTACTACTACTACTACTACTACTACTA
>Ga0126336_10002613_pt1 | contig 10354 bp, 8 predicted proteins | sample SidCmetagenome_FD_92530 | JGI IMG/M metagenome (GOLD analysis project Ga0126336, IMG submission 92530) | Coral microbial communities from El Islote,Puerto Morelos, Mexico - Siderastrea C C metagenome | ecosystem: Host-associated > Invertebrates > Cnidaria > Coral | place: El Islote,Puerto...
ATGTTTGGTGCCATGCAACTGGGTCAGTGTGGTCCAAATTTTAATGACATAGCAACAGCCAAGGGAGCTGCTTATCAAGTATTTCAAATAATTGACAGGGTAAACATTTCATTATTAGTAAAGCTTTACAGTAATCTGTAAAATGCATTTGATGGAGCAAGACGAACTAAAGCTTGTGTTGTTACATTGTAACTAGATTAACTCACATAAGATGGACGTGACATGAATGTACCATTATTCCCTTTCTCTTCATGAATGTTCAATGGCGTACAATGGGGATTCACTGATCAATGTTGCAATGCTGTCTAGTAGTTTTACATCAAACGTTCTGTATGGTTAAAAACATAAATATTGCCATTCATGTCTCGTTCGAGCACTACATGAGTTTACAAAATGCATGGTATCTTATTCACTATTGGTCTAGTTTACGACGTCTGTCTAGGCATAAAAGGCCTAGTTTAGGTCCAAAGTCACATTCACTAGCTGCCTTGCTAACTGTAAAGTTTTCCAAGGTTCTTTAAATTGTAGTTCCCACCCTCCGTCCCTTTGGAGGATTCCTTACTGTAATCAATAAATTTGGGTTCACCACTCGGGTTTTGCTTTCGGTTAAGTTTCGCAGCGACTTCCCCAAGCTTTGTTTTTCAATCGGTTAGTTGCGTTATTTATGTTCTTTATCTGCCTATTCTTGTCCGATCCAGCGCATGCCGGTGGTGTTGGCTCGTAGTGCTGGGGAGATAAGTAGGCTTGAGAAAGTCATAACTCTAGCACGATGCTGGCCGGAGGTCAGCTTGTAGTGCCGTATGAGTTAGGCTTATAGATTGTCTTAGCTTTTGACCTGTCTACTTGTCCGATCCAGCGCGGTTTTGGCACTGGGGAGATAAGTAGCCGTGTGGTCACGCAATGGAAGTCTTCTGTCCTTATTAAAAGGAACTGCGACATTAACAGTTAAATGTTGTTGGAAATTTAATTTAGCTTAATGTCATTGTTACTGGTTTGTCTTGTGAATTCATTTATTTGGCAACTGAAGTGAGATGTTCAAATTAGACTTTTAAGGGGGAGCGAAGTTAAAGGCATAGCTACATTACTCTGGTACAGTTATCACGAGCAAGATAATTTTTGTTACAATTCATGATGATCCAATTTCTATAATTTCGAAGCAGATATGTGCAAGTTGGTCTTGTAGGGTAGTAAATCATTTAAGTCATTAAAAAACCGAGGGCTCTAAACTTGTTATTTTTAAATATGGAAGCAACCTTAATTTAGTTGCAATAGAAAATTTATTGGGGATCATTTGCTTTAGAGAAGGAACAGAATTAGTTTTTAAAACTGTGAATTATTATGGTGTATTCTAGCTCTTCTCTTCGGTATAGTGTACTGAGTGGTATATTTTGGTATTTTGTTTTTGCACCTTTTAGGTTCCTCCAATCGACTCCAGTTCTTCTGAGGGAATGGTACTTGACCTACGTTCCTTTAAAGGAGACATAGCCTTTAACAACATTGAATTTTTTTATCCATCACGACCAGACATAAAGGTATGTTACATAATTTTAACTTTTGATTTAATATTTATAACATATTCATAGTTAACTTGGAATGTGTATCATGTATCAAGGATGCATGATACACACGATTGTGTACACATGATTGGAATACACATGATTGTGTATTCCAGTTCTATCCTCACTAACTGTCATTAACTCCAGAGTTCTTGGCATCTCTTTCAGTGAGTGCACTTTCCACTGAGAAATCAGTGTTCATAGGTGTGGTAAGGGTAAACCCATGGCCTAGGTGGCCATGATTACCTCCTCAATTGAGTATGACTTGTCCGTTAATTCCTGTTGCTGCACAAATGACACGATCTACTCTCCCCCTGTTTTGAAAAACAAGTTAAAATTTTTATCTTGTTTCAGTTAATTGCATGAAGCAATTTGCTTACCAATTATAATTATTATTTAGTAACTGTTATTTTCAGTTTATTGTGGCATCTTTAGGTAAGAAAGACAACGTTTAAAGTTTGTCAATGTTAATGAACAGTTTTCTGATGTCATTGTTAAAACATATAAAGATAAAGAACACTGCTATTGTTGCCCTGATTTATGGGATTGTTCCTTTATTATTATATAAGGTTTAATCTTTAATCTTATGTAAGGTTATTAAGTTATATGTACATTGATTTAAGAAAAAAATCTTAGCAGTTTAAGTTTGTGGTTCATTTAATCTAACATAAGGAAAGTAAGTGAAATAAGCATTGTCTGTCAGTTGATGTACAAAAAATTAAAATAGTTTGAGAAGACTGCATGGAAAAAATGTTTATAGGTAACGTTACAATTACAAAGTGAATTTTCCTTAATGTGACTGACATTACGTTACAACTCTTTGTCCTGTTTTTGTTCCACAGATTTTGAATGGTTTGAGTCTGACTGTAGATAGTGGACAGACAGTTGCTCTTGTGGGAGAGAGTGGCTGTGGAAAGAGTACAGTTGTCAAGCTGCTACAGAGATTTTATGACCCCAACAGTGGCGAGGTAAGATTGTTATCATTCTGTATAGTTATGAGCTGAAAATCGAGAACTTGTCTGTTCCTTCAGAGTTGCTGGTGCATGAGCACTAAATCAATGATGTACACAGCTTCAGGTTTTCAAAACTAATCAAAGTGACTTCTAGGACTACAATCGTTTTTCAACCAGTTATTACAGCTTGGGTACAAAAAGACTAAAAATTCATGGAAAAAAAGGTCATAAGGCATTTGAGGAATCACAAACATTTTGGGCACATCCTTACCCTACTGATGAAGGGATGCTTACACGTGCTAAAACCAGAGTTGCATCAAAGCTGGAAATTGGAAATCATTTTATTTGTGCTTTGAGCTATGCAACTCTGGCCTTAACAGCTACATTTCCAAGTAGCGGTTATGCCACTGATATGTGGGTGTGCCCAAAAGTTTGTAACGTCCTTACATTTATGGCTTTTTTCACGTTTATATTTCGTCGCAAAATTTGACAATATTCCCTCAAAGTGTCACACATGTCCTGAGAGGAACAGCTTTTGCAATTTGTAACCTTTGATTGTACAGCTGTAACTTACGGTTAATGTTTATCCCATTCATGAAGGTAACTGTTGATGGCCACGACATTCGTAGTCTTAACCTGAAGTGGTTGCGTGAACAAGTTGGTGTAGTGAGTCAAGAGCCAGTTCTCTTTGACATGACAATAGCAGAGAATATCCGCTATGGCAAAGATGGTGTGACACAGGAAGACATTGAAAAAGCAACAAGGATGGCTAATGCTCACGATTTTATCACAAGGCTCCCTCAAGTAAGTTGAATTAATTTTGTAGTCCTGAACAGCTGTGCTAATAAAAAATAATAATTTGCCCCATTGATGGAGTGTATGTTCTGGTGCCGCTTAATTATAACTAGCATTCATTTGTTCTGTTGAATGATAACTTGGAAGTACAGTGTAGAATAAAGTTATGTCTGCTAAGTAATTAATGTATTGAATTTTAATAATGTCAGGGATATGAGACTCTTGTTGGTGAACGTGGGACTCAGTTAAGTGGAGGACAGAAACAGCGCATTGCCATTGCACGAGCTCTTGTGAAAGATCCCAGAATACTGTTGCTAGATGAAGCAACCTCGGCACTGGACAGTGAAAGTGAAAGAATTGTGCAAGCTGCTTTGGATAATGTACGTTAACAACTTGTTCTGATATGGTTACCATTTTTTCAAGGAATTTCTTCATTTAATAACAACTAATGATGTTATCACTGACTTTTGTTAATACACAGTAAGCCATTTTGACAAAAAATAATAGATAAATGTCAAATGGCCTCCAGTACAAATCTTCCTGTCTGGTCTGATCTCCATTTTCTTTCATTCTCTGAACCATTTTCTTTGTTTCAGCTGTGCTCTCTCTATCTCTGTTGTGATACTTGGGATACAATATCTGAAATTTTTTGTGCCTGACAGGTCTCGAGACTAACTTTTCAGCTTCGTAGCCCAGTGGCTAGTGAGAGATCTAGTTTCATTTCACCAGCCAAAATAAATTTTCACTAGCGGGACTTTTTTTTTGCGTAATCTTGCGCTGTGTTCAATACGTGTTATTTTTAGCCGAGTTAATTACTGTAAATATGCCTCTGTAATCTAAGGAGTGAAGAACTGGAATGCTGACCATTCTATCCAACGGTTAAAGATCCTCACACGAATACAAAGTATTCGTGCGTTCAGGGCAAATTCGCAGGCACGATGTTATTCACGCCTCTCTTTTTCGTTGAGGTTATCATGACCACTATCTAGAAAAGTCAACCTTATATGAGCTTGTCATTGTATGGAGAAACGTTGGGAAGAAGAGACGTAACATTGTACGAACGTTGTGAGGTACGGAGAAAGACAAGACTGATACAGCACTCAATTCACGTACGAAAAAATGTCTGCAAGGGAAGACTAGTAAATTATGAGCGTATTTAAGTACCGAGAAACGTTGAGCAGACAAAGCTAATAAGGTTTGAACTTACTAAGGAACGGAGAAACGTTGAGGAGTCATATCGAACACGTTGGTTGCAAATGCGCTACAGTAGGGAGAAACACTGCCAATGTACCAAGGTACAGAGACACGTTGAGGAGACACTGAGGCTGAATGAATAACTTTATTTAAGTGTCAGGGTAAGTATTTAGCTTGTGATAGCTAATTGGGGACATTCTACTACTTAAATACGCATCTACCAACTTACGGAGAAACATCGTTAGACAAAACTAATTCCGTAAGAACGTGTAACGTAAAGAAGAACGCCGACCGGACATGCAACGCTATTACGGTAGGACAATAAATTACGGAGAAACGTAGGGAAGACAACTAATAATGTACGAATGTACGGATAAACGTTGAGAAGACAAGACTAATACCGTATGAAAATACTACCGTACAGAGAAACGTTGAGAAGTGTAGACGTATCGTACAAATGCACTAACTCACTGAAAGTCTTGGGAACACAAGACCAGTAAAGTGCGAACGTGCTAACGGCGTACAGAGAAACGTTGAGAACGCAAGACTAATAAATCGACAAACGTGCTTCCGTACGGAGAAACGTTGTGAAGACAAGGCTAATATCATACGGTATGATACGGTTTGAAGGACACGTATGGTGAAACGTTCTTAAGATGGCTAATTTCGTTGGAACGTACTAATGAGAGAGAAACGTTGCCAACTGAGACAACATATAGTAGGGAGAAACGTTGAGACGACAAAACAAGTACCATAGGGAACATTATGATATCCTTTTATGGAATAAGTTTTTGTTTCTGTGCACTCAATTTGCTTTTGGGATCCGATCGTCAGAAGCAACATTTAGTTTGGTTTCCATCCGGTACTTTAGTGCTTTGAAAATTTCACTAGCCAAAATGGCTAGTGAAAGCGCATAACCTACTAGGCAAAACGGAATTTTTACTAGTCTATGACGAGTTGGCTACCGTTAGTCTCGAGCCCTGGACTCTGTTAACTAGAACTGTTTGGCATGGCAGGGTCATGCAACGATATGCCTTAATTTAGGCATGCCATAGTCCTCATAGTATTTTGACTGTCCAGAATGCTAATGTTGTCTTTTCTCTCATCCGCTAGGCACGTCAGGGTCGTACGACCATTGTGATTGCCCACCGTTTGTCAACAGTTCAAAATGCAGATGTTATTGCTGCTATTCAGGAAGGTGTGGTGGTGGAGAAAGGCAGCCATGATGAACTCATGCAAACTGATGGAGTGTATCACCAGTTAGTCACGCTACAGGTAAAATACATGGATTTATAATACTGCGTTTTGCAGGCCAAATCCGCAGAGTAAAATTTAATGATTGCAATAAGCTGTTTGAGGCAAGCCTTATAAATCCCATATTTCAAATTCAGTGTTAATTGGTTGTTAAAGAGGCATACAACTGAACTGGGTATATTTGTACAAAAGGTAATTTAAATGCAGTGTTTTGATTGCTTGTGAATTGTTAAACCTGATAGTTTATTAGGCAGATAGTCATTTTACCAGTCTACAACTCTTACAAACTTTACGACAATGGTAAAAGATTATTACAGCTTTGCATTGGATGTCTAAGAACCTGAAAAATTCACGAATGATGTAAAACAAAGAAAACAAAAAAGTTGAAACAATATATTGCAGCGAAACAATAGCGTTCAAAACAAAAACAACCTTGTCAAGCTCTTACACCAAGATACCCAAAAGTATAATTATGACATGGCCTATACATGTATAAGAAATGGAATTAAACCGGAGTTATGTTCCATAAGGTAATTGATTTTTGTTGTTGTTTCGAAACGTTTTTTTGTAGACCTTTGAAGAGGAGGAACATGAAGGTGATATTGATGATGATGATGAAGGAGAAGATATCGAAGAGAAAGGTTTGTTGAAATCTCCATAAGACTTCACCTTCATTCTACAGTTGTTATCATCATTCTTTCAGCTTACGCGAGGTAGAACTGAACATCGTTAATCTTTCATTAAGTCCTTCATGTAGTGAACTTAAACAATTTTGTCTTACCTTGTCTCTTTACGTTCATGTGAGTATTTTAATAATAAGAAGTTCTGCGGTATGGAATGAGCAAAACTCTGTAGATAAAGCGTTGAGGACTAAACTAAAAATAAAAGGCATAGGGATACACTGAACGTCTTTATGTAAAGGGAATTTATTTTTGTCTTTTCTTTGCATTTCTATTGTTTTCTTTTGCTTTTGTTTAACCTGTCATTTATTCTCTGTGTGTAAGCGGTGATTGTTATAAAGTTTACTAGAGCTCTAAGATTGTTAACTTCTCAGTGTTAGTGATTAGCAACTAATTTATAATGACAACTGATTTGGTCTTCAGAGTCAGCAGCAGCAGCAAATTTCATGCGCAGCATGTCACACATGTCAAGTGACAGTGAATATGAAGGAACTGAGTTTGAAAGGAAGCTGTCCACCAGAGCATCACGCAGATTATCAGCCAAAAGGAGAGCAAGCTCTGCTTTAGAAAGGCCCAAGTCTGCAGGCAAAGCTGCTGAGGTATACAACAACCACATCTTTTGTTACACAGCTAGTGAATCATTGTTTTATACTCAGATTGAGATGTTGATCAGTGCCTGTCATTTTATTTAGGTGAAGAAGGACAAGGATGGCAAAGAGAAGATTTTAGAGGAAGAAGTGGAACCCGCTCCAGTGATGCGCATCATAAAATACAACACACCTGAATGGCCATACTTGTTGGGGGGAAGTGTTGCTGGCTTGATTAATGGCCTTTTTCCTTTTGCATTTGCAATGGTTCTGGCTGAAATTCTCACTGTAAGTACAGCAAATTGCAGGAGTTTACACCTCATGAATTTTTATTGTCATACTGTGCCTTTTCTTTTTAAACTTTGAATTTCAATACCAACAAATGATTGTATTTTTCGCAGGCTTCAGTCACAAATATGTTTACCTAACAAACAACGGACTGTGAAAAACAGGGACAATCAGAGATGGGATCAGAGAACAGGGACATGACAGCTGACCATGACTTGTTGAATCCCTTGAACTTAACTTCTCGGGTTTTTTTTTTTCACTTTTCTGCTCCGATGATTGACGGCAGTTTTGAACCTCAGGGTTTGCATGTTAGTAAAAGCTGCAGTAAGCAAAATTCAGGGTTCAAAATAGCAGCCGGAATAGCAGCCGGCTGCCGGCGCTTTCGCCACCCTTGCCGGCGATTTTTCACCCAAGAAATAGAAAAAAATGACATCCCATCCCTTGATCGGCAAAATCAACGTCCCTGGAACATCATAGTAAACGTTTCATATCAGAAAGTAATGCAGCCATGAAACACACACATACCAAAAGTGAATTGGATGACGTTTTAAAAGCTTTCTGAATAGAAACAACAACAAATTACAGAACGTTAACAATTATTGTCTCGATTTTTGTGAATCAAGTCTTCGGTCTAGCGACTATCTCTATTTGCAGGCACTTTTTTTTCCGGCGTGGTTTTTTCATACGTAATCATCAATGCGACTTTTGAGGAAATAGGCCAGACACGGGTAGCAGTGCCACACCAATTCAGTTCTCTTTTAGGAACCGGCAAAATTTTCATTCACGATTTCTTTGTTACCAATGCGTCTTCGATCCTGTTCCACTTAGCACCTTTTCGCTTTTTTCTTGTGCTTAAGCCTTCTCGTCCAATTTAATTCGCTGGAGACCAAAGGAAATATACCGTCGCGCTGAAAATCAGTGTCACTGTTGCGGCATTTATGATTTTCAAAGGCCTGATCTAATTTGTGACATCTGCAATTATTTAAGTGTCTGGGTATTTAGCTTTTGAAAAACTAATTGAGGATACTAATAAAGTAAAAAAAGAGAAAAAATAAATTCAAAATATTTACATATATAAATGGATAAAAGATGAGAAATTGAGATATTTTTTTTGTATAAGAAAGGACTAGGGTATACTAACTAATTACTAGATACTTAACAACTAATTTGAAACTGATCATTGAAACTGAAAAATTTTGAGCAAGTGGCAACAGAATGAGCCCTGTTAATGTCAGAACCTTCCAACTGAAAACACTTGCATACTGTAACTGCCATCCAACTGCTAGCTGAGTAACATGTCTATTTTTCAATATAACTGCACGTGTAGGTCTTCACCTCGAACGACACAGACAAGATGAAAAAGGAATCAGAATTCTGGTCTCTCATGTTTCTTGCCATTGGTTTCGTGAGTTTCGTTGCTCAGTTTATACAGGTAAGTTAATACTATTATACTATTACTATTATATTTTTAGCGTACAAAGAGGCTGTCACACTGATTTCCTTCTTAGTGTCTGCTCCAGTCAAACAGCTATGGCGATCAAGGAACAATAGACTAAAAGTAGCAAGCTGCCTGATGTGTGAAATAGATGTAAATCTCTATTTTTTCTTTCTGAAGAGTGCAATGTTTGCAAAGTCTGGTGAATTGCTGACTATGCGACTGAGGAAGATGGCATTTGAATCTATGCTAAAACAGGTCAGTATACGGAGGCTGTCTTTCAGTTTTCAAAAGTATGCAACTTTGCTGAAGATTTCCACAGGAAATTAAATTTAGCTGGTGAATACATATTTTACTTACTTGAAAGTTATGACATGAATGGCCCAGCTGGTTACAATTGCCTGCAGGATCAAGCAACGTTGCTGTTACATTTAAAACAAAGGTCTCTCTCAGTTTACTTATATTCTCAGGATCTGCATCGTTGATATTACAAACTGTATATGTACTGTAAGTTTATCAGTTGACAGTAAATCTTGCGTGTAAGCACGTTTAGCTGTAACTCGCAAAGTCTATTGTAGTTTCTTTAGAGAAATGAACCAGCTTTTCTGTTTTGTGACAGGATATGTCGTATTTTGACGATCCACTGCACAGTACTGGAGCTCTAACCACAGCACTATCAACACATGCTTCGGCTGTTCAAGGGGTAAGTACAGCGGACGTTGTATGCATCTCTTCTTTTATGAGTATTTAGTATAATTGCTCAGGTGATTATAGAGAAGTGCGCGCACTGATTGGTCGAGGAGTACGTCATATCTTGCTAAATCACCCCACTAATTTTTAAAATGGCCGCCGCGCGATTTTTGATGTTTCTGGAGAAAAGAAAAAAGAAAATGCATTTGCTCTGATAATCACGTGATAATCACCTGAGCAATTATACTAAAACAATTATTCTCCTCAGGTTCAGCGAATATTGTGGAATAATCCCCTCGACTTCGTCTCAGGGATCATTCCACAATATTCATTTCGCCTTCCGCGAATAATTGTTATAAATTATAACAGTAATAATAATTGTTGACATAAACGTTGTCTTGTTATCTGATATCCAACAAGCTTAAATAGAATGATTGTCTCTTATACAGTATGCAATTTGAGGATTTAAGGCAAAACCGTTTTAACGTAATGGTTTGTCCAGATTAATTAATAGCCCGATAAATGAGAGGCGTTTATTAGAGAGGGGTGTTTACCTCAAAATGCCTATTTCAGTGGGGCGTTTGTTAGAGAGTGGGCGTCTAAAAGATCATTTGCGGTACAAGAATAAAGGAGATTGAGACAGCCAGTACTGAATAAAATACTGCATCGCATTCTCTAAGGGAAACGAGTTTTTGTTGGAGATATCGCGGAGGATTCCACACAGCAGGGGTTTGGGATTGCGGGGTCTACCGCAATTGAATTTTTGTGAACAGTTTAAGCTAGTTGTTTATACTGCATGATTGTTTATTTTTCAGGCTGCTGGTTCTCGTCTTGGTACGGTTGCCATGTCCATCAGTACAATTGTTGCCTGCCTTGTGTATGCGTTCATCAATGGCTGGAAGTTGTCTCTTGTAGTCCTGTC
>Ga0126336_10002614_pt1 | contig 10353 bp, 5 predicted proteins | sample SidCmetagenome_FD_92530 | JGI IMG/M metagenome (GOLD analysis project Ga0126336, IMG submission 92530) | Coral microbial communities from El Islote,Puerto Morelos, Mexico - Siderastrea C C metagenome | ecosystem: Host-associated > Invertebrates > Cnidaria > Coral | place: El Islote,Puerto...
GTAGGGAGAAGCACTCGCCTGCGGCTCGTGTTCACCCTACACTTCTTTCGTGCTCTCGTCACTTCCTTGCGTGCTTTATCACAGAACAAAGCACGGTTTTGGCTTTTTTATTTGTTAATTATCCAACAGTTGTCTTGCGCCCGTCTTGAACATTTTGGGTATACGCTTTTCATGACTTCTTGCTTGTCCGCTGCTGGGATAGATTTTTCAGCGGCGAGTTCCTCGGCAGGTTTGTTACTCTTATCTAGTTTGGAGATTTCTGCAGGTTAAGGGGGTGTTAACTTTACGTGGAGAGGTTGACCCTTTCGCTGATCATAATAAGTTAAGTAACGCTGTAACACCTGATTATAGAGCATCGCTTTTTCTTCATTAATTAGGTTTTTACTGGCTAAGATACCTTCATTTCACTGTCCAGCGTTTTCAAAGCTTGTGTCACGGGTTGTGTTAGTATATGCTGGCGTCTTTGCAATCGTTCCAGTGTGTTCTCAAGGATGAGAACCATTCGTTTGGTACGATTCATCTTCAACAAGTATCGAGCTTAGCACACGAAGCACCGGTGGCAACAAAACACTCGAAATGTTCCCTCCGTGCTAGACTAATATTTGCTTTTTCTTCCTAATTGGAGCACTTTTTTCAGCCAGAACAATCAAGGATTTCTTGTGGGCTAAAAGTTATTTCTTGGCAAGTTTACTCTCAGGTACTGTTTCTTTCAACACGTTCAGAACACACTTACAAATGGTTCTCACCAAACTGCCGTCGGCTACTTTCAAAATCCCTTTACGTTGAGCTGGAGTACACTTTGCCAAGAGCTTAAGAAAATCGTGGTTTTTTTTCAGTCGCTGGGCCATGCTCAACTGATTGATCTTGTGGTGCAGCCTTTTTTTATACCTTTCCGACGTAGGCATACGGGATCTCTAGGGGGAATATATTGGTCTTCAAGCGAAAGTCAGAAGGCGTTTACGGTTTAAGGTCGCACAGCAAATAGCTGTAAGATCGTTTCGTTGAACCTTGGAATACCTCTTGCCTGTATTTGGAATGACCAGGAAACATTTGTTTTGCTTAATGAATCACTTAGCTGCTATCTCTTGGAGACTTTAATAAAACCAAATAGTGGCAGTTTAAGCTCATATCTCTGAGTTTTACAGTGATAACCTCCTTTCGTGAATAACTTGGTCACGATCAATCTCGGTTATTTTTCAATACTTTTGTAATAAATGGTTTTGCTTTTTTTAGGAATATTTTGGACTTGTAGAATTTACTCCTTTGATTTGATACTGGTTTGGAAACCTTTTAATGCAGAGGATTTTTCTTTAGTTTCAATAACCTCTTCATTTTTTCTAGTTTTTGTTTAATAGAATCTTTTTCTACATCATTATACTTCGTTTTTTCTTTCCACTAATTTTTCCAATTTGATGATTTTTTTTAACATTATATTCTCTAGGTGTTAAAAATTCCTTACCAACTTTATTTTTATTAAATTTTCTATCAATTGTGGTTTCCTCATTTTCCAAAAACCACTTGGTTTATTATCTTTAGCAGGCTTTTGTAACTGAGGTACTTTCAGTTTCTTACAATGTTTTTTTTTTTCCATTTTTACATATATAACTTATTTCTTTAAGACACATTTTTCTTTTTTTTTTTATCCAAAACTTCAGAACGCAACTTCAGAGGTTTGACTGCCATTTTTCTCTTTGTGCAATTTTTTTTTATTATTTTGTAGAAAAATGGCAGTCAAAGCTCTGTTTGTGAAATTTACCAAGAATTTAAACAGGGGTTTGACATGTCCTAATACCCGCGAAACACCACTACTGGGGATACCCTTCTCAAAGTCTGTTGACAAAATCTCTAGCAAATGCTTTTAATAGTGAGACAAATCCTTGTGGCTACACCATGTAATTTTCATTTTGTTATATATATATTTTTTTATTTTTGCAAATAATGGAAAACAGAAAATCTTCGGTTTTGCAGTAGGGGAACTCATATTTTTGTGAAACAGTCCCCCCAAGGCTACCTCTACCCAAAGAGAAGGACGAATATAATGACCTTTTTAGCATTTCAGTTCACTCAATCAAATCAAGTTTCGATCAGGACGGTCGGTCTTTAAAACGAACCGAGTAACTTTTTATTTCTCCATTGGCAGCTGAGGGAGAGATCTGTTCCGTGGATCTAGCTCTGATAGCAGACAAAACGAAGAGCGTTGGTGAAGATAACTTCAAGGTTATGAAGGGATTCCTTGTTGAGATAACCAACTCGTTGGACATCTCTCCTGGCACTACCCATGAAGCGGTGATTACATATGCCAATGTGTCTCAAGTGTTAAACACATTGGGTGACAGCAAATATCACAGTAATAAAGACATGCATATGCTCATCGCCAACATTGACAACAAGTTGAGCAGTCCAACCAGAACAGACAGGGCTTTGGAAGCGGCTAAAGATTACCTTTTTACCAAGGAGGGAGGGGACAGGCCAAACTTTCCAAACTCGCTGGTTCTATTCACAGACGGAAAAACAAATCCTGCATCCAAGCCTTACAATCAGATCATACCTCTTCTGAAGGTAAGAATTGGTAGTCCTGTAGCCAGGACCTCACCCAACCTTACCAAATTAAGGAACTAAACCCAGCGTTGTACTCATGCATCCTGTACTTTCTGGGTTCGCATGGGTGGCTTTCACCAATGAAAAGCCACAAATTCTCACAAGTGTACCATTGGAACATAACGATGAAAAACGTTAAAGCAAGTACTTTTCACGTTCAATCGTAATCCTTGCTAAAGCTGTTCGCACATGAGTAAAGCCTCCCAAATTTAATTTCACTTAAAAGTGCTGTAGAATTCACACGATTTAGCTCGATAGTTTCAGTGCTATCAGTTAAAAGTCAGTTTTCGCCACGTGTCTTAAAAACATCTTGGCATTGTTCGTAGTAGAGTTAAAAAGTGTCTTGTGTTTTTGTGAGAAAATGTTCCATAAGTTGTGCCTCGGTACGCAACAGAGTTTCGCATTGCTTTAGTTTCAAAGGGCGGAATGTTAAGCTGGTTACTGGCCCGCAGAGGATAATTGGTCGCGCGACTTTCGACAGGCAGGCGCGACAGGCAGGGCGGTGTCACATCGGATTTTATTTCAAAAGTCAACATAAGTAATGAGAATTTATAGCTATGGAAAAGAGTGTGGCAATCGGATTTCGAAAGAACTGTTTCAGAGGGCATATCCTTAGGTAAGCTTTTGATAATTCTTGCCACTCTTCAATGACGTCTTTCAAGTGAAAGGAATGAATCGTGACAGTTGGAACCACCTCAAACCATTAGGGAGTAAGTTAAAAATGGTACGATCACTCGGAAATACAAGGCTGTCAACAGGCTTTTTGATGAAAATCTTGAAGCTTTAAAAAAGACTTTCCGTAAACATCGAGCATTCGGCGGCAGAAGTTGAAAAATCGATTTCGTTAATTTTTGGCACATAAATAGGTATTGTAAAACTAGAAACCTGATGTGGTTCGTTTTCGCCAGAAGCGTTTAATATTTGAAAAAAACGAGGAATTGATTCTCGAGTTTGGGAGGTCAAAATCACAGGAAATTAATCTTGAAAATCAGTACTATAAACTTGCATTGCGCTGGTAAACTAAAGCACGGAGAAAAAGATCGACCCTTTCCCTCGACAGAACGAGTCTTTTTCATTAACTAGACGATTTTTTTTTTCGATAATAAGGCGCTTCTGGCGGAAACGAACCACATCAGGTTTCTAGCTTTACCAATACCTTATTATATGCAAAATATGAGAGAAACCGATTTTTTTAACTTCTGCCGCAAAATTGAGATTTTGCGTGACTTTTACTGAAAGTCGCTCTTAAGAAGATTCATTTTATTAACGAATCTTTCGTTAACGTCGCAATTGTGTCGTGACCAATCAAGTTTAGAGTCAATTGTTACTTCCAAACATCTGCGCTTATTGCCCCAGTTAATGGGTTCCCCGCCGTAAGCTCACGGGCGGTAAGGGGCCAATTGTAGGCTGTCTGAACAGGATCATAACTTCGCATTTCTGTTGGTGGGGTGTAAGACAATTCACAGTGCACCATGCACCACTTGTTCAAATCATCCACAGGCACTCAAAAACAAGTTATTACTCTTTGAGGAGAAGAGTTAATGCCTTGTGACATTTAATTACAGTCACTTAAAGTTGCTGACAGTTGGCTTTCAAATCCCGAAACCAGTGACTTCAGTTTGATAAGAACATCCAATTTTGTTTTTGTACTATTTCTACTTATTTTTTGTTTAATTCTTGACCATAAAAAAAACGGTTTCTCGGATAACTGGCCGGAACATCAATGGGAAATAAAGTGCCTGTCTGTTTGTCGCTTCTTTGGAATTGTTGGAAAATGCTGTTATGAAAATAAAAAATGTCACGTTATTGTGCCTGATACTATAAAATCTTTCGGTTTCAAGGTAAGCGACTCTTTTCCCACAAAGAAAACCCTCCAAAGGCACCGTTTTGCAATGATATTACAGCCTTGTACCACCATTAGAAGATGACGGTTCTTCAATCCTCATTCTTATTTTTTATATTTTACAGCAAAAGAAAGTTCGTATCACTGTTGTTGGAATTGGAGATGGAGTCCTTGGACATGAAGATGAACTAGCGGAAATTGGGGGAGAAAATGTCCACTTTGCGAAAGATTTTGGTGATTTGTCAGATCTCTATAAGATATTACTGGAGCAAATCTGCAGTAAGTAGTTAACGTACACACACACCTTTTACTTGAGGCAATCAAGCCAATTGTTCCCTAGCATTGAGCCCTCCCTAAGATATCAGGGCCCGATGCTATGTAGAGAGAGAACTTACCTTAGACACGTTTACACGGCAAGAACGTACCCCAGTTGGGAGGGGGAAGGGCATAGGCGGAACACGGACACACGGACATTTTTAATGTCCAAGCAAAAAGCCAGTAACAGTTTGAAGATGACATGAAATTCACGAAATTTAATGTTGCTATAGCAACCATATTTTGACCGTCAGGTTGTTCTAATTTCTCACATTTCTTGTTTTAATTGAAAACGGTTGATTTTATTCAGTCAACTTTGCTTTTTTTATCATTTTATTGTTCTTTTGTTGGCTTTAATTACTTTCGGACAATTTTGGTAGTTTCCTGAAGTTTTGCTAAAGCTTGCGGATCCAAGATGGCCGCTGCTTGGAAATCTTGACGTTCATCCCACGTCAAATGGCGTCATGAACTCATGTTGGGGACCTCAAAGGAAACGGATCTGGACGCACAACATAACCACTACGTTTCATTGTCATGGCTTCAATATTTTCAGAGAAACGGTGGGGGTGGCATCCACTCTCACCCCTTTTCCTGACTGACCAATGAAAGCCCGGTCTGTTGAGGATTAAGACCTGTATGAGCATTTGCAACCAATTTCCCAGACGATAATTGAAGATCTCACTCAAGCCTTTGCGAAGGGAATAGGAAGAAAAGATTGAACAAATCATCCCCCTTTGCATTTTCGCATTTATGCATTTCTTTGTGTTGTTGTTGTTGTTGTTGTTATTGTTGTCGTCGTCGTGGTTTTCCGACGCCTTTATTACTGCACGATACAAGTTTTATCTAAGATGCATTGAGAGGCACGTGTATAAAGGTTTTCAATACAACAGATGACTGTTTTCAGCCCAAGTTTGGTTTTTGATTAAATGTAATGTTGTATGCACTGTTTTAAAAACACCCTGGTCATCTGTGTTGTTACTCAGGTGTTGATGGAGGATTCTCCGACTGGGGTCCATACTCTGCCTGCAGTGTGACGTGTGGTGATGGAGTTCAACAACGAGCCAGAAGCTGCAATAACCCTCCGCCCCAGGGGCAACACGGGAAAGACTGTGAGGGGCCAACAATTGAGAAAAAGGCTTGCAAGGCTGGATTATGCCCTCTGTAAAAAACGGCAAATCAAGGGTAAGAAGATCTCGGTTCTTTTTTTCTCGGATAGCGTTTGCTTTTGGTTTTACAGAGTATCGCGATCTTGTGAAAAGTATTTTTATCTACAATTCTTTGTATATATTGAAAATAATTGAAAGATTAAATAGAACTGTAATCGCAGATTTTTCGTGATACCGTTTCTTCTCAATCAAAAACCGGGGGAGTTTATTTAAAACTAGACCTCGTACCTCGTACCTCGTACCTCGTATCAAAGTGGGAAACTTTTCATTATTTTTTTAACTTCATTTTTGGTCTTTTAAAAAGCACCTAATAAAATAACAACAACCACCATTTTTTTTTCAAGTCAATAGAAGGCACAAGGAGGAAGAATTGGGCCCTTAGTAGCGTGTAGAGCATATTACGTAAAAACCCTTACTTGGCATGAGAGCAATAAATTGAATTCAAGTACTGTAGTGGTTGCTAGAACTAAGTTTTGATGATAATTAGTAAGCAAAAATAAAGGTTCAGTTTCAAATAAACGCCGGCCCTCAAGTACACGCTGGTACCAAGAATAAACGCTGAGGGCATTTTGTTTTACATTTAACTGTGTTGACCCGGCATTTACTGTAGGCCCGGAGTTTAATCGAGAAAGTACGGGATATATGAACACTTAAGGGAGTGCAAAATGTCCAATTTCAGACAATTCTAAAGTAGAGGTCCCTTATGCAATATTTAAAGAAAAATGTGTTTGTAAATGAAATACGATAAAACTATCTTCACGCCGCTTGTCAAACTAATTTTGCTTGTTTTTTTGTTTTGTTTTGTTTGTTTGCTTTTTTGTTAGGTCTAGAAAGCCTGCCCTTATGAGAACCCAGCCGAAACATGAAGAATTAACTTAATTATAAGTAACCTATGCAAACTTTAAAACTTATTTGACAACTTAATTATATATGCTTATTATGCAAGGTTGCTTATCAAAGAACGAGATGAAGCTAAGGGTTTGGGATTTAAAAAATAACATTCATTTAAAATATTGATTATTGGAAACAAGTGGATTTGAAATAAACCTTAAATACTGGTGACCAGTTGTTTTCTCTTGTTGCCTTGGCGCTTATTAATCAAAGTTCTAAAGGAGTTTGGCAATCAGTCGCATGTACCACTACTTTGAGGTCCCTGTTTGGCCCCGTGTATGGTATCTACTAAGTCAACGTTAAAGCTGGCCAGTTGGAGTAGTGTAGATCATATGCTACAATGACAAGAGGGTCTTTTACAAAATTCAGTAACGTGCCAATCGTAGTTAAAAGTCTTGTCTTAGAGCAAACTTGATGTCAAAATTCAAATAAAAGTGTCAGTTTACCGACAACTTTCCCGACCACTCTACGATTATGAAGGCCAAAAAGTAGCACTTTTCACGTTCCATTATCCCTGCGATTCTAAGTCAAATTGACTTGAAACTTCCGAATATCTTTATTTGATACCTAATCAACACATAACAAGTAAATTGGATTGAAAGAAAAAATGTCGAAATTTTGGTTTATTTGACCTTTAAGAAAAATTCCGCACCTTCATTGAAATTTAAAATTCCGCAAGGTAGATCTTGTGAAACGAATCTTTCACACACACTTTGTATGTGTGTGAAAAAAAAAAGAGATTTTAAGATGTTTTACAGGGTAAATCTTGTGTTACTGTCAAGAAAATGAAAATGCGAAGTTATTCAGATACGTTTTGTTTCCTTTCTCTGGATTTTTTCCTGACCAAAACAAAACGGCTACAACCCCTCCCCCCAAGGGCACATTGTGCCCCTCCCCTTGCGTATTTGGATGGGGTCCATAGCTAAAACTGATCAGTCCATCTAGTATTATCATTGTCCCAAGTTTGGTGCTTTTAACCTGAAGTGCACAATTGGGCAATTTTTTTGGCACCATATGGCTGGACTATCTACGCACGAAAACCATTTAGTTAACACGAACGTTTTTTTTTCGGCAAACCATTGTTTGAACCAAAGCTAAACAAATTCAAGCCGCTGTTTTTGCTATGGCATTTTCTTCACATTTTAATGGACAAGAGCTTGGCATTGGTTAATGTTCAGGCAAATAAAATGCTCTTACATAATTAGCCCTCATAACCTGCCACAATTACCATTTGTCAGATGCAGCATTAGATCTGCTTGTGAGGTCCAAGTCATTTTTATCCCTCTTCGCTTATGTTAAAAGAAACCAAAAAAAAAAGACACGAGGAAAAAATGAGTTTTAAAATGCAAAGCCTAGTTGTGTTTGTGAAACGCAAAACTTAATGAAATGAAGTTAAAGATGTAATCACAAGAGTTATCGGGGAGAGTGTGTTGGGAGTGACGTGAAACGTGAAGAATGATAGTGGCTGCGTGCAGTATTTTTCCATTTGTGTCCATCAAGTGGGAAATAAACTTTGCCGGGATTTTTCCTCGGCTGTGGCGTTGTAGGCGCCAAAAAATTACTTGAACGATGACGAAATAGTCCTTACGAGAAATAACTGATTTATTTTCTGTCAACTGGGATCTCAACCTAGCCTTATTAACCATGAGTTCAAGTCTTCTAATTATTTCTCCAACGGCCGCTAAAACACGCGCACTTTCTTGCGTGAAGAATTGTTTTTTTTAAATCAGGGACGGCGTGGCCTACTTTCAGGGGAGGTATGTTGAGGGGGACTAACCCGATCCCTCAAGGGTAAAGGAGGTGCGGGGGGGGATGACAGCCTCACGCGAAAGTTGTGTCTTCTCTAGTGACTAACAATGAATCTAGGGAAGCCAAGTGGGTTAATAGTCGTCAGTTTAAGTATAAGAAAGCGAAGTAAGGTGTGTAGTAAGGTGTGGCTGCTACTGAATTTATTAAAAACAGGAGTAGGGAAAATTGGATTTCTCGGATTTTGATTGGCTAGTCGGAGATAGGTTATCAGCTCATAACCCTGCTGTAACCAAAAGGTCAATGAACACTCAAAATCTCTCCACGCGTTTTTCGAATAACCCGCGCGGCCCCGCGAAAAGGGCTCTTTTCGAACGTAGTTTCTCACACCGAATGTGTGTGGATTTTTCTGTTTAGGGAGCTGTCAACATTGTTCCCAGGACTTTGTCCCTTTTTTAAATTAAATAAAGGGTAAAAGTCCTGGGAGCGAGGTTGGTGAACTGTCACCTGAGCTCGTCTGTGTACCAGTGAAACTCTATTTGACTTTTTGAATTTAATAAAAATTTCTAAGCCAGGACATTTTAATAACTGTTCTTTTTTTCTGTTTACCTGCAGCATTGATGATACCAGATACAAATAGACGACAGCTACATCAAAACATTTCACGAAACAAATGTCGACGGGGAGATGTAGTTCATTTTGTTATTTTTAGAGTTAGTTTGCATTATGATGTAATCTCGTGAGATAACTTGATCAGTCAATAAATGTGGGTATAAAATGATTCACGCAACCTTTTTTTTATATCAGACTTTAAAAACGCTTTTTTGTCCTTTACTTTTTCCTTCTATTTTTCTTTTTTTTTTTCTTAACCCACACTGGTGGCATGCTGAATATTACATTTTTTTTATTATCTTTAGCTCCCAACGAGTCTCCCACTAGCTCAGTGGTCACAGCATCCGACTGCTGTGTGTATTATCCTATTCCAGTGTCGTAATAACGCATGTATTTCCATCAGTAATCAGGAAAGACGAAAAAACGTTTGAAAACGAGGGCCTCGACAGACTACAGAGATAGTTGACAACTAAACAACTAACTAATAACTCGACAACTGAAATGACTCGACAACAATTTTTTTTCTTTTTTTAAATTAAATAATTACTTTCTTAGCAAAACAAAAAACCAGTTGCAAAGCAAGCAAACAGTAAAGGGTTAATTAGTTACACAGTTAGTTACACAAAAGTATATAAGTTACACAATAGCCGTTGGGAAAGAAAAAACGGAGTAAACGGAAATTATAGGAAATTATAGAAAAAAGGGGGAAAAACAGAAAGACTCCAGAATCTAAACTTACTTAGAATTATGCAGCCAGTCGTGAAAGGGTCGTCTGCAGTGGAAAAAGGTGTCATGATCGAAAAGAAAGCTTCCTCAGTGTTCTGTGGACCATGAGAAGAAAGCGCAGGAAGGTGGGCAGCGGCAGGGTTGGCCGGGCTAGTTGGTAGTAAGAATGGGCAATAAAGGTTGCCACTTCGTAGAGTTTTCTCTAGTTTTATAGGATTCTATGTAAAACTGGGATTTAAGGACCATAATAAAGCTTTGTAAACGTGGAGTTTTGTCACTGGTCTTGCAGCACCATATATAGTGTCTTGCTAGAAAAAAGCAAAAATTGAGTTGAAGTGAAAAGATGGAGGTGTCCGGCCTCAGGCCCAGAAATACCGTGATCTGTTTTGGATAATTTCTCGGTACTAGTTTAGACTCTTTCAGCCTTTCGATCAAGTTTTCCCAAAAAGTCTCAAC
>Ga0126336_10002615_pt1 | contig 10353 bp, 6 predicted proteins | sample SidCmetagenome_FD_92530 | JGI IMG/M metagenome (GOLD analysis project Ga0126336, IMG submission 92530) | Coral microbial communities from El Islote,Puerto Morelos, Mexico - Siderastrea C C metagenome | ecosystem: Host-associated > Invertebrates > Cnidaria > Coral | place: El Islote,Puerto...
AGAAAGGAGAGGGGGAGACTTTTGTTTTGTGGGGGGGGGGGGGGGGGTGAAAATTTTTTCAAGGCAAACAATTTTTTTCTGTGTTGTTGTCTGTGCAAACAATTTTTTTCCGGCTGCATCTTCCTGCAAATAATTTTTTGTGTGTTTGTTATTAATATTATTATTATTATTATTATTATTATCAACAATTTTTATTATTATTACATTTATTTGTATACGGTTAAAATTCATCAGGTAATCTTATGTAGTAAAATACTAATCGAAACATTACTGCCTAAAACTGCTTTCCATGAATGCCGTGTCTCTATGTCTCTAACTTATTAAAGTTAGCTGCACCATGGCCTGTTTTGTTGCCTAAAAAAATTGAAAATCTCAGATCAAAGTCTCCTGAAACATTAAAATGTGAACGTAATTGGAAGTAATAATATAGAACTGCACCAGCAGCCTTTTCTCCCCTGATCCTGGAGAGGATTGAGGAGCCAAATGAAACAGCGCTTGCTTACACTTGCGCTTTATTTTGTAGTTTATATAAGACTGGATCCAATTTGCCTTCTTCATGCAAGTGGAAAACAGGAGAGGGCTTGCTGTTTGAGTGGTGATTTATTAAATGTCATCATCAGACCAGCCTAGGACCCTGTTGAAAAGCCAGTGTGACTATTAGTGAAGACATGCAACCCAGGAATTTAAGTTAATCTTCTCTCTTAGTTAGAGTTTCATTGCACTTCAAAGAGTTCTTGATTAGTAAGAATAGTTGGACTCAGTGGAGCACAATTCAGGGAGTAACTGGGCGATTTACTTTAAATCAGCCGAGCGCGTAGCGCGAGGACGATTTGAAATTACGAGCACGATTACCCCTGAATTGTACAATGCGAAGTCCAGTTACAGTCAACGCGCCTCACGCATGAACGATCATTTAATGAAGACTGCATTCTTCACGTGCGCATTCCTTTCTTTAATTGGCTAAACGTATTCTTGAGGATAGGATAGGATAGATTGAAAGGTAACGAATTTTTTTCGATGAACGAAATCGATTCTTCGAAAGTTCACACGTAGCATCAGAAATCGTGTACATGGCGCACTCGGGAGGAGTGCTAATCAATTACTTCAGGGATGTCATCCGTTATCAAGGATCTTTACCTCCACAAGAAAACAAGAAAATGGTTGAGTCGTCGCGTGGACTGAATAGTGTCGGACGACTTTATGAACAGCTCCTTTTGGCACTCTCGTGTTCCGTGGAATATCTGACAACTCCAATCCAGCATTGAAAAGGTTAACGACTTCGTTCCTTGCATTAAAAGGCAAAGGTTTACTCGTTCCTTGCATTAGAAGGCAAAGGTTTACCAGGATCGTAAAATCCCCCAAGCGAATTTCTTACCATTTGGAGTTAGGAAACCTAAACTTTCATGTTCCGATCATGTGCAAACCTATGTCAGGGTCGTAACGAGGTATGTGGGATCAGAGATTAAAGGGGTGGGATCAGGGATCAGTGGGGTGGGATCAGGAATCAGTGTGGTGGGATCAAGGATCATTGGGGCTGGATCAGGGATCTGGCTGGGATGTCGGGATCCGGGATCACACGCACAACCTCTTGGACTAAATCGGAACATAAAGCTATTTTAATATGATTTTAAAGTTACTTTTACATTTTTGACAACTGCTAAGCGATTGTTTTTGCTGCGCAAATTACAGAACACCATGGAACACCCATGTCATGTCAGGGAACACTGCTTATAGGCCTATTACTGGCTATTAAATATTAACAGCTACTGTAATCTTACTGTGTGAAATTTGACCGAGCGTCCAGTAATGTTCCAGTTTCAGCGTTCTTCTTAGCTTACCACGTTTCTCCAGGAACACGCTTCAAAGAGTGGGATTTTTATATATACAATGGGAAAAAAGAAACGGCACCACCGTGATCGCCAGTAAGTGTGTGTTTGAAATTATAATGTCTTATAGTTTCAATTCGATTCAATTTCTCCAAAGAAAAAGCGTACAAAAACGATCTCGTTCTGACAGTTCCTTGCTATTTTACTTTCAAGGTCACGTTCTCATTCCTTTTCTGTGTCCCCCGAGCCGTGCGAGCAGTCAAGACGTAGGGACAGACACAGGTATATCTTATGTGTTCTTTATACTTTTTAGGGATAAATGCAATGAGTAAACTCGGGCGTATAAGTGGTATAAACAGAGAAAATGAACTGGAATTTAGGTATTAAGGCCTGCATTCTATTTTCAAAATTTACTTCCGAGAGAGTTCTTTGGACAAGACCCTCTGGGTAACCTCTATCGATGAGATGAGATTAGAAGAGTTTGATTTTTTCCTCAAACGCTGTTTTAGAGGAATTCATTCTTAGCAGTCTTAAGGCCTCTCCTTTGATAAAACCTTTCTTAACTCCTGGTGGGTGACACGAGGAGAAATGTGTGTATTGAAATATTTCAGTAGGCTTGTAGTGGGTTCGTATGTCAAACACTGATTCATTCGTGAATCTTTCGCCTTTGTAAACGCTGGTGTCCAGGAAAGTAGTTTTTGTATCAGAAATTTCAGCCGTGAACTTGATAGTCGGATGTTGTTTATTTGCTTGATCAATGAACTGAGTTAAATTCTCTCTGTTGGTATCCCAGAGGGAGAAAATGTCGTCGATATATCGTTTCCAAGCGAGAGGTTTGGGTGCGCTTTGGCTAAGGATTTCTGTTTCGACTTTTCCCATAAATATATTGGCAAAAGCGATCGCCATTTTAGTGCCCATGGCGGTTCCGTGTGTTTGTAGGTAATTTTTTCCACAAAACTGGAATGAGTTTTCCTGTAGTATTAGCCTAAGCGCTGAGCATTTCTTTGGTGGAATGAGAACGCCAAGTCGCCCAACACCGGACATGTACGACTACGCCACAAGAAGGCCGTGCTGCATCATTGAGTCTGTGCAAAAGATCTATCAGTCTTCATTCGTCTTTTATACAGACCCCCAGAATCACTACGTACAATGGAAAGTGCACGCGAAAGAGCCCGAGTGGTTGTATCAGAAGGCACAGCAGCAGGTGGACGTCCAACGTGAAAGGGATACGCAAACACACCAGGATAAGGGCAAACTACGTTCATAGGCCAATGCAAAGACTTGAGAGCGTTTGCTAAGGAATTTGGCCGTGGGGTCCGTCAACAAAGAGCAAGAGGGAAGACAAAAGAGAATGCTGGAACACTACCTCTAGCCCTAAGCATGATGCGAAGAAACGGTCGGCATCCTTCATCAATTAACATCTTGGAAGAATTTCAGTGTCTCGAGGAGCAAAAGGAGGATAAAGAATCAGTTCGCTCGTATTCAGTTGCTTACAACAACGGAGATGCTGTGGCGTTAAAACACAACTACAAACGCTACGTGCACCCTTTTTTCCTTGCTGTTTTAGTCGAAGACCTCCACAAGGATGGCATCCGATTTGTTGAGGAAAACCTCACCATGAAGTGGCTAGAGCAATCAGAAGAAGATCCTCCTGTCTAGGAAATTGGTAACGAAGATCGGCAGAATTCTCCTAATTGAATTCTCCTAATTGACCTCGTACAAAATGGTGCAAGATTTATTGTGACACATTCCGAGGAACAACGGCTAACGAGGTTAGCAAACGGGTCACAAAACGAAGGCTACACAGAAACCAGTGATGATGACGTTGATGGGAGTTCTGATGACGACGTAGATGTAGCAACCGGGTATCATACCAACGATCAGCCTCCTCGCCTCGATGCTGGGCTCAGTAGATCTGGCCGTCGCACTACAAGGTTTCAGTTTTAAGCACCAGCCTGTGTAGACCTGACCTGTGTAGACTTGTGTAGATACAGAAGTGCTTTGGTATTACAATTTTTGATGTGTTAAAGTGAAGGTGGTGAGCTATTTAAGCAACGCGAGTTACATGTCGAAAGAAACGTTGTCTTCCTTCACCGGCGATCCCTGGAGTTGATTACTTACAAATATTAAATACTGAACCACACACATCAGCCTCGTCAATGCTCTACCCACTGAACATCAAGCGACAGATGGATCCCAGTTGATGTCATTTGCACAGTTCCCTCCAGCCTCGTCAATACTCACCCATGTGACTTAGTGGCATTTGAATTTTACTGTGCCGTTCATCAACTATACTTAGGGGCATTGGAATTTTATTGTGCCTTGATGGCATGTGGATTTTACTGTGCCGTTGATCAAAAATACTGTGCCTTTGGACCTTTTGATTTTACCTTGCACGTCATGGAAAAGAACAACGTCTTACTGTCATTTTTAGTTGACTGTGCCGTCCATCAAAAGAACTTGCTAGACTGAAAATTGCTGGACTGAAATTTGAATTTTACCGTGGCGTCCATCAAAAGGACTTCTGGAATTTGAATATAACTGTGCCGTCCATGGGAAAAGAATCTGCCCTTGCTGGCATCAGAATTTTCTGTATCGTCGAAAAAGACGGAGCAAAATTACTGAAGCTGAAGTGACTTTGGGCTGTTTATTGTCATAAACTCTGAATTCAACCTATCAACACGTATTCAGGGACGGTTTCCTACTTGGAACTCCTGATCTGCCGTGTTGGAAATGCTCTGAAAAGCCCTATGCGAAGGATAGACCTTCAAGGATGAACTCGACATCTTTAACTCGGTGGTAAGTAAAATTTGTAGTAACGTTGACTAGAAGCTTTTGACTTAAGGTATTTTCTTAAGGTCATTGCCCTGTATTGCATTGCGCATCCTTACTACGCACGATTTGTTGCGTCATTAGCGCGTGCTCACAGCGCGCGCACGTCCAGGGAGTAATCGATTTCCTATGAGGCTAAGCTCACCAGAGACAAGAAAAGTCATTTACTCTAAAACAAGCACGGTGACCTATCTTTTTTTCGACTTATTTTTGACCTACCGTTCATCCTCTCTTTGTTCAAAGCTTAAGAGTTAGAAAAAAAACATATGTTCGAAAAAAATATTATTACTAGAAACGCGTTACTCATTGAGATGAAATTACGACCTCGAGAACACGCACGTGAGGAAGGTTTAAGTCAATTTCGTCTGATGCTTCGAGCATCTGCCATAAAACATCTATTAAATTGTTCCTTGTTATTGATGTGTTACATCTAGTACATTGTTTCAAGATTTGCTTCAATTATGTGCTTCCTGTACATGTTCCTATGGAAAGCAGCGTAGACTGATCAAGTAAACATGTGTTCGTTAGGCGAAATTGCCTGGAATTATGGGGTAACTTGAGACGATGATATCTCGTAAACGGACATGGGGACCTATTCTTTTTAATTCAGTTATTCAGTTATTCACTTAATAGATCGCTTTTCCTCTCGCAATCGTTAACTGCTCAGCAAAATAAAGCTACACACCTGTTATACATTATTCCTGCGTGTGACCGTGGATTGGTATACTTGAGACCTTAACACCTCCCCTGTCGACTCCAATTCAGACCTAAACAAACCTGTCTTCAAAGCAAAATATCAATAGGAATAAAATAATATTCAGTGGCAATCGAAAAGTTAATTTTAATCGGAGTAATTAGCTTGCAAATGCATGCGTTATGCGTATGCGCAGTTCCAATAGTCGTGCGTTGTAGATTGCGTAGGAGATGTAGATGAAAAGCTGAATCGTGCGTTGCTTACTCGTTAATGCTGACGGCAGATAGATTACCTACCAGACAATGGATCGGGCAAAGAATTCGAATTGTACACAAAGGTAAGTTTAAGGCAGCTAGATTTTAAACTAAGATAAACATGCATGAAAAGGCCGTGAACGCGCTTCTGTACGGATAAGGTAACGGTGGACTGTAAATTTCATAGAAGATATCCGTAAAATATCAAATTGTGTGTCGCTTGGTAATGAAGAAGGCCGTTCTAATCAGTCGAATTGTTTAGCATGCAAGTAGTTGTGTAAATGTGCACTTACAAAATTATCGCGCGCGTGTTAAGCTTATGCGCGGTTGCCTCCTTAGCGCGCGCCGTCTTTCACACACCCTCGGGACAAAAACACACATGTAACAAGACAAACAACAGTACAACAACTACAAAACAAGATTGTTTGCGCAAAGTTAAAGGTGGAGTAATAAAGAAACAACACATGTTAGAGGCTCTAATTAGCATAGTGATAGCGGATCGGAATTGAGCTTTGGAAGTCGTCAATAGAAATATACCGCAACCTCAGGAAGCACGTAACAATTACATGACAATAGGAAGGAACAATTGGCCAGGTAGAGGAAAATCATTTTCCTCTACCTAGCCAATTGTTTAATGATTAAACTTCCTGGTAAGTGATATGGAGGATGAATAGTTCTGGAGTTAAACTAGAAGGAACAAAGAACATTGGCAGGAAGGGAGAACACAAGGGAGCCTGAGAAATATTGACAGAGTAGTGAAAGTGTATTGAGAGGTGTCTCTAAGGGTTAAAAAAGAAGGTGAATAATTGTAAAGTCATGATATAATTACGAGCAAGAAGAAACTCAATGTTGAGAGGGACAAGCTGTGTCAATAAGATTGTTAGCTCAACTTTGCGGTGGCAAAATGGCTAGCGACTAAGATCCCGCCAGTTGAACCCTATATTCTTTGCAGATGTGGCCACGCCAATATGGATTACCAAGACAATGCATGCAGGTAGATAGATTGTACACAAGACGAAGGAGGGCGAAAATCAGTCCAATTGCACGGCACGGAAACTGTTAGGCATTTAGTTCGTAGAGATAACGAATATATAGCGATAAGATAAGCGCGCATCTGTGCATGCAGTTAAGGTACCGAAAATGAATCGCTGACGAAAAAACGGTGAAGAGTTAGGAGCAGCTTGCAGACGGCGATTTTTGCAGACAGATTGCGCATATACGAGACGATGAATGAGGTCAGCGGTTCGCATTGCGCAAAACGATGACGACATTTAGGGTGCATCTGCGCATGCGTGGATGAGAGACCAATAAACTTTTGAAAGAAACTAAAACGGTGAACTGCACGTTGCATAGAAATAAGGAGATGAAGAACAAACATTATTGCAACTTGCGGCTCGCACAAGTTGAAGCGTGCAGATGGATTTCATACGAAACGATAGATGGGCAAATAATATGAGTTGCACCGCAAAAAGTCTTTTTACCGGGTCAAAAAATAAGACGAGCGCATGGCAAGGCTATTGGTTTGATTCTGCGAGGATAATAAATCAAATGAGTCGCAGAACTAAAAATGGTGAAATGTAGCTTGCATTGGAGCAGTGACGATGAAACAATGAATAATGTGTAACTTGCTCTTAATGATGCGTGCAAACAAATTACATAATGCGGGATGAATAAGGCAAAAAATTCCAATTGCACAAATAGTTAAGTTTAAGGCAAGTAAATTTCAAAATAAGACGAGTTCATAAAAAAAGGTTATAAGCACGCTTCAAAACGGACAAGGTATAAAAAATGAATCGCAGAACTATAATATACTATAATAGATGGCGATGAAACACATTTAAACACACGCAACACGTAATTGTGTGCCGCATGCTCAGAATGCGGTAATTGTGTGCGGCTTGCTCAGAATGCTGCATGTAAACAGATTGCACTCGAATGAATTCGTCTTGCGTAAAACGATAAAGACACTGTCATCTCGCATCGACATGTACACGTACCGAGATGGTTTCTGAGAACAGAGAACAGTAGCTTATAGGATTTATGGGAATGATGAAATGCCAAACAAACACACAATGCAGTTTGCAGCTTACACGAAATGACGGATGGAGATAGATTACGTGCGAGACGATGGATGGATAGATAAATGACTCTAATTGCACATAAAGGTAATTGTATCAAACAAAACGAATGTACGAAAAGGTTATGAGCGCGCTTCTGTGTGAGCAAGGTAACAAATCACAGGACTAAAAACGGTGGATTGTAGATTGAGTTGCAAAAACGATGGAATGGATTAGCGCATTTCTGCGTGGAGAAGATACAGAAGTGAACAGCAGATCATTGAATGGCGTATGAAATGAGCGGCAAACGTACAGCAACAGCTGCACCTTGACAACGATGATAATTAGCATAGTGATAGCGACAACGATAATGATAGCATAAGACAATGATAATAATGAACGAATCGTATTGCATAAAATGATAATGACGCAGGCGAGATGAACCGCCGAATTTTGAGAACAGTAATAAATTGAATAAAACTAAATTTCGAAAAGCGAACGAGGAGCGTTAAAGAATGCGGCAAGGAGTTATCAGGGATATCGAGAAAACTTTCCAGCACAAATGCGACCTCAAATCATTCATTTGCAACCCGAGAAGACAATTGCTTATTAAGTAAGACCTCATAATCAATCAGTTCGAAATTTAGACCAGCCACTCGCTCACTGTCTCCGTATTTTTTCTATCCCATACTATAGATTTTTCGAACCCTGCGTCAGAACAAAAGAAAGGGTAATCAGTTTCTTGGATATTTTCTTTGCCTTCTTCTTGCCATCTGTTTGTGCATTCTTACTCTCTGCCAATTAGGTCTTAAAGAACTAGCATCACAACCATAATCACAAACACAATCATTTAAAAAACAACAATTAAAATATGAAGCCGCTAATGAGGTGATTTGATTAAAACTATAAAATATTAAAAATACCAAAAAAGCAGGAGATCGCTAAAAAATACAGAAAATAAAAGAAAGTTATAAAAAGAAAAATTAGAAGGTTTTATCATGCCAAAAAAACCCTTTGGTGAACTATTTCAAAAAACATTCAAAATTCCACTGCGTTTAGCTCGTTAAACATATTTGTGGTTCAGTCATCCTCGAAAGTCGTTAAAATTACACAATGTAGTGGTTTTTCATCATGATAGAACTTAAAACTGTTAACTTGCTTTAATTATTAATTATTTAACATTTTTCCCACATCCTGGTATTTCCGTGAGAATCCCTTGAAGAATTTCGCGTTTGCTATTCAGTTGATACCCAAAATTTCACCTTATTTCCGAGATCACTATCTTCATGCAAGGAAAGTTCCTTTAAACCGGAATTTCTTCATACTTATCGCATAAAAATACCAAGTTTAGCCGTGAAAAGAACGCACGATAGGCATAGCAATAAGCGGTCCTGTAAGCATCACAACTGGACCGAATGTGTGCCAGTCAGGCCCACCCCACTTATGTGAAAAACTTTGCGTACTCCCAGCCAATGGACCTAGGAGAACGAGCGAACGGGCGGACGAAGGATCAGGCCGAGGAAAGAACGGTAAGGAGAAGGAAAGAAAAAAGAACGAAAAAATAGAACACAAGATGAAAGAAAGGAGGGAGGGAAGAAAAATTAAACAGCAGAACAAAAACGAACACAGTCTTACTTCAACTAAAGAGCTAACTCAAGCACTACCCCAACTTACTACTTCAATATCCACAGTACTGCGGGTATTCGAACTGTGCTTGTACTGCAAGTACTCATGCTGTGCCTGTGCCTGTCCCTCTTTTCGCTCAAACGTAGGAAGGAACGATGAAAAGGAGGGACGAACGATCAGACCAAGGCACGAACGATAAGAAGAACGAAAGGAAAAGGAGCAAAGAAATATAACGGAAGACAAGAGGGACGAACGAAAAATTAAACGAACGAAGCAAACAAAGAACAGACGGACAGACGAAGGTGCGATGGAACGGGCGGGCGAATGGTCGGACCAACGAACGAATGATCGTACGGACGATCGAACGAAGGCACAATCGAACGGGCGGGCAGGCAAACAGTCGGACCAACGAACGATCGATCAGACGAAAAAACGTACAAAGGAACGATCAGACGAACCGACGAACGATCACACCAACGAAAGAACAATAAGGAGAAGAAAAGAAAAAGAACGAATTAAAAGGACAGAAGGTGAGTAAAGAGAGGGACGAACAAGATTATAAACCAACGAGCCAAACAAAAAAAAAAAAACCGACAGACGAAGGCATGATCGAACGGGCGAACAAATGATCGGACCAACGAATGAATGATCATAGGAACGATCGAACGAAGGCACAATCGAACGGGAGGGCAGACGAACGATTTAACCAACGAACGATCGATCAGACGAAACAACGCACAAAGAAACGATTCAATGGACGGATGAACGATCATACCAAGAAAAGAACGATAAGGAGAACACGAGAAAGAAAAAGAACGAATTAAGGTCATTCCCCCGAAATAAAATTTAACAAACAATTTTTGTCAAACTTTCACAAGTTGTTATCTATCGTGCAATGTTTGGAAATATAAAATAAAAAGAATAGGTCCCCATGTCCGTTCACGAGATATCATCGTCTCAAGTTACCCCATAATTCCATGCAATTTCGCCTAACAAACACATGTTTATTTGATCAGTTTACGCTACTTTCGATAGGAACAGGAAGCACATAATTAAAGCAAATC
>Ga0126336_10002616_pt1 | contig 10352 bp, 8 predicted proteins | sample SidCmetagenome_FD_92530 | JGI IMG/M metagenome (GOLD analysis project Ga0126336, IMG submission 92530) | Coral microbial communities from El Islote,Puerto Morelos, Mexico - Siderastrea C C metagenome | ecosystem: Host-associated > Invertebrates > Cnidaria > Coral | place: El Islote,Puerto...
TCGGGGAAGGTTGAGGGGGGCGGGGGGATTTTCTTTTTTTTCCCCTCAAGAAACCCAATTTTTCCGCCCCCCCCCCCCCCTACCCTCCTGACAATATTGAGCAGTCACTAATTTGGTCTGAAACCTGCACTTTTCATTTCTAATTACCGGCAAAACTCCCAAATGAAGCTACCTGCCGCGTCTTTGTACAGTAACGATTGTATTTCAGGGAGGCGAAACGTCTAAACGTCCTATTAAAACGACATGTGCTCTCGGCAATGCATGGGTCCTACACAAAATAGCCCCCGGCCCCCGGCCCGATCTAATTATACCTCAAAAAAAATTTCGATCTTCTTTTAGCGGAACAATCGAAATGGCAAAAACATAAGTCTTGAAAATCCAGAAAAATCCCTCTACATCACTACTTGTTTAATGACATAATAAGTATTTTAGCTACATTTAAGCTGACTTACGTATATACAATCTTGAGTTATGTTTTACTGGTTACAATGTAATTTTCAAATGCCTTATTATTGCCCAGGCATTTTCTAAATATAGCTTAAATACTTTTGTTCGATGTGTGCATGTTGTTGCATTCCTTTTCTAACGGTGGTCCGTCTGTGATGCAGCGTTGATAAAAGGCTACTTGAAAGACAAAGTAATGATAATCAAGACGTTATAATGTCGAAACGACCTCAAAATGTGCCATCGAGAGTTTTAGACCATGAGCGCGAGCCTAGCCGTCTTGACAAAAGCACGATCGGAAACGAAGTCTTAAATCAAAACTGCTCAACACTGCGCACAGACAGCTGACAAGAAGAACATTTACTGGGTGTTCAAAATTTTCAGTGACTCTTGAAACTGGTTAAGAGTTCTAGGGACTGCAATCATTGTTTCTGAGAACCTCGATGCCCCGAGGGTCTCCGAGAATAGTTCGAAATAAACAATTAATGGAAATTTTTCACCCCACCGAATGACTAGCAGCTCATGTAATGGTTTACCTTCGCTGACGACTCTATGTCGATGAAAATTCATGTCATTTCTAATAATGCCTCTTTTTCATCTCATAACATTAGCTGATTGCTAATAAACTACTGTAATCAAGTACTGTTTACCAAGTTTTCGCTTCGGGCATTTTGTGTGACAAACACTGGAGCAGGGCCAAGGTAAATATCTGGTGGTGACCTACATTGAAAATTGGACTTGATAACTAGATTTTCTATCGGGGTAAAAATGAAAAACGATTAGCCACTTTCGAGTTTCCGTTAATTTTGGACATCTAGAATTAGTTATAGAACAACACTAAAGTTTGGCGTGCTCCCATTGGTTGAAATCGCGAACACGTCACGCGATAGTGTCCTTTATCAGCGTATAGTGCCAGTTTTTCAGTGGCAATTTTCGCTCAAATTTTAGTGTTGTACAATAAAAACAATAGTCAAGAGTTCTCCTGTCTCAGGCCCTATGTATGATAGGTTTCCTCAGAAATTTGATGTTCAAACTTCATGTAAACTCTCGAACTACGTTCTTGGGCTAATATTTGCTGTCATGAACATCAAATTTCCTCGGGTAACCTATCACACTGTTTAATTGGTGCAATGAAGACAAGTATTTTTAATAAAGTTTTTTAGGTTGGTACGACGCTAGAGGGTGGCGTCTGAATGAGCATTTTAATAACGTAGGGTAATATACTTTGATCACTTTGGTTTGTGACAGGGTATGTTTTGTTTCCTGGTCTCAGATAGGCCGATTATGGCGTCCCCAAAAGAAAAATTCATGATGTTTGGAGAGCAAAGCCACATCATACCCTCTAGCCTGCGTGGCAGGCGCTAAAAAGGGAAGAAAGAGAAGGAGAGATAGGAAGTGCCAACGCGGAACACTAGCGATTACTACCCTCACAAGCAAACCACACCGGCATCACCGTGCAAAGACCCAGCGCCAAAAACAGTTTATAGGCAAGTCTCGAAGAGTGACAAGTGGCCCTGGAGATCTCCAAGAACTGGTACATGGTGTATGTCCCCCCCCGGGGGGCGGACACTCCCTTATATACGCTATATAGGTATGTGCCGCCCGATGGGGTAGGGTCTTTGAGGTGCTCATTCCTTAAATAGGGAATCCTTTTTGGTATTTTTTGGTATGGTGATCCTTAGATATTCCTTAGATAGGGTCACTAAGTTGCAGTATCCACCTCAACGCGCAAAGCGAAAAAGATATGGTCTGTTAAAACTGTACTACACGCCCGAATACACGTTATAAAGTTTAACAAAGCGATTTTAAACGTCCGTGTACAGTGGAAAAGAAATAAAACGACCTTTATTAGTCACACAATTATGGGTTATGTTGTTTCCCTTAAAAAGGGTGCCATTTCTTGGTTTTGGGCCTTTAAAAGGGTATCAATTCTGGATTTCCTACCTTTAAATAAGGTCAGGGTTTGAGAACCTTGGCGGCACACACCTATCCTAAATTGACAGGATACCCCCCCCCCCCTTCCCCGGGGTTTACGTAAAGTCAGTATAGAACAAAAAGGCTAACGTTGCAGTTCTTTAAAAACGAAAAACTGTTAAGAAGGTTCCGTCCACTAACCAAGGAAAAAGGAAAAAAGAACCGTCACAAACAACAGTTTGTCGCAACGTGTTGAGAGAAATGTTTGCACACCTATCTGGGTAAGGACCACAGGAAAACTTCGAAAAACTTCTATTCTCGTTTTTCTCGACCTCAAGATTGCTAGCTGGACAAACTTTTACCCCTTGTCGGCACGCGTTAAGATATCAAATCTTGTTTACTTAATAAGCAGATCACGCCCTTGAAAGGCGAAAAATGCGATTATGTAAGATTGTGTCTAGTCCCTTTACAAGTCGGTTGGTCTTTGTGCGACATTCCGTGAATAGAAGCTTGTCAACAACTTTCGCGGGAACATTGATAATGCGTTGTTAAGCTTTTTCCCTGCTTGCTGTTCACGAATGATCGCCTTAAGGAAAAGAGAATAAATGGTTGCAATTATTTGACTATTTTTGGTAGGAAACGACTTATGAAGGCCACCCCGAAAAGCACGGAAACATTCGTTTGTGGTCCAATGTTTTAACCATGACGTTTAGTATAACAAAAATCACACTAAAAATGAAAATAATAAAAAAAGACAAAACGAATTTCCTATGAATTCATGAAAATCTCAAAACAGTAATGGTCAGCACAGGTTCAACAAGGACTCCAAAAAAGGAATTACGTGAATTTGGTCTATTGGATTTGTGATTGTCCTTTCCACCTTTTATCGTGCCGTCATTAATCAACCTCCAACAAGGATTTGAAAAATTACCTTTCACCTTGGCAAAGCTCTAGACATTTCTGTGCGGAACTAAAAGTCTAAATCTGGCTTAAAGTGAAAATGCGTCGAAAGCCATTCAAAGGCCATAAAATAAACACACAAAACAAAAGCAGCCGTGAAAGCTGAGCACTTTGCAAAGTTTTTATTGCATGATCGCACTCCCTCCCCCTTATTAGGGGTCATGGTCACGAGACGTCTTTCTAGCGCACGTTTTGCGCTCACACGGAGTTCGAGTTACTGCCTTGGAAAGTTTCGTGTTCTCTCACGTCCCTTTTGCGAATTTTCGTCATGCCATAAAAGTTGCAGAGAACTGAATTTTTTCGGTCAGTGATGGTGCAGAACGGAATTATTGTGCGCTATGTAGTCTCCACAACAACAATTACTTTTAGTTTAAACGCATAGGGAAATCTTCCTTTTATGGCAACGTAACAGAAACGAAAAACACCGCTTTCGGTCAAATGAGAAAGAGTTCATAACGCGCGCACGCACGTGGAATCTGTGTACATGGCGAAATCTCGACACGCAGAGGGGTAAAAACCGCCCTCGTGCGGTAGGTAAATTTGGCACGCGCGCCAAACACCTCAGAACAAAGAAACCCAATCAAGGAGTACCAGGTTCATTTATAACAAGAACTGAAATCTTCCTATAGAGAGATTGGCTAAAGACAAGTAGTAAAATACATGACGATTTATTAGTTTATAAAAGAAATACTTTGTTGATTTCGTATACATTCAGTGCTCGATTATAATTAACTAATTTCTGTACAAATTGGTGTTTCATGCCTATTGTACGACCAAGAAAAGATTAAACTACTCAAAAGATGATTTTAAAAATTGTGTCCTTTTGTTCACCGCACCCAAAAATCAGCGCTTTACCTCGGGCAGTACACCATTACGGTCGGCACAGAATGAGGGAATTCTCCCGCCGGGAGCTGTCTCCAGGGGACTAGTTGCAGAGAAGCAGGGGCTTCTTGAAAGAGTGTGCCTCCAGGACGTGCGCCCTCACACAGGGGGAGAGGGGAGGGGGCATTCAAAGTTTAAGGCGACCTGCAGCCTTCGTAAAAGGACTTTTAATCAACGAGAAAAGCCACACGGACTAAATAAGGGGAATCTCTTGACGGGACAGTCCCCGTGAGGGGAATTGTCCCCTCAAGGAAAAACAGTTTGAAAAGTCATAGGAGCCACTAGTCTCCACGACAAGGCACATTTTGTTAACAAAAATCGGTAATTATAACTTTTGCCGGCAGGGACTATTCCTTGGGAAGTCCCCTCACGTGTGCCGGCCTTTTGACGTAAATGGCTGCCATTTTGAGGTAGGAATACAGAGAAAACAATGCTAGAAGAGAGGGGGTAGCTACACTGCTGGTTTCGTAGCAATAACACGACACCCTCCAGTGAGGCCTTCCGAGAACACCCTTTTAACCGCTGAGTAGAAGTACTGCAGGCTCTCGTACGCATCTTGGCCGACGACTCGTACATGACGATCTTTCTGTTGGGAAAACTCGAGCGGTCTTTTTGAAACAAACTTTAGATAAGCTTCTGTGTGATCTTCAAACTGAAAAAACAACAACAGCAGCAGTTCATTGATCAAGAACAACTTAAGAAAGGAAACGGTTTGCGGTCCATCTTATCTTGTCTTGTCTTGTAAATGTAAATTTAACTTTATGTTTGCAGGGTGGCCCATTCAGCAACGAGGCTGTATCCAGAGGGGCGCTGCATTACAAAATACACAATGGCCACTTGAAAGATAAAACTAAGATTACAAAGTAAAACATCCATTCCTACATTAAGAGCTACTGTACAATAAAAGGCTACGAATAAAATCTAGTACTAAAAACAAACTACATGTTACTATCATCTTGAAGGGAGGAAAAGCCCTTTAAGAAGGTTCTTAAAAGATGGGTCGGAGTGAATTGTCGCCCATAACTTTGGGTGGTAGGGAGAAATAAGAAGAAGTAACCCTGGTGCTTGGCAAATACGTTGCACTTTTGCGTCTAGTGTTATATGTGTTTACCTACTCGATTCGTACACTGAAAAGTGGAATCCGGTGACGCGTTAAGTCGTTTTTGATTACTGTTGATGATTGCTGGGTTTGATTGTCTTAAAGAACTAAAAACGTTTTCTTGGCGATCAAATCTATCAAGGAAATAAACTTCTCATGCACATCACCACACTGCTGAACAATCACAAGTTCACGTCAACCATGTTTTTTTTAAACCCTTGTTTTCAATTATTATTTTCTGATTCATGATTATGCTGGTCTTTCTATATTATTCTAACTGTAAACGTTTGCTAGTCAACTTCTAACAAATGTTTGAGCAGAAAGGTGGCAAAATAAGTTGCTGATCGACTGTATTTGCGACAAACCTGAATATCGGTAAATCCTGCATCCTTTAGCTGGTTAATGTACAAATTTTTTTCAGGGAGGTTTGTCATGTACAAGTCACGTTTATAACTTCTTTTGTCTTCCTCGGTTAAGGTCACACCTGATTGCTGGTAAAAATCCTCTATTAAACTGAAATAAATAGATATTAAGTAAATAAATAAATAAATAAACAATACCGTTTCTGTCGAGGGACTATCGACTATCGATTTTGTGTACAGGAAGTTACCCTACCGTAGGGGTACGTGCAACGTTCTGAAACCAAATTGACCGGGAGGTTGGGGGGGGGGGGTCAGGCCTGAAATTGATGGAACCATTAGGGTTGGTTTTGGAGACAGATGATGATGAGTAGGTTTTATAAAGGTGCACCGCTCTGAAAGAAGCAAGCGAAAAACTGACCCACCCATCTAGCAGTGGTTTCTTGTTCCGGCTATGAGCTGGCCAGCCAGAGAAACCTCTTTACACATACTGAGGGTGAAATTAAATGTTGGTCATCATTTGAGCCATAATACATGTCGTATATACAATAAGTACGGAAGCAAATGAACTTACATTCTTCCACCAGGCTTTAAGGCATGAAAGCACTGTTCAAATAATCTCTTTTTATTCTCAATGTGTAGAAACACCAACCATGAGACCAGAAAATCAAATTTGTTAGCTCCTGAAAGTTAAACATACGTTTACATTTTATACACGTTAAAACAAATTTTATATAATTGTGACATGGTCTCGTCTGTTCAGTTAAAAACAAGAACAAAAAGCAACCTTCCAACAATCCATCAGCCTAATTGTCCATTACGCAGTGTCTCAGTTTGTCAGTTAGCCAGCCAGGTCTGTCAGTTGATCAATGATCAGTCAGCTAGTCAGCTAGTCAGTCGGTCGGTCGGTCGGTCGGTTGGCCGCCCAGCCAGCCAGCCAGTCAGTCAGTCAGTCAGTCAGTCAGTCAGTCAGTGACAGTCCATCGCCAGTCACCCGGACAACACCAGTCAATCAATCAGTGAATCAGTCAGTCAGTCAGTCAGTCAGTCAGTCAGTCAGTCAGTCATCCAGTGACCTTTCATGTAGGTCAGTCAGTAACTCATTCATTCTTTCGGGCAGTCAATCAGATGGTCAGCCAGTCAGTTGGCCAGTTTGTCACTTAGTTGGTCAGACAGGCAACCTAACAATTTATTTATCAGTCAATCAGTAACTTGGTCAGTTTGTCAGTTCATTACAGTCAGTCAGACGTATGTGATTAACAGCAATTCATTCAAGTCAGTCCGTCAGCAAGTCAATCAGTAAGTCAGTTAGTTTGACTGTCTGTCAATCAATACACCAGTCAGTCAGAATGATTTGACCGCTCTCTAGGAGTGGAAAGGTTAACTACTTTGAATGTACCGAGGTCCATCTGAAGAAAATCCCCCGTGATATGCTTCAGCCTGTCCTGCAGGTTGCATCTCTGAGTCAGGTTTTCAGCTTCCTTATGCAGATCCTCTTGCAGTTCAAGTGCAGTGACCAAGCAGTTTGTTGAGTGAGCCAAATGACGAGCTGGCCCTCCAAGACCTGACCCCACATCAAGGATATGGTGGCTTGAGCTAAATAAAAGCAATTTTAAGACATCATATGTATAGAATATCGTATGAACGCGAGTGCATTTCGTGATTTATGGGTACGAGTGATGTTTTGAAAGTTCTCAAAATTGAGAACTTTCAAAACATCACGAGTGACCATAAAGCACGAAATACACAAGCAGTTTATAAATTTTTTTGTTTGTAATATTCTCAACAAAATTTTAACATTTTAACGCGACCGACACACTACCTTGCACACGCAACTCTTTAATGGCTTCAAAACTGTCCACGTGTTTTATTTGAACCGATGAATTACAATCTTGTGACAGGTAGGCCAAGCGTGAAATTTTTGACATCGAGGTTCAGAAAAAGTTTTGAACTGTTTAAGTTCATCTTTCAATGAAATCAGTTCCGAAATGGCTATCACAAACCGACAGTTAATGAGTGTCATTCTGATACAAGGACTTCAGTGAGTTGCATTGTCCTTGAATGACGTCAAATGTGACTTGAAAGTTGTGAAAATTGTTTACGGTAAAAGCATGGCTGCTTGCTCGCTGTACTTGTTCCGTTATGTTTGTAGGAAAAGACCACATCGAAAGACCTGGGGAACTGCTAGACGCTGCTGTCTGGGGAGTTCTGCTGATAATGTGCGATAACTTCCGTTGCTCCTTTTCACTTCCTTCATCGTAATCGTTAAGAGACTTTTCATTTGTGTGGCCGGTCACCTGAATAATAGACTGTCTCTCAACGTTCGCTGCCCTGAGATTTTTTCACCACTGTGTTCCTAGCGCTGTGGTTACTCAGCCTCTTGTTGGTGGTTTCCAAGGGCGTATATATTGTTGATGATGTTCTTCATCATACGGTCGATGCCGTTAACGCCAAGCCGCTGCTTCTTGTACCAAACATTTGTTTTGGGATTTTCAATCAAGGCAAGGTAAAAAGGATCTTTGTCTCGTAGCTCTTGTGGACGTCGACCTAGGTGCTGCTTGAACAACTCAACTGGGCATCTCGGACCACCAGAGGCGAACATTTTCGGCAAAACACTTCGACATTTTGTGTTCAGCCTCCCTTTCTTTGTTTTCGTCAGATGTTCTTTTAATGTGATGTACTCCATGCCACAGTTGTCTTCACAAAAGGCGAAGTCTTCAACTTCCATTGGGTTGTGTTCCTGATGTCCCCTCAGTCCAAAATGCTGAGTTAGTACCCACCACATGGTTTGTGAAAGAACTCTTGGAGTTGAGTTTCCGAGGCTTTTCTCGGTCCAAAGCATTTCATCCTCTTCGGCCGACAGTGCATTTGCCCCGCTGGGTCTCTTCCCTTTGCCTTGTTGACGAAGATGTTTGACTTTTCCCTCACGGACTTTCACTGATAAAACTCACGGTCTCGTATAATCGAGTACTTGTCGAGGGCTGCCAGCATGGATTTCAAACTCTCAGTTCGTACTCTAATAAACCTTTGGTACGTACTTCAGCATAAAACATTCATAACATTTTATCGAGATCTTCGTGCTCATACTGTTCCAGTTTAGGGTAACTTTCCTTTCACTTGCCCATTTTTGCCACACATTCAACCACTCGGCAGGTTTGTGTTGATTTAGTAGTGATTTTGTTTTTTGCATTTTGTTTCAGTTGGTCGAAAACAATTTCGTTTGACAAAGCAAGCTGGCTGTCAGCCATTTTCTTTTTGTTTTCAAATTTCGCGCTTTCCCTTGTTTCCATAGCAACTTCCATATTGTAATTTAAACTCAAGAGAAGTAGGCGGCAAGGGCTACGTCACCACACATTATCAGATGTTTTGGCATGTGATATCACCGTTTAGTACATACCAAACCAGTTGATAGTGTTTTTTGCGCGCTCTGATTGGCTACTCAGGATAGTATCTGCTATTCACCTTTGAGCATTTTGCTGGATCATGTGCACAAGTTTTTCCTCATTTCTCAGAAAAACGGAACTATCTGATGCTGGCTACCCACTGGTTTGGTATACAATAAAACAATTATTCACCTCAGTGTTGGTGAAGAGTGGTAGATACTTGCTGAGCCGCGAAATCCACCACTATTCACCTCCCCATTTTTACGAATGGTGCTGTATCTTGACAAGGCGTCAAGGTGAGTCCTAATACATTTAAGGAGTTAAAATATACAGTGATGCTACCCACCAAAACATCTAACAAGAGATTTAACATCCAACATTTTACCTTTTTAGGGTTAAGCAATAAAGAAAACTATGAGAAACAAGTGTAACAGGATGCGTGCATGCACAGTAGCAAACCAGTTTTTTACTTACAAATAACTGCCACACCAGTATTTTTTAAACGTACAAATAACCAACTGTATAAATATCACAGCATATTTTTCCTTATCTCGCACGTCATTTCAATAGCGCATAATGGAGTTGGATAATAACAGGCAAATAATCAACTGTGGAAGACAAAAGTTCTAGCTTCCAGCAAATTTTTAGAGGGCTGATTGGCTAGCTGGCCGTGTTAGCAAAATAATCAATCACGTAACTAGGCTAGAGTGAATAACTTGTCTAAGATTTCACATTACCTTATGCCTAGTGCTTTAACTGCTTCATCAATAGCCTGGGTGCCATAATAATGCATTTGATCAAACTTGCACACATCTTCCACTTTTAAGGGATCCCCATCTTTGTATCCAAGCTGAAGAAATTTTTTAAATAAATAACAATGACTGATAACCTTATATGATAATTAGGCACTGGTTAACTCTTAACAAGCCTTCAGTTTTTTTTTTGTTTTTTTTTCATTTTTCCATAGCATAAAGTGACTGAGGGTATTACTACTCCACCCTGGATGGGATGCTAGTCCATCACAGGATACCCAGCATAAAGTAATTAACTAGAAGTATTACCATTTCTCTCTGGATGGGATGCTAGTCCACCACATGATACCCAGCATGAAGTGACTGAGAGTATTACTACTCCACCCTGGATGGGATGCTAGTCCATCACAGGATACCCAGCATAAAGTGACTAGGCGTATTACTACTCCACCCTGGATGGGATGCTAGTCCATCACAGGATACCCAGCATAAAGTGACTAGGAGTATTACTACTCCCCCCTGGATGGGATGCTAGTCCATCACAGGATACCCAGCATAA
>Ga0126336_10002617_pt1 | contig 10351 bp, 5 predicted proteins | sample SidCmetagenome_FD_92530 | JGI IMG/M metagenome (GOLD analysis project Ga0126336, IMG submission 92530) | Coral microbial communities from El Islote,Puerto Morelos, Mexico - Siderastrea C C metagenome | ecosystem: Host-associated > Invertebrates > Cnidaria > Coral | place: El Islote,Puerto...
CTTGAGTACCCGTACCACAAGCTTTACAGCACTTTGTTCGTATGTTAAGCCAACTGACTATCACGACAAAACCGTGCCCATTTTATAAACCGGCGGTCGCCATAGCGACGGCCGGTTAATTACGCACTAAGGTTCATATTCGCCATCGAGATTATAGCAATCCTTTTCCTTTTCATGATGATCTGCTACAAGTCTTCATTCCAAGAATGTATTACAATTATCGTATTGAAAGTCGAGCTTACGAGGAACCAGCCGCCATATTGTTTACTTCAGCTACAAGAAAAAATGGCATTCCACCTCCCCCGTCAGGCTGTCTTGGGACTCCCGTCACCCTCCCCCAGAATCTGTACGGACGGACGGACGTACGCTGACCTCAGAACCGAAATTTTTCGGATCAACGGGTTACCAAATTTTCTTACCTATGGTGCTCCGCGAGCTCCGCTATCAAATTATTATAACCATCTCGGCCCCACGCGCCTGATGTTGATTATTTTTCATTTGTTACACAGCAGAGCCTTAGTAGAATTGTTGTTTAATTAAATAATTATATTTTTTTACTTTCGATTTTGCAATATATATTTTCAGTGAAGGGCACGATGAAATTTACATCATCATCTAGAGGGAATAGCGAGTATGGTGCTGTTGGAGCTTCAAAAACATTCACCTGGAGTTTTTCTGGTGGGGTTGGAACTGTTGAATGGGGACTCACGTCGGCTTCTGGAGATCACATTGGCACCTTGCTCGTATATGTAGATAAAACTGGTATGTTGCCAGTTAACCCTCCGGTCCCTGATCAATACAATGGACGGGTAAATGGAACCTTTATTGGGAACTCATCCTCTGGTACAGCCATTTTTACCCTTAGTAACATCAGAAAGGATGATGAAAGAGTTTATGGCTGCATGATAACATCATCTGGCGTTATCCCTGAAACAAAATTTGATTCTGTGCAGTTGATTGTTGCAGGTCGGTATGTGTACAAATTGTTATAGTCACCAGTATCCTTGCTACAAATGTATTACATATGTGAGGGTCCTAAAGAGGTAAAATGAGAGCTGGGATTTGCCTATTTCAGCAGTGCGAAAATGGATTTGAGGCACTGACTGGCTGGGATTTGCTGACTGGGACTGGGAAAAAAAGTAGCTTATGATGGCCGTGGGAAAGATGTCATGTAGAGTCTATAGATCATGTTCAAAAATTAGAGAGAAACTCTTGTTACATATAAGTCCCATAATGCATAAAAATGCAACAAATCAGTCCTTGCGATGACCTGAAAATGTTTCAGATCAACAGATATCTCCATCATACAATGTAAAGTTCTGCTTAAAACGTTGTTGATTAATGTGCAATAATTTAGAATATGCATGATCCGGTGAAATAGTCCAGAGTCGTACCCAGTCGTCACTTATTTTTTCCTTTTCGACCGGAATATGGAAAAGCTATCAATGCGCGCAAAACCTTTTGGGAAGGACGAAGAAACAAATTCACAACCTCGTCCCCAGGGCCCTCTCCTCTCCTCTCCTCCGCTGAAATACTCCAAGAATCGTGGGGTATTTTGTCACGTGACACATGATGAAATGGCTTTTTCGGAGGTTGATTTTAGCGTCTGGTGGCCCTGTTTGTTTTTTTTGCAATCTGAAACCGTTGTTAAAACGAAAGGAAGACATTTCAAAGTGTTTACGTGACAAAATTCTAACGAATGTTTGGAGCCATTTTGGCAGCCTTGGCCAGGGGATTTCTCCGACCGCCATTTTGAACGAGGAGAAGGCCCTGGGGACGACGTTGACAAATTCAAGATGGTGGCGTGCTAATGTATGCAGAGCTGTTAAGGGTTGTTCAGAAAGCCGTTTTATTTTTTAAACAAACTTCCGTTCCGCACCATTCCTGCGTTGGGCGAAGTGATTTCCATTTTGAAAATGGCGTTAACCATCATAACTGCATCGGTCATAAACAACCTTTCTCGTCGTTTGATCAGGAAAGAACTTTGACTCGATCTAAGAAGGGAACTCCACGTAGAAGAAACCATACGGTGTCTTGTGGAACTTTTTGAACATCGGCGATTACAGGTAAGTAATGATATTGTTGTCTCGAGATTGTCGTAGTTTGTATTATTTTTAAATGGATCCTTAAGTTAAGGAAATATCATGCAACCTAAAATGAACGTCGTCAGTAGCTAGTTTAATAACATTTTACATAGCTTGTCTTATGTTTTTTGCGTTTGATTTCAGGACAAGAATGCTGTATACGAACTAGTAAATATGCACGTTATCATCCATCGTACAAGGGATATGGAATGAGTAGTAAAACACAAAGAAGAAGCGGTGCAATTGATGTGAGTCCTCCTTTGCTATGGAGAAATGTGACAGCCATGTAGAAAGACTAACTGTGCATGCAAAATAGAAGTTCGTAACCCTGTTCTGCATTTTAGCCAATCTTCATAAGCACTTAAAATGGGGCGATATTCCTGCCTCTTACTCAGTCCGTGAACCCTTCCCTTAGTCCTCTCTACAATCATTTTTTGCCAAAACCCAGAAAGACCTGTATGAGGCAGCCCCCCACCCCCCTTGGGAAGTACAAGGGATAAGACTTATTTTCCTTTGGTGATTTCCACTCTCTGGGAAGCGTTGTTCTCCACTCTCCTACAAAATGCCCCAGAAGCACCTAGGTACCATGCACTGGGAAAATAAATATTGGCTTCAGAACGTATCATCCCAAAAGGACACAGAATACTTCATGGAAAGTGTGTGCGTACGGTATTTACGCACGAGTTGATCAAGTATTGGAAATCGAATGAGTGAGTGCAGCGAACGAGTGAGAGTTCTGATACAAACCGACGAGTGCGTAAATATTGCACGTGTACACTTTCCATGGTTTATAATGTTTCTTATATACGTACTGAGTTTTAAATTCTTGTTTAACGATAAATTGTGTGGCACAGATTCAAGTAAAAAACTCATAACAGATGTAAGCTTAACCCTATTCTGCCTGGGCTTTTTTTGAGTTTCTGAGCCTGGGGGAGGGGGGGCACAAAAGTGCCCCCCCACAGATCTCAAAAAGTACTAAAGCTCTTGCGCTGAAACTTGGCCCGTTTGTAGCACGTCATTAGCTTAACAGATTGGGCTTATGACGTGTCAATTATGACGTGTCATGACGTCACAATAACGTCGCAAATCCGCCATTTTGAATTTGAGGCCGCCATCTTGAATCCCAAACCTGCAGTCATACAGCTGACAATGGCGTCATCGAAAAATATATGATTTTGTTCTAAGAAACATACTTAGTCGAAACAAGCACAAAAAAGTAAAAAGTTATCTTCTTCTTACAAATGAAGGGGGAAAACCTGACTGAAAAAAGACAGAAAATAGTCAAAATACACGTCTGAGTAGATGGTTGCTATGGAAACGCCAATCATCATAGTCACATCATTTTTTTTTTTGAAAATTTCTCTGATAAATTCTAGGAAAAGTCACAAGATTTGGTGATTATTCGTCTAGCCGTTTAAAAGTTATAATTCGTCAAAGTCAGCGCGGGCATAATGTGCCCCCCCCCCCAGGCGGAAAAAGGGTAAGTTATATTATTAAATGTTCTGACTGTAGACATTTTATAGTCAATTCAAACTGTTTATCGTTGACGATACTCACCATGGGCTAGCAATTTTTGTTCAAATGCCTCTTAATACTCTAAACAAGACATCTTAAGCTTCAAGGCTCATAATCTTCTCCGCCTTTACGTGTAACAGAGCGAATAAACTCTGTAAGATACTCGTTTGTTTCTGCTGGTTTTATAGTGTGCACTTCTCGCTCGTTGTTCTTTTCGTTTCTCGAAAATTCTTCCAGCAATTTCACATCTCGCTTCGTCTTCTCTTTTGTGCTTTTGCTTTCGAGACTTTCCACATAATCCTCAAGTGAAGTATCGTGGGCAACAAATCTTTTCTTGTTCACGTTTTTAAGCTTGAAAGAAAGTTTATAACTTCAACACTTGCAAGAGAGTTGAAAAGCGAAAGCCTGAATGAGAATCACCTCGTTACGGCTCACACATAAAAAAAAAAACATGATACGCGGCACCTGATTGGACGTATCGCTTTCTTCACACGTGAAAAAAGTGATACGCGACATTTGATTGGCTTTCAGCTACTTAGACCAGCTTCTGAACGAAAATTTATTACGCGCCTTTTCAGTGAGTAAATCTCAGTATGTATATAATAAAACCTTTAATTACACTCAATAAACCTAGCCAGCCGCAAATGAATGACTTAATGGCATATCCAATGACTGTATAAAAAAAAAATCATTTCATGGAGGTATGGAAATAGCTTATTATGCCAGGAGAATACAGCCCTGCTTTACATGCGACTTAAGTTAAGAACAGGACTAGGGAGTATTTCTTACCCCTGGATGGGATAAGGCAACTTCCCAGAATTCACTAGTACAACAATTCCATAGTACCCATTGTAACCTGGATGAAGTGGGGAACTTCAAGAGTTACAGCTAGAAGCTAGGACTTTTGATTCCATCTCTGGAGTGATAACCAATTAAATGATTACATAATATGGAACTTATCTTGAGCACTTTAACTCAAGAGGGTCCTCTAGTGTTATCAGATTAATCAATGAGCTTTTTATTGATTTCCTTTTTTTGGGGGGGGATTGCAGTGGTATGTTGTACACAATTCTGAGGTTTGTAAATCAGTTCCCTTTTCTTGTGTACAATTTCAACACAAGCGTGTTTGTTTAGTCATGTAGCCTGACTGCAGTTTACATTTACATATTAAAAGACACCGTGATAAAGTCTATAATTTCCAGCCCTGCTTCTTGCTACTTGAAGACCATCTCAGGGGTTACAGAATTGGCTAAAAAAATGCTTGTTTCCGCCACACCTGTCCACTTCCCTACATGTACAACTGATATGTTTTAAATATTTTCACATTTGTGTATGTTCAGATCTAATATTTTCTTAATATTCTACATTAATATTTTTCTAATATTTTACAGTGCAGTTTCAAGTGGCTTAAAAATGGGGAAGGCAAGGTGCTCACAATTGCACAATTCTTTGATTTGTTTGGCCAGTTGAAATGAAAGTTTTCAAAAATATGAAAACAAAAAACATGTTTTATTTCTTATCCAAAATGCTATCAAGCTGGTTTGCCTCTGGGTTTTTTAACCTGTTATGTTGAATTTGTATTATTTGTATTTATTATTATTTCCCATTGTTTGAGTGGAGTGCTTGTAAACAGACTTAGCTGGTAAGTACACAACCACAGTAAACAAAGTGTTTACAATGGTATGACAGCTCTCAAAAACACAGTGGCTGCAGGGTTGGAAAAGGGAAATTCAAACTCAAAGGGAAGAAGTTCAAACAATGGATATTTCTTGCTTTAGTAAGGCTGAAATTTTTTTGGCGGGGGGATTGGGGTGGGTGTGAAGTCCATCCAAAGGAAGGGTATGTTCAATAGAAACAACAACAAAATGACAAATTAAAAACCTGCTTAAACCTTTCGTGAAAAACAGGTTTCCAAAGTCAAAGTCTCTGTCGTCTGTGGAAAAACAACGCATCATTTTCAATCTTTGAACATTATAGTGTACCCAACAAAGAAATCGTTTAAAAAGACTGGCAAAAGTATCTTACTTACCCACTAAATTTAGTTCATGGAATGATAAGTGTCGTCAATGTTTTTGAATTTCAGATTTCACGAAAAAACGAATTTAAGTCACATCGTCTAAACTTACAGGATATCCGCATAAATGATCAATAATGCCAAATAAATAAAAAAAGTGGTACTAAACGCTAAAATGGTGATGCTTGCAAGATTTGTTAGAATCGTGCAAGACATTTTTCCTTTTCTGCCAGTCCCTTCCCAGTTTTCTTCCGTCCTTCCCTTGATGCACCGCGAACTCATCAAATCCTACCCATAACTTACAGCGCAGACAAGGGAAGCGACTGGATACGAGTCTGGCCAAAGTCAACGTTTGATTGATCAAGCATGTCATTTTGTGATTCTCCTTATAATTTTGTGCGCATGTCCGATACATCTCCCTCCCCCCATTAAATTTTGTACTAGAACAATATTTTTGTACTTATACCAGTACAAACAAAATTGTACTCATGGTACAAATTGTACCATGAGCAAAATTGAACTATAACACGTGCTTGTGTAAATTACTATTATTTAGTTTACATTATTATGTGTATAAATTACACTGTGAATAGATCATGACTATGCGATTGCAAACTTCCGTACTTTTAATTCATCATTTTTTTAATTTACAGAACTACCCAGTATTACTCATCCAACTGCAGTAAATGCAAGTTTCAACGAGGGGAATCCTGTTAATATCAGCTGTGCAGCAACAGGGACACCAGACCCAGTTGTAAGGTGGATGCATAATGGGCAGGTGAAAAGTTCTGGGTCCAAAACAGCTTATCTCACATTCAGTAAAATCCACAGGGCAGATGGCGGAATGTACACATGTCAGGCCAACAACTCTGCGGGAAAAAAAGAAAAGCAACTAAATCTCAAAGTAAACTGTGAGTATTACTTTCTTTTAGAGGTTAAATTGTGGGCCTCGATTAAAGCAAAGACACAAACAAGCGAAAACTCTTAAGGAATACACAAAAAGCAACAAACAATTTTAACTGTTGTTTAAGCTTATTCAAAAATAAACAAATTCGAATGAATGTTTAAATAGTTAAGCTTATATCATTTAACAACTTTGTCGCTTAGAAGTGCATGTAAAAGAAATTAACACAATAAAAACTACTCAGTATTTTGGCAGTAAATGGAACTGCATTTACGGTTGTTGATAGCCTGCTTGCAGGCGGTTTAATTCGTGGGTGTTTTTATCGCGGAAAAACCCCGGAAAACGAGGAGTTCGCGATGGCCGGCGCCATCTTGGAGGTGCGCGAAAATCGGTCTGGCGGGAGTGACACGGTGCGGGGGAGGGGGTGGGGGAGCGAGAGAAAAACTGTCTGCCCGAAAACCCGTCTCCGCCATATCGTTTCCGGTGGGTTGTCACGCATTTCATTGGCCTGTGACAGGCCATCAATCATGTTCTGTAAGCGTGCAATTCAAAACAAACTCACGTGTAGCGCGCTTGTTAGATTTTTCGGTGGATCCATTTGCAGCATACGCGTACAGCTGTCGCTTTGGCACGTGCAAATTTTCAATTTTTTTTCTTGGCTAAAAAAACAAAAGAAAATTCCCACACGCTAAAGCGGCAGCTATACGCGTATGCTGCAAATGAATCCACCCGAATTCTTCATGTCGGCGAAATAGTGAATAGGCTGGATATTTTAATATCGCTTTGAGTCTATTATTCCCAGTGTATTTTACATTCCACTTGTATCCTTTTGATTGCTTACAACGCAATCGACCCTAGTTTTCAATTCGTTTGCAGTCGTGACGCGTTTTACAAGATTTCTTTGGCTTTATTGTCCGTAAAACATCAAAATCAACTGGCCGAGTTTTATAATTCACGTGTAACACATTTACCCGTTGGTTCGATCGCCATAAACAACTTGTTTGAGATTGTCTTTGAAGTTTTCGTTAAATCCCCGCAACATTAGCAGCGACACATCGCTTTCAGTTCTAAACAGAGAATATGTGTTTGAGGTTTCTTTTAGCAGGCGACAAAGTAAATATAATCAATTGAGTTTGTTATAAAACAAGAGGTATATTTAACCTTTAGTTAACTTAAACCGGCGGACTTCACAAATTGACTTCACATCCGAAATTTGCATAACTTCTAAACAACTTGGTGCGTAATTTGAAATAACTTATTCACAAATATTCTTCCAACATTTGTTCGGCGGAACTTTAAATAAACTCGGCTGGCTCCTCCAGTACTCTGCTAACGTTCTCAGCAGTGAGTTCTACTGCGGTACAGAGACCTTCCAGTTGCGCTATCTGGTCCGAAACTATGCTGTTCAACGAGCAAATTAACAACACTCACGATGAACGGCCGCTCTCCCTCTCTGCGATTCCGAAGACCGTAAAAATCATGCTTTTTCCAAAGCCTGTTATAAGGCAGAACAGACGAAACAAACAAACTGACGATGATTGGCAGTAAATCTACCAATCAAAATGCCTCGTCCGCCGGCAGACGAAGTCAAAATCTGCGACTCGCGGAAGACAGGTTTTCGGGCAGGCGGTTTTTCTCTCGCTTCCCCCACCCCCTTCCCTCGCTTTGTCACTCTCCCTAGACCGATTTTGGCGCACGTCCAAGATGGCACCAACAATAGCGAACTCCGAATTTCCGGGGTTGTTCCGCGATAAAAAATCCCACAAACCGCTTGCAAGCAGGCTAGGTTGTTGAGTATACCTCAGTATAAAATACTGTATGGGTGGCAGGAACACACCCTGCAACTACAATAGGGGTGGCATCATCAGACCCGCAAGTAGTGTATAAACAACAGCAACACACCATGTGAAGTAAATGTAAAAAGGGTGCGAACAATTAGTAAACCACTTGTGGACAAAATCCAACTTGTACCTGGAGCCGCGGCTAGCCAAAGCTTTCCGTTTACAGGTATCACTGAATGTCGGTATCTGTCCGCTGACCTCTGTGCACAAATAATTATGCTAACCTCATCTCGCTGTTCTGTTCTCATGGTCATGTCCGCGTTATTTTGCGAATTGTCCAAAGAGAACAGAACAGCGAGTTGAGATTAGCATAATTTGTGTGCAGACGTTGGCTGGCGGATACCGACATTTAAAGTTTATTTCATGTGCAAGAAGTTCAAAATATTGCCGTTTTGTGGCGAAAAGATGGAAAAGATGAAACTATTCCGAAGTTTAGTATGTTGTTTCTTCATTGTAGATTTATTCTGGTTTGAAGAAATTGTGAGTGAAAATTATGCGTTTCATACGGTGGCCCACAAGTATCACGGCAAAAGCGCACAATTAAAAAAAGTACGTCAACAATTACATTAGTTTAGTCCCTTCAGTTTTAGGTAACTAACCTTATTTTGAAATTGGCGAAAAAACGATTTGGTAAACACGGAAAAAGATTTTAATCGCCACGGTAAAAGTTTGAAAACTCCACGGCAAAAGTTTGAAAACGCCACGGCAAAAGTTTGTTAACACCAAGGCAAAAGTTTGTTAACACCAAGGCAAAAGTTTGTGAACATCACGGCAGAAGTTTGCGAACACCACGGCAAAAGTTTGAAAACGCCACGGCAAAAGTTTGTGAACGCCACGGCAAAAGTCTGTGAACACCACGGCAAAAGTTTGTGAACATCACGGCAAAAGTTTGTCGGCACCACAGCGGAAGTGAAATTTAAAGCGGAAATAAAGTCTCGTGCCATGATTAACAATGGCCAGTGACAGACCTAAGCGACTGTCCAAAGCTTTTACAGTTTGGCTTTTGCAAGCATGTCTTTAAGGGACTTTCCTTCCCTGTAAGAGATCAAGGGAGGTTCTTTGAATATCTCTCTGAGTAATGGCTTGTTTTGTAGTTAAATGCCATCTATTGGAGGGTTTAACGCTCTTAGAGCCGTTTAAAATCTTTGTGCCATTGTGTGTGCTATCTCTTTGGCAACAACCATCCTACTGATGAACAGAGAAGACAAAACACCGAATCTTTGTTCAAAACTACAGTACATAGCGTGTACATGTATCTGTCAGAAAATGTTCTTCTTTATGGGGAGCAGGAAGGAGAAACTGATGAGAGCGCATTCTTGGCACCCCGCTTCACAGACGCCTTAAGCTAACAGACATTGACTAATTTTGTCTCGAAGGAAGGCTCATATATATTTTTCCTCCATTAGCCCGCTACGGACAAATAAAATGGACACTTTTCTCTGACCCGAGTGACATTAGCTCCCATAAAAATTTAACCTAGCTCAGCTTACTATTAATTTACGGAGAGTGGTTATCTGTGTACAGTGTGCTGAATATTTTCATTTTAGTCCGTCTGGCTTAGCAGAAAGTGAAAATGTTAGTGCAAAGTAAAGTTACAGACTATTTAAATGGACTATGTTGTGCCATAAACCAGCCTATTTAAATAATTATTCCAATTGATTTATTTATTCCATATTTAATAACAAGTAGAAAGACATGCTTGTAAAAGCCAAACTGTAAAAGCTTTGGACAGTCGCGTAGGTCTGTCACTGGCCATTGTTAATCGTGGCACGAGACTTCATTTCCGCTTTAAATTTCACTTCCGCTGTGGTGCCGACAAACTTTTGCCGTGATGTTCACAAACTTTTGCCGTGGTGTTCACAAACTTTGCCGTGGTGTTCACAAACTTTTGCCGTGGCGTTTTCAAACTTTTGCCGTGGCGTTTTCAAACTTTTGCCGTGGCGTTTTCAAACTTTTGCCGTGGTGTTCGCAAACTTTTGCCGTGATGTTCACA
>Ga0126336_10002618_pt1 | contig 10350 bp, 7 predicted proteins | sample SidCmetagenome_FD_92530 | JGI IMG/M metagenome (GOLD analysis project Ga0126336, IMG submission 92530) | Coral microbial communities from El Islote,Puerto Morelos, Mexico - Siderastrea C C metagenome | ecosystem: Host-associated > Invertebrates > Cnidaria > Coral | place: El Islote,Puerto...
AGTAAGTAGTAGTTGGGTGTCATGTGGTTTGGAGCTAAGAGGAAAACGATGTATCTCAAATGCATAGCCGTCTTTTTCTTCGGTGAGTAAGAACACACATGATGTGTGGAAAAACTCTAGCTCTGTAGATTGTTTGTAACGTATCCATTGCTTCCTTTCGATACAGCCGTTATTTTGCGGTTGTTCCGGAAAATAATCCGCAATTGGGATGATATTTGTGCTAGTATTTGAGCATTGTGTTATCATAAGAATTAGTTCATAAACGTGAACAGGTTGATTTTCCTCGGACGGGATTCCTTGATTACCAGCACGTTCATGTGCTCTTCGTTCTGTTCGTTGTAGCGTGAAGTGTCTACACCTGTTTGTAGAACAATTTGCTCGATATTTGGTTAAGGAAAACGATATGATTTGTGTTTTAATAAATGTTGTTAACCACAATAGCCCTTCACTTTCTAAACAAGATCATTAAAACACTGCTACAAATCAGTAAACCAATTAGCTTCTCATTTTTACACCACTTTTCCTCCACGACGCAAATTTAACACATGCTTGAGTTAAACTGACTGAAAAGAGTTACGTTTTTCACAGGTTACAGTTTTCATCACTATCGATATCTAACAAGAATATAATTTAATCATCTCTCGATCTCTCATTGATGCAACTGACGTAATACTCATTTACGTTCGGTTTTAGGGCATCGTTCTGGGATTCGAGCTTCGTGTGCTTTTAAAATTTTACATTTATCATTACTTACTTTATTAAAAGGGGAAATGATTTGTAAGCACTTCTATGTTAAAACCTGTTTAGTTCAGGTCTCGTTACGTCAGCGTTATCTAACGTAACGACTTTTATTGTATTAAATCGGTTCGATAAAGGGGTATTTCCCAGCAATTTCCTCGTGTAATGTGGTAAAGACCCCTATTCCACCGCAGACGAATATCAAACACGCTTAAGAGCTAAGCGAAAAATTCTCTGAGAAAAAAGAGTTTATGATAGCAGGTACTTAAAATTACTCTAAAGTACCCAGGCGAAATGGCTTTTTGTTGAAGATAATGGGAGCCTTCTAATCCGGACCGAGACTGAAATAAATAAGGGATATCAATGCGAAGTGTTTTTATAGGGTTATCTGAACCTTTCCTCACAGACACCCCCATATTATAAAGACCACTTTGACGGTTCGTTATCGAAGACAGTTCTTTTGACCACCCGAGATCGACACTACCTCACATAAAATTACTACTATTGAACCCTGCTGTACAAACGCACCGATAGTGCAACAACCCTAAAAGCTATTAAGTCATTTTCTTAACTAAAAACCCCGCTCATTCCTTGCGTATTTGACCATTCGTTTCAGTGCGACCAACGACCACCTTTTGGAGTTCCATTATTACTGATTTCCTTCATAAATTTTTCCCGTTAAATCAGAAATGAAACACGAAAAGAAAGAGAGAGAGAGAGAGGTAAAAAATAATCAAAACTAGATTTAAAAAATTGTAACTAATAACCGCCGTTTTAAAGTTGTCTCGTCATTTTGGCATTTTGCCTTACACCCAGTTGCATCTTCTGTTCTGTAGGTTTTCTTCTTAGCTCATGACACGTCCACCGCGTTAATGCTACCAAATTTTTTACGGCCCGTCAGTGTTGTATTAACTTGGTTCCACTGAATTGTAAGATCATGTTTTTAACACTCGGGTTGGCGTCCCTGATAATTCTTAGACGTTCGACCTCGAATATTTACTTTTGGTTGTGATTCATTTTCCTGATTTAAATCTGTTTGTTTAAGGGACCACTGTATCATTTAGCGTGATTGCACGTGCATAGCGGATTTATCAGGTCTTTCGAAACCACTGGGAAATTCCCTCAGTCATTTGCGTTAAGGGGCTTTGTGCTCCTGCATCCGATTCTATCACGTCTGATAACTGCAACATTCCCAGGGTATGACATCAGCAAGGTCAAAAAACTTCAACCGTAAAATATATAAATTTTGGGTATGAAATTATAAGGGAAAATAACGACAGGCAAGATTACGCGATGGAATCGAAAGCTTGAACTAAGTTGAGGCCTTCGTCGAATTTGCTTATCGATGTGACAAAATCAAGTAACAATATTTCTCATACATGACCTCCCACAAGGGTATTTTCAGCTAGGCCAATATTAAAATAAAGATACAGGTGAAAAGTGAAAAGAAACTCCCCAAAATAGCAACAACTTGCCGTATTTAAATGTTAATAACGAAAAGTAGAGTATAAAGCTAAAATACGAAACTATTCTTCGAGCTACTTATCCACATCTTTCTGCATGTTTTTATTTTATCTTGACATTTATTAGCCTTAAGGCACATTTTGTCAAATTTTTTTTGTCAGTTTACGGGCACAAGTTTAAAGAACTTTACCTAGACTCAGTTAGGGGAGACTCAATGGGGAGGTTCGTAAGACTTTAGTGCTTAATACATTCTGCGCGCCAGTCACGGGGGTCAATCTCTCCTAATCGGCTAAAAGCTTATAAAAGGAGTACTCCCTCCTCCACCATGAAATGTCTGCACCGGGCCTTCATATTTTAGCGGCTTGTTCTAGCCTTCTAGCCTTATGTGCAAACAAACAATACATTTCAGTTTAATTCACTCTCTTCCCAAATTGCTTTGCGATGACTCGTCTGATCCAAATTTAATGCCATGGAGTGTATAAGTTGCACTCAATAAAATATTTGGTATTTCTTCAGTGTTATCTTGTTTGAATGTGGAATTGTCCTCCTCTTGCTCGCAAAAGACATTTGAAGACAAGACCAAGGGGTGTGTGAATGCATTTTTTAGCGCCATTAAGGAAAACTCAAAGTAAGACTGCAGGTATGAAAAAATATGTATTTTACTTAGTGGTCTTAAAGAGCCAGTGTCACCCAAAATGCTTTGCGCCCCGAGGTACATTTTTCATATATATGAAAAATCCGCCATTTTCTTAATTGTTGTGAAGTCTGATTTGTATCTTCTTCCATCGCTGCCGTTAGCTATCCGAAAGCACTAGTGTGAATTTTGACTTGACATTTAAGTGCCGCCGTATCGATTTCGTTGCATATTTCCGAATTCTGAAGTGTTTTCGCGGTGGAGAAGGAGATCTTTAATTTGGATGCTTCGTACGGTTCAGGAAAGCTGAGGCGAAGGCCGAGTCTTCCGCGCTCTGCCAAAGTTGTACGGCTGAAGGAGTCCGTCTATCAGTAGCGGAGAGAAAGAAAAACATCTATGGGTTTCAGCAACAGTACTGACACTGCGTTCGCCGAAATAGTGCTAAGTTCGTTGCCGGATGAAAACGGAAGGACCGTTAATTTACCACAAAATAACAGTAGCTACGGGCCTGCTCCAAAATAATGCTTATGGTCATGAGCTTATGGTGTTTTGCTGAATTGTTCCTTGTTTTCACTCTTTGTTAATGTTTTATGTTTACAAAAAGTGTAAGTAACTATTCTGGTTTTGCGATCGACGCGATCGATCGCGCGATCAATCGATCGGACTGTAATATATTCATGTTTATTCATGTAAGCACATTGACTGCGAAGTCAGATCTTGAGTAGTTTTCTCCAGTGACATCTAGCGATGAAGAAGTCAATATTCTTACCACTTGTTTTTGTTTTATTTTTCTATAGAGTGGAAGTGGCTGCTCTGGTTTTACGTACATCGAGATCGATCGGTTGTTATAATAGCTCGTTGACTACAAATTCAGATCTTGAGTTGTTTTCTCTAGTAACATCTAGCAATGAAGATATTTCTATTTTCAGAGGTTACTATTGTACATATCAGCTCGCTGAAAGGCCAGTTTGCACGGTATAATTTGCGAAATGTCCGGCAAACGCTCCAGCCAAACGCAAAAAGCTGTTTCAAAACAAAAACACAAGCGCGCAAAGCACTTTGGTTGACACTGGCTCTTTAATTCGACCGGTGCTTCTTTTGAAGTAAACCTGAGGTCTCGGGTGCATAAAACAACGCAGGATAAGAGAGGGTGAAGGGGTTTGTGTAACCTTTGCCAGTACAGTATACCGACAGATTTTCCCGGGGGTGGGGGTAGGGGTACTACCTATATTATATATTCGCCGTATACAGGTATGTCCCACCGAATGGGACCCCATTTGTACTGTCGGATAGGATCCCAATTTTTGACCTTTCAGATTTGTAATAGGGATCCAATTTGGCGTTCTTAGTCTGATATAGGGGTAAACATGTCCCCCTTTTCAAACGTGTTTGACAATTCCTTTGCTTATTTCAAATATGTTTTTCTCTTTCCTTTCTAATTTAGATCTCTGTTAAAATTTGTGAAAATCAGTAAATACATCCTGTTTGCTTCCTGTCTGAAAAGTATACAAATATAAAAATAATATATCTTTTTAGTCTGAGACAAGAGAGATGAGGAAAAAAATTAGAAATTAAAATTTGGCCTGAGACAGGGTAGGGTTTCCCTGCACTTCAGCAGGACATCCCTGGACACGGGAGGCGGGACACCAAACCGTTTCTGATACCCCCGAGGGGTTTTATCTCGTGGTTTCTTAAAGCCCCTATCCAAAGGCCAACAGACGACAACGATAGGCGTAAAAAGAGCGATAGAAAATCCTCCATAACGATAGGATAAGACCTTTACATGGCTTGCACCTCTTCTGTTCAATCCGGGGCCTGTTTTTTGGTTGGTCTCTTCTGGTTGGTCTCTTCTTCACATCGCCAAATTGTCACTGCTAGCATTCCATCCGCGTGGGAGTTCTTACTGCTCTCTCATACTTTTGCTATGGGAAATCGGAGAAACATCCTGGCATGGTGGGTCACTATAAGGCACTAAGTGTGGAAGAACACTGTGCCTTGTGCTGTCTATCTTAAGGTATTGAATTTTCCTTTTTTCCAGATCAACGTACGCAAAATTAGTGAAAACCTGCATTGAGAATATCCTTCGCAAATGCCAAAATACAACACACGACAAGAATTTGGCTAAAATGGAATTCAGATCTCGAAACTTTATCGCGACGAGGAGCTACTTCTGTGACGATGGTATGCTGAACTCCTTGAAAAGAATCAAGCTTCCAGACTGTCGAGAAAAAGCTCTTGCAAAAGTGCAGAAGTGCGCTCAATCGTTCCATACGAGATTCAGAGAGAACAAGGGGAGCCCCTCTTTGTGCAGGTTAGTCAATCGTTATTTTTTTTCGTACTTCAGTCTCTTGCCTTTTCAAGTTCCCGGAGTGGTAACGAGCTAAGAAGAGTATGGGAAGATGCACGTGACCAGCTGACACAGACCCTACCCGACCAAACGAAGTTGCCTGTAAATTAAAGCACGTGACTTGCGTTGTCGCGTGCTATGACTTCCGTCTCCGTTTCATACTTTCGTCTCCTCTTCAGGATCCAAGAAAGAAAAAATTTATGGTCTTCAGCCAGCAGGGCTCCTTTGGGATCCAAAGAATGACAACCGACGTTTTTGTCAGAGCACCAAACGGAGAAAATGTTCCAGGCCGGTTGTTCAAAGCAGGATTAGCTTTCCCAGGATTAGCATCAATTTTGAATTGAGTCTTACGGCTAAGCGATGAAAATTCCTGTAAACCTGTTTTGCCCTACGTTTTCACTTTGGTTGCTTTTCAACGGTCACTTAAAATTAGCTGTGAACATTTTTTTAACAAGAGAAATAAGAAATGTGGTTAAACGTGGCCTGTCTAAAACTGTTCTGTTTTCAATTCACTTATTTCTTGACTTTCTCTCTATTCTAGGAAATTTTCAAAGGCCAAGAGATGCATCAGAAGAACTCTGGAAAACTTCTGCAAGAAGACTGATGCGGTGCAGTCTATTCTGAGGTTATATCAGGACCCTTACAACTCATACTGTCCTGGACACGTGGATACACGGAGAAAACCAGGTTCGTACCAATACAAACCGCTCTACCTCCTTGTATACTGCTTATATGATGGTATACAGAATATGTATAGTTGACTCCCGATAACTCGAACCTTAAAAGGAAACAAATAAGGTTCGAGTCATCGAGAGTTCGAGTTATCGAGAGTATAATTATAAAAAAAATGACCAGAGGGAAAAAACACTCACTTCGAGTTCGCGGGAGGTCGGAGATACCGAGGGTTCGTGTTACCGATGGTCAACTGTAGTTCATGCCTAAGACCATGACACGCCTTTAAGACCCTTAAGTTTTGTATTGTGTTTTGTGTTGTTGTTGTTAAGTTGTTGTTATAGTTTCTGTTGTTTTGTTGTTTTATCCATAGTTACAATGCAGATGCTCAAGTTATCTTCTTTTGTAGATGTGGAACTCGTTGATGGGTAATTGCAGCTCCCTAACTATTGGGCACAAATAAACAGATACTCCCCCCCCACCCCGAATTTAAAAGCTAAATATACGCTATAGCTAGCTCGTTCAGATTTAAATATAATTCGCAGGTAAGTCGACTCTTGTTTTTCACCAGCAGTTTAAGCCCCCTTAACTTGAATAGGATCACATCCTAAACAGAACTGTTAAAGGAAGTATATCGAACTTTCACACACTGTTACTTTTAATTTATCGGCTTTTCTCCGCAGGGAAGATCGACGGTTATCTCCATATTTTCCGTTTTGATAAGTAACCGACCCAAAGAAACTCGGAGTGCTCTCGACAGTTCACTCAACATTTAAAGTATTTTTGTACTGTTTTCTTTGTAACTGTAGCCAGGAGCACATTGAAGCCTTTTGGCTCATGCACAGAAAGGGAGTACTTGGCCTTGACAAGGGTTTGCTTGTCAAGCTTTGTGCACACGCTACGGAAAGAGCCACGGAAATCCTGCAGGTTGGTACAACTACAAGTTGCGTAATAATAAATTTTTTGAAGGTGAAAATATGTGGAGGAAACAAATACAGAAGAAAAAATAGCTTTTTTTAGGGTTCTTCGCGGAGTCAATAGTTACAAAACCACCTTGAAAGTGTAACAACGGAAGCCCCTGGAAAAATATACACGTACTCATCGATAGTTTTAAAGATGTCATGAAAGTTTTGACTTTAAGAAAGATGAAAGTTTATTCGTTTGTCTCACACCACGATAAACAATAAACAGATCTTTAATGACAGTTCTGACTTTGTAATAATAATTGAGCTACAAACTACATGTACCGCACGTAAACAAAACAAGGTTGCCAAGGAAAAGTAAAAATTGCGGTTCCTGTTTTCCAACCCAGAAAAAGAATACAACTCCCATTGAACAACAAACCAAAGGCGAACAAACTGAGATCCCGGCTGCATCGTTATATTTACACTTCACAACTTTATCCTCAGACTCCAAAGTTAGAACCACCTTGAAAGTAAATTGGTCTTATGCCATTTCAGTTTGGTTTTCTACAAAAAGCTTCACAGCTGCGCCAAAAGAATCGCGCTCCACTGCCACAAGAACGAATGCAATTACGCCAAAAAGAACATAGAAAGATCCTTTACCCGCAACCGAGCCTATCAAGAGCGAAAATTCTGCGATGGGATCAACTTTCAGCTTTCCTACCCACCTTTTAAGCGCCACCAGTGCAAGGGAGACTTTTTCGTGGCAAAGAGAAAATGTGAAGAAAATTACGTTACTACTTATATGGAAAACAAGGCCGACGTAACTCTTTGTCTGTAAGTATTGTTGTGTCAGCTATGTTGCTATTTGCTACCTTTGTAAAATACCATGAAAAGGTTTAAACTGAATATCAGTAAGACCACGTTTACAGATCGTATTTTCTCGAAAAGACGCCCAACCACAGTTAAACATTCTACCTCTTCTCTGTGTAATTAGTGTATCATGTGTAAAATAAATGCGAACGTTAACCTTTCTGACTAAAGGGAATGGAATGATCAAATTGAACTTGAGACTAGAGAGCGAAATTGCAATTCACTTCTAAGATTAATACTCTTACTAGTAATGCCGCTTTACTGAAACTAAAACATCTATTGAATTTGAAACTTTAGTTAGGGTCCAAAGGGGGTTTAGGGTTCCAGCACTCCGGGCCAAAAAAAAAATAGGTCTATAAGGCGCCAAGACAGAAAAATTGGGGCTCCGGATTCCAGGGCAACCGTCTCTCCCCGTCCTTGAGACCCTTGGGCGGGTTGTTCGAAAGTTGAAGGCACTTAAAGTCAAGAAGTATGACAAAAGGGATTTACAGGAATCCTTATCGGGCCTTGTTTAGTAGAATTCTCATGTATAGTTTTGGAAACGCTTTCTAAAGTAAAAGTTTTTAGAAAAAGGAGCTTTTCGGTGGAAGAATTTATGCTGATGCATCACCTCCCACCTTAATCCATCTTCCTAATAGACAAACGTTAACCAGCAACAGACATTTGAACTGGTAAATCTTTGAATTAAGAGTCAGGCTTAAGGATTTTATTCCAATTGTTATCCCATACAGAAACAAACGTGAAAGCAGTGGAAGGTTTAATGTATGTTTTTGTGTTCTCCTCTTCCAGGAAATACGCTGATGCAAAACACTGTGCTAAGACTACTACTCTTATCCTGTGTAATGTTACACCAGAACAACGCGATGAAGTGAACTTCATTTACGATGCCTTTAATCCATTCTGCTCCAACCTTTCCGATCCTCCTGCGGCAGACAAGTCACGAGGATTTCGAGAACGCGTCCCGCGAGAGTCTAGGGACCACCTTTCCATGGAGCCAAACGATTCTTCTACCGCTACCTTCCCCAGAGGGGGAGGGGGGCGATACGTTAACGCTACGCCCTTGAGTTCAGTTGTAGTCATGTTTGTGCTAGTCTTGAGGGCGGCAGTGTCGTAAAGAGTCTTATTTAAAGCCGTTTTTATATCAAATTTATTGTGAAATCCTCGTCCGTGGAGATAAAGAGAGACCCTGGGAACGAGTTTGGCACCCAGGACTTCATTCTCCGTCGCGCTCGCTTGGATAGAGCGGAATATCGCACTGCGCATGGTCTCTAAATCATGGTGGAAACTCGCTCCTGTAGCGTCTTCGCACTACAGTTTTTCTTTTTCATTTTTTTACTCTCTTCCTTTCGTTTAAACCACCTAGAATCTTCACTAAAACCCAAACAACCCAACGCCATGACAAGCGTAATCTTTACCTCTATTTCTGTTCCCTGAAAACTTAATTACAAATCCCCGCCATTATAAAAACCGTCGTTTTGACCCGTCGACTTTTTTAGGCGTTATTCATCTCTGTTTAGAGCCAAGGGCGCTGGCGCTGGCTGTTATACAGCTATAACACGTGGAAATCGTTCCTCAGTGTGCGTTTGTTCGGGATAATATCGCGACCATATAGTTGAAGTCACTGAGGTCACTGTTGAATTCGAAAACCCATTTATGCTACAAATGTTATCCTGGCTAAAACTAAGCAACATACATCTATTTCACTTATTTAAAAGAGTTATTACGTTGATGGACTCCTGTCTTGAATTAAGAATAGTCAAAGTCCAAGCCGAAGAACAAAAATATTTTATTCAAATGATCATTGAGAAGGCAAAAAAAAAAAAAAAGAAAAAAAAAAGAGAAAACGGAGCTCAAACGTGACGCTTTTATCCTTGGAGAGAGTGGTGTGGCAGGAGAGATGCACGGGCTTACCTTTGCGATTTGCACTTACGCTGTTGTTGCGTTGTTGTTATCGTTGTGGTTGCTCTGTTACTTTACATGTTGTTATTTTTGTTGTTTTTGCTTTTTTGTTTCCGTTTTGTTTTGTACGTTTTGTTGTGCCGGTTTTTGTAGTATTACAACCTATAACGCGGTTTCAGATGAATTTCGTGTAGCCAAAACTTGATAAAGTCTGTAACACTCTGGTCAATCACAGCAGCCGAAATCAGCCAATCTCAACTGAGAAAACATCCAATCACAACAGAGAAAACAGCCAATCACAACGGATGAAAACAGCCAATTACAACAGAGAAAACCGCCCAATGGATCACCTGGAACTCAAGGGAAAAAATTAGTCATGATAAGTACCATGCAATATTCAATCAAGAGTAGTAGAACAAACTCATAGCAGACGTGAATTAGTTATACAGTATTAAAATCTCTAGCTATATTAGTCCTCGGCTTGAATAATAAAAACAAAGTATTTATTTACCAGATCGAGTTACAGTATTTAAGATGTAAAATTTACTTGTATGAATATATTATAAATGTTCTTAGTTACGTGTGTAAAGTTCATCATTCTAATAAAGATAGAGAATACTGCGTTAAACTGTAATTTTAATTAGCATAGCATTGAAATTATGAATATATGAAGTTCATATATTTAAACTGCGGAATGCAGCAATAAATGTAAAGAAGATCCTCGCAGTTATTAACGCAACTTATGCAGTTGCGAAAAGAAAGCCTGAAAAAATCAGGCTTGCCGGGATTCGAACCCTGACCTCTGCGATACCGGTGCAGCG
>Ga0126336_10002619_pt1 | contig 10349 bp, 4 predicted proteins | sample SidCmetagenome_FD_92530 | JGI IMG/M metagenome (GOLD analysis project Ga0126336, IMG submission 92530) | Coral microbial communities from El Islote,Puerto Morelos, Mexico - Siderastrea C C metagenome | ecosystem: Host-associated > Invertebrates > Cnidaria > Coral | place: El Islote,Puerto...
GTGATTTTTACTTTTCGTTGTAATCTACAGTGCAACAAAGAACAAAGAAACCAAATAAAAATCACGAAGCAATGAATTACGCATTACTTTGAATATATTAGCATTTACTTGCCAACTGTGAATATGTAACGCAAGTTTTTCCATCGGCTCATACGTCCTCTTAAACGTTAAATTTAAAAGTGTTCCAGTGAATCAATGTTAATAAGACTCAATACTAAGATTAGTCACATCGTCAAGCATCCGTGTTTAATGTTTTCAAAAAAATCTATCGAACCGTTCTTAAGATTTTCGGAAAAGCGCTCCTTTTGAAAAATTACCACACAATTATTACGCCAATGATCTTAGAAAAACAATTCGTTCTCCAGATCGTGAACACGAGTTTCAACAAAACTTTCTAGGCGTAAAATAGTAAAAAAAAAGACATTTTGACAGTATTTTCTAGCCATTTCATCAAAGCATTGATTATTTTTCGGTGCATTTACTTTTACATTGCAAAAACTAAGGTTGAAAATGTTTTTTGCGATTTACTTCAAAACAAACTTACAGAATTTGTTTGTTCTTGTATATTTTGTTTGCCATACACCACAGTTTAAGATGTTGGTATATGCTTTTCATAGTGAAATCTGGATCGCGCAAAATTTCAATTTTACTGTTTTCGAGGATTTTTGTTTACCCTTGGCATGGAAATATCAATTTTCACAGAATGTAAACCACGCTAAAGTTCAATCCAAAACCAACAAGTATTGCAAATTTCACGTTGATCTGACAAGGAGAAGACTGTCTTAGAGCCGATCCAAAAATTAAGGTATGGTCCCAACAAAACTGTATCGAAACACCTTAAGTGGCTGTAATATCGAGTGAAAAGCGGTGGGGGTAAAAGGTGGCATGAGTTTGCGGAATGGCATAATTATCACTGAGGAATGTAATTTATGCGGAATGACAATAAATTACGCCTTGTCTGAAATCCTCGAAGAATTTTAACGAAAGGCTCATTCAAACGTCCTAGAAACATTCGATATTTGGTTAGAACTGTAAAGCAATTCAGAAAAAGTATTCCGGTTTTGTACTTGTAGCTGAACCAGAGGAGCGCATATATTAACCTGTTCCATTTTGCATATATTATGACCTCGGCAAAATACAAGGGTTTGCATGAAAAATGCAACAAATACGCTTTAATTTCCACGAATGCGAAGTAATTCACAGTAATAAATGGTTCACCTTGTTTCTGTGATGTATTAATTGCTATTTAATGGCCTTTTGGGGTGATTTGAAGCGTTTTGAACGAGAATAAGCGTCCTTAATTATTTGTCCCTAACACTTAATAAGCGAAGTGAAAGGTAACACACTGTTGGCCGTCACGTGACCTATTCAAAGATATTTATTTGCTGTAAATCTCGAATTTTGGCACCTCTCTCCAAAATTCTTTAAAAGACCAATGGCTTTATACTGTAACAACAAATACATACCAAAAAAGTCCAACATTCGCGTTCTTTCCCTTAGCAAAATCGTCATTTCAATCTCTCCACCACAGCGAACCATCCGTGTAACGAACTGTTCGCGAATGCAAATTTCTGATCTCTTTCCATTGGAAGACTTGCACAATAGGCGCTCAGGACAACGGCCAACAGTGTGTTACCTTTCGCTTCGCTTGTTAAGTGTTAGGCACAAATAATCAAGGACGCTTATTCTCGTTCAAAACGCCTCAAATCACCCCAGAAGGCCATTAAATAGCAAGTAATATAACACAGAAACAAGGTTTACCATTTATTATTGTGAATTATTTCGCATTTAGGGCAATTAAAGCGTATTTGCTGCATTTTTCATACAAACTCTTATATTTGGCCGAGGTCATAATGTATGCAAAATGGCACAGGTTAATACATGCGCTCCTCTCATAGTGAGCTTGGGCTACCTGTGGGTGAACTTGGAGAAAAGTTGTGGTTTGACCCGCCAGTAGTGAGATTTGCACAGAAATTCTCATTTAAACCTCCCAGATGTATTCGATGTTTGTTTGGAATAACCAATTTGGTTTTGTTGTTAATGAATTTTCCGAGCTTTAGCATATCAAGCAATCGCTATCTTGTTAACGAGCTGTCACGTCACCATAGTGACATGTCATGCAAACTGTGTCGTCGTCGTTACCCTGCCGATAAAGATGCCACAAAACCACAGGTGGCCCAAGCTCAAAATGAGAATGCGATCGAGTTATATGACCTTCGCTATAAGGCTTTGTATGGGAAATTCACTTTGGTTTTCAACAGCCTAAAATAAAGTTATGAATGTGGAAATATAAACTTCACTTACCTTAACATGGGGTTGTCTTTGTGTCTTTTGTGTAATTTGGGCGCAATTCGTGGCCGTTTTAGGCGAGTTTCTGGTTCGGTGTTGTTCGCGGTGTTGTTTCTCCACTTAAAACGAAGGAAGGCGGGTGACTGCAGACGACCGAGTCCAACAAATCGCTCTTGTATCACAACGCAACGAAGAGAATCGCCATAAGAACACCATAAGCCACGTAATTTCTGCATCCCATCCAGCCTTTACGGTAATCGAACGGCAATCGTGGTCTGAGAAAACGGCCGTTGTGGGCCGCTTGTTGGCGGTGACCGGTGGTTTGAATTGACCAGTGAGAGTGCAGAATGTAATCTGAGCTCGTGCAGCCTGCAACTGCCGTGTCCACATCAAAAGCCCAGCGCACGGGAAGATCGCCGATAGCTGAATGCTTTACGAATTTTCTCAGACCAGAATTGCCGTTCGATCACCGTGAAGGCTGGATGGGATGCAGAAATTACGTGGCTTTATGAATATGGTGTTTTCATGGCGATTCTCTGCGTTGCGTTGTGATACGAGAGCAATGTTTTGGGCTCAGTCGTCTGCAGTCACCCGCCTTCCTTCATTTTAAGTGGAGAAACCACCGCGAACAACACAAGAATCTCGCCTAAAACGGCCACGAATTGCGCCCGAACTACACACAAGACACGAAGACAACCCCATGTTAAGGCAAGTGAAGTTTATTTCCACATTCATAACTTTATTTTAGCATTTTGAAAACCAAAGTGAATTTCCCATACAAAGTATTATAGCGAAGGTCATATAACTCGATCGTATTCTCATTTTGAGCTTGGGCCGCCTGTGACAAAACCACGATAGTTTCAAATCACTTGCGCCCTCATACAAAGAGAGGATGCTCGTGTTAAATATTAGGGTTTATTATTCCACTCTTGCGCCATTTTACAATATAAGGTCAAGAGAACGCGCAAAATATGCCACGGTATTACACAATAAAATTGTGTATTGCACAAGGACTGGAAGAACGAAAATTTGAAGTAATTTTTTTCAAGTGGAATGATAAATCTCTTATTCGATGGCTTAACATATAATACGCACGGACATTTTGCTCATTGCTTGTATTTTTCCTCGCCCCTTTGGGACTCGGAAAAATACTACGCAACTCGCAAAATATCCGCGCGTATTATATGTTAAACCATCGAATAAGATGTATTTATTCTATCTCAAACCAAGGTTATTCTTCGAAACCAGGGCGCCAGGCATCTAGCTTATTTTTGGAACAGTGTCTAGGGATCCGGGCAGCTAGGCACGAGTTTGTAAAAGCTGTTCAACCCACTTCTTACTTCTTACAGAGAAGCGCTGTGAAAGTATAACGGCGTATAGTTCGGGCGGAATGAAAACTAGATAAATCACCGCGAGACTTGTCACGTCAGACCTCAAACGATATAAACAAACATGCCGAGTACTGTAAATACATGCAAATGTTTTCCGAATCTTTCTAGTACGCAGCCTGTTCTTATTATTTCATCCATCGTTCAACGCTAAAGAATAAAGCAAAGACGAACTGCCCACGTTCCCGAGTTTCCGAAGTGGATTCACATTATCGGAGGACTTGAAACATTTTTCAAATCACGAAGTGAGCCAAGGTGTTTTTGAGACATTTTTAGCCAATAACGTAACGTTAGTGACGTCATGGCTGCTGTAGCCTGAAAATCAACGCTGTATTGTATGCATGCATGCTGTTTGTCTTTCTTCTATGAGGTCGGGGGTGTATTCTGTGATATGTTGGGAGGGGGTGTGCCGCCGATGCACTGAAACCCTTGGGTCAACGGCGGCACATACCCATACATCTTATACTATGGGAGTACGACCCGCGGGCTTTGAAGTGGTCTGTATTCGCTAGTCTGGATATACTTCGAATGCTCAGGATTTTATTCGCGTCGTAGTCTTGCGTTAACTAATCCGAGGTAAAAATTTCCACGGCAGCAAACACGAGACGGACTCGTCAATTTGAGATTTAGTATGAATAGAACGTCGTGGTCGCAACGAACCAACTCGACTTATTTCGCGAATTGTTGTGTTCTGCTGCGAAGCAGAAACACTTTGTAAACCGAAAAGGTGTGAACCATAACTTGTAATGTGAAGTAACAAATTCCGGCTAATTTATACCCGCATGAAAACCTTCTCACCACCAGCTACTACCGCATGTATCGCCCGAAGATATTTCAAACTAGATATTTCACTCCCTAATTAAAATAAAAACAATGAAAGAAACAATATTTAAAGCCCAAGTTTGTAACGGTAGGGAAATGTGAGACCCAAAGGTTTTCCTCTTAAATTTCACCATATTGCGGAACAAAAAGTCATTGGCTCTGCACGCATTGTGTGCCTATGTTTTTAGTATTTTCGGCCGTACGATCTACGGTCGGATGCTGTGCTGTCGCTGTTTTAATTACTTGGACTATACCCTCTCCACGTGTGGTATCATGGATATTAAACTGTCGTGCTTTGGAGAAACTGGCCGAAATCTTTTCGCAAAATCCGTTAAAGGAGAAGGCCACTCCAGAAACGGTGAATTTTTTGAAATCGCCAATAAAAAGGTAGCACTAAGTTGAGTTACTTACCGTGGTTTTAGCTTCTAAAGTGCATCCGGACCCACTGAAATTCCTCTCCAAACAGGGCCAAAATTCAACATAGCGGGCCTCCATTTTGAATCGTACTTAGCAGCCTGGCTGCTTGTCCGTGACGTCATTCCGCCCAAGGTGAAACAGGCGGGAAAACTAAACACAGCTGGTATGACCTGTAGGTTGTTGATACTGTTACAAATCTGCTGCATACGTTTCGTTTTGATTTTGTGAAGAGAAAAATGCCAAAGTGGTCAATTCCGGATTGTAACAACAGGTCCGAAAAAGATAGAATAAGAGGGATTACTTTTCACAACTTACCTGTGAAGAAAACACGATTGGCAGTGCAAAGCGGTGGCTTGACCAGCCTCGCCATGACGAGAGTTTCGGCTTACTGAAGCCTGAAAATGTGTACGTGTGCGATTTAAGCAAACGTTCGATTTAATGAAACGATCGAAAAGTCTTCATGTTTTGTGATGCAAGAAATCCCTGCATATTGTACCGCCAGGCGGTAAAATAAAAGTACACAAAACAGGTTAAAACCAAATTATAAGGCTCTTTTTAAGCCTACTGTTTTAATTGAACTTAGAAAGCGATTTACAGGCGTTAAAATAATTTCTATTCAAAACTAAATACGATTTGATCGGTCTAAAAGAGACAGGTAACAAAGAGATCGGTCTCTTTTGAGTCAATACCAGAATAAACAGAATGTGCTATTCAACCGCTCGTCCATTTCATTATTTTCACTGTTACCATCATCAGCGACATCGCGGACACGTCTTGGTTCAAAACGATAAGGTTCAAGCTCAGCCATCTCCTCGGATATAATCATAAACAGGACAAACGCCGAGAAGACCTGCCACGTTGGACGGAATGATATCACGGACAAGCGGCCAGTACGATGCAAAATGGCGGCCCGCTATGATGAATTTTGGCCTTCTTTGGAGAGGAATTTCAGTGGGGTCGGATGCACATTAGAAGCTGGAACCACGGATAGTAACTCAAATTAGTGTTATCTTTTTTTTTTATAAGAACAAAGGAACGGATAATATGCATCGTTGGCAAGTTTGGGTTGGTAGTCGAGCCCGCATCATCACAAAACAGCGGCTGCTCTTGCAAATTGGCGGGGAAAAAGGGCGGGCTTTTCAGTTTTTAAAATTTCTTTCTAAAGAGTTATTCCACATATATTTCATTTCGCGTAATTATGCCATTCCGCAAATCATGCCACATGCCATTCCGCAAACTCATGCCGCCTTTTACCCTCAGCGAGTGAAAAGCCGTGTCTGTTACGGGCCCCCGTGAAGCGTTTCTCGCACTTCATTTCAATGAGCTGCCCAAATTTCATACGGATACGATATTTCTACGTCTTTATTTGTAAAATACTTTTCAATGCAGTCCGTACCGACCCCTAAATTTGCCATTTTTTTCGCCGAAATCTTCTGGCAAGCAGCTCATCATCGACCGCCACTTGAATTCTCTTTGGAAAGCCGCTGTTCAAAGTGTTTGTGTTAACAAAGGGCTGATTATAGGTCGAAGAGTACCGGGAATCCACGGTATTTCTCATGTACTGTCGATGTCGGAACTCAATATGGCGTCGTAAACAATCAGAGATGCATAGCAACGCGAAAGTTCTCCGCTTCTCTTCTTCGCTGAGTCATGTCTGCGTCGCAAAGATCGGATATCAAAAGTTTCGCTATATGGGCAAATAACATAGACATAACGTTCAATAAGTATCGTGGACATGAGAAACGATTGCCAGTCACTTCCAAAACTGTAACGCTAAAGAATTCCACTTCCTTGGGAAATGGCTCGTCGAAACGTCGCTAGTCGAAAGATGAAATACACAGCTGTCAACAGAAGAACGTATTGTATCGCATTTCAGAATAATATGTTAAACAAGAAAACCTGTGGTTTGTCAAAGGCGGCCCCTTTGTAATGTTGGGTCTGCAGTTCGAGCCAACCGAAACCTAACCGTAACAAATATTTCCCATTTCCAACTCAACAAATTACAAATACGACCCCATAACATCTCTAACAATGTGATCACTACATCGCACTGCAACAATTTATTCTTGCTAAGTGCATTTGTTGCAATCTGCTGAAAAAAGCTAAAAACCAACAATAAAATCCCAACTCAAAAACAAAGAGCTGCCTAGCGCAGGAAAACGCTTATAGGCTCCTGCAAAGATCTTATAGGCTCCGCCCACCCCTATCCCCAAGAATACAATGGTCACACCCACCCGTCCCAATATATATACATACCAATCAATCACCCGTGACCTTTAAGAACCTAGCAAAGGGAAGGGATGTGGACTTACATTTTTGAAATTTTTTACCTCAGAACTAAGGGCGGCCTCGCCCGCTACGCGAGGTGGGGCGCCTAATAAAACATTGCAAAACAGCGCTCGTAAGAACCAACTTTGGCCTTCGTTATCGCTGGGCCAAGCTTAGGAGAAATCCTCATCTCCCGGATTTGTCAACAACTTAATATGTACTTTCACATACTTGAGTTTTTAGGCATGTTTTATTTTGACCGAAAGTCAGTCCTACTACCACAAATCTAGTTGAAATATAGATGAAAAACCAGTGCAAAACTGTCTTTTTTCCTGTTTGAGATATCGTTCGCGGAAACATTTCCGGGCATAATTTTACGTCGAAACGATTTCTTGTTTATACATGTACCGATTAGTGCAATATCAAGTAAATGCTAAGTGCTACACTGAAAAAGTCCACTGAAAAAGAAAATTTTCAGTGGCTCAGGTGGGACTCGAACCCACGACCTTCAGGTAACTGGTCCACCGCTCTACCATCTGAGCTACCGAGCCACAGATGGGAACGGAGCGTGGATGAATCCCCGTGATCTTACATGTGTACAGGAGTTTCCTGCAACAGACATGCGAAGCATGCAAAGATACAGGAGCAACTAGAATACAAGGCTGCTCTCGAAGTAGTGTTACTGACGTGGCTCGGCGGCTCTTCGGTGGAAGTATGAGATCAATGAGGCATTCAAGTCTGGTTTCAATTAATATACATATACAGGACAAGGGTTATGTTTGAGTAAAAGGTAGAGAAAGGAGATAGGTGTACATTGCAATGACTCGGCGGCGGCTCCGTGGCTCTTCAGTCGACTTAGTGACTTATAGAACGAGGAAGGTGTGTATTTTTGTAGCTCGGCGATTCCGCGGCTAGTCAGTCGACTGGCGCAGAGCCGCTGAGCCGCCGAATGCTTGTTTTATCTGACCAGCGAGCCGTCGAGACACTTGAATAAGGAACTCTGGAGATTAGTGGCCCGATATTCTATAGTTTAACGAAGATACAAAACGATACTTAAATACAAAACAATACGTAAATTTCTAGCACTTAATGAAGCAGGATCACGTACTCATGCATGGTGTGATGTTACAGTAAACACCATTTTTAAAAGTAAGCGTTTTTCTTTTCACTTTAGGTGCACAAATCCTGGGTCCACTGAGAGGTTCAGTTAGAGGATTTGTCGGATATGTGGAGACCACTGTTGAAAACTTTGACTTGTTGATTGACTTGGAGAGGCAAAGATCAATGTCCTCTCCTAGTGCTTCATTCGATAGAGTTTAAGTACTTAGCAGGGTTTTTTTTTTACGCCATAAAATTCAAGATGGCAATGCCACTGATGGCTCATCGAACTCCATAATGGTGCGAAAAAAAAATGTCTGTTCATGATCCAATCAAACAGAATTACAGCTTGTAACATGGCGATGAGTTGTACAAATTATTATTGTTTCCATTTGTTAACGCGGTGGAAGGAGAAGAGAGACGACTGTCCAAGTTGCGTTCAATTTGTTTCAGGATGTTTGGAACATTTCTGAGATGCGTACAGCTATCATCATATTGATGTCAAGCAGCCTGATTCATTGCGGGCTTATTTTCCGTTAGCTACACAAGAGTCAGATGGTCTGAATTTTATGTGTTTGTAAGGCTAGAAAGACGGTGCTTGTAAATATCGAATATATATAATGTAAGCTACATTATTAGACTCGCCAGTATAAATGCTGGACAGACTTGTTTTCTGCGTTGAGGTAAATATGAAGGAATAAAATGTAATATAAACTTCATGGTAAGTCATCTGGTTTTTCTTCCTCAACCGATAATCTATTTTATTTCGTGAGGGTCAAACAGTATGTGTTCTATGGGATACGAACGTACGTAGAAGGCCATAGCATATGTTCTATGGGATATAGTGTCGCGAATGTACGATGTCACGAGGCGGGAGGCATCTACACAAGAAAAAGTGATCCCATAAGACATAAACGGTCACCCTCTTCCGTCTTAGAATGCGGTCGTGCCGGTCATATGTACAAACAATCTCATCTTATATCAGTGTAGAGTGTTTCTACTCATGAACGCGTGTTATTTTTTTTTCTCACTCTTACTAACGTTTCGCGTTAAGATTTTGTTTACGGTGTTGTTGGATGCAAGCGCTTTTGTTTTAAGTTTTAGAACTGGTTTTCCGGTGCCCGCTCATTTGCTTATATTATAAGTCATGAGCCAGTACACTCAAGTGGAAGAACTGAAAGCCATTTTGCCATCGACGGGCGATGACTGAGAACGAGATTGCCTCAACCTGCAAGCGAGGAACTAGAAGTTAAAACGAAAGAAATGCTCAAGTCGAAAGTTAGATAACCAACATGAGAGATCAAAGGGCTCTGTGAGCGAAGGAGATTGAACAAGAAAGCCCAGTGGGCATTTTAACCGCCCGTTCTGACCTTCCCCACCCCTAGGTTTAACAAATGTTAGCGCAATCCTGTATTTATACGAACCGGCGTGACGAAAAGTGTGATTGTGTGACAATATTTTGACTATAGCGTTACTGGAGGACGTAATGTTTAAACTCTGATGACTCAGCTTACCTTTGTTATCGCTTTTATTTCTGCTGAAAAACGCAAATTCACTCAAACGTTGAAAATCGGTATAGATTTGCCCACAACTGAGGATGCTTACAAAGGGATGACGAAATATTTACTCTTGTGGCCAGACCGTAAATACAAACATTGAACATAGCAGTAGAATCAAAATACAACGCTTCTTAAACACGAGCTCGAGCAGATCGTCAGAGTCTGGGGCACGGTAAGGCATATCTCATGACGTGATGTTTAAATGCGGTTTGCTAACCCGGAAATCCCCATGCCAAGTAAACAAGTTGAGTCGGAACGGCTATGTATCAGACTACGCACTTACAAAATTACCTCAAACCCAACCAACACCACTCGCAAACCACTCGCGTTCAGTTATTTTCTAGCTTAAAGACTCGTAACAGCTACCTTATTAATTGATCTCCTCATTAATGACCGATTCCTTCGTCTTTATGCAATTAAAATCAACTTCTCGCCTCAAATAAACACTCATCTCTCTCCCTTCTCAAGAACTATGATGTATCGATGGTGCAATCCACTAATTGCATCA
>Ga0126336_10002620_pt1 | contig 10344 bp, 9 predicted proteins | sample SidCmetagenome_FD_92530 | JGI IMG/M metagenome (GOLD analysis project Ga0126336, IMG submission 92530) | Coral microbial communities from El Islote,Puerto Morelos, Mexico - Siderastrea C C metagenome | ecosystem: Host-associated > Invertebrates > Cnidaria > Coral | place: El Islote,Puerto...
CAAGAGAAAAGTCACCATGCATTGTACACACCTCAAACTTGCAGAATATGCTACTGACACAGTTAGCGTTATAAAACCGACGATAAAAGGTGTTCCGAGAAATTCTTAAAATCGCGAGTTTTCCTGTGACCCATTTTAAAACAATTAAGCTACGCATCGAGCAATGCTAAAACGTGCAGAATATGCTACTGACATCTTAAGCATCATATAACCTATAGTTTGCACTGCCACCAGCAACTCTTGAAAATTTGACTTTTCCTGTCACTCACAAAGAACAAAGATCGCTATGCATCGTACAGACCTGAAACTTGCAGAATGTGCTGCACACACCAAGGGCATTATAAAAACTATGGCTTGAGCGTTCTCGAGCAACTTTTCAAAAATCCATTTTTCTAATGACCCACAGTGCATAAATTTGGCCCTATATCGCACAAGCTTCTAAAGAGCAGAATATCCCACCGAGACCAAAAGCATTAGAAAGCCGATCATTTGAGAAGTTCCCCGCTACTCCTGAGAAATGAAGTTTTTCACCGACCCACAATGAAACAATTCGCTGTGCAACGCAGTGCCCTAAAAACTACAAGAATATCCTACAGAGATCAAAAGTATTTTAAAATCGACAATTTGGAGAGTTCCCTGCAAATCTTGAAAAATCCAGTTTTCTGAGAACCACCATGGACGAAATTTTGCTCCTCATCAAACATTCCCAAAACGTGGAGAAAAAGCTAAAGACACCGAAAGCATTATAAAACCTATAATTTCAGCTGTCTCGAGCAACTGTTGAATATCGACTTTTCTAGGGAGCCACAATGAGCAAAGCCACCATGCATTTAACACACCTGAAACTTGTAAATATATGCTACAGACACCAAGAGGGTGGTGATACCGACGATGAAAGGTGTTCTGAGCAATTCTTAAAAAGGCAAGTTTTCCTGTGGCCCACTGTGCTCCAATGTTTTATTTTACTATGCACCAATTATGCCACGCATGGAACAACCCTGTCTCGGGCAACTGTCAGTATGCATTATGCACCTCAAACTTGCAGAATATTCTACAAAAACCAAGAGCGTTATCAATCCGACAATGAAAGGTGTTCCGAGCAATGCTTAAAACCGCGTTTTCCTGTGCCATACGGAGCACCAGTTATGCTACGCATCAAACAAGCACTAAACGTGCAGAATATACTACAGTCTCAAGCAACTGTTGAAAATCGACTTTTCCAGGGACCCACAGAGAGAAAACAAAGTCACCAAGCTTTGTACACACTAAAACGTGCAGAATATGCTACAGACACTGCGAGCATTATAAAACCTAGGGCTTGAGCTGTCTCCAGCAACTTATCAAAAATCCACTCTTCAAATGACCCACACCACAGAAATTTGGCCATGTATCGCACAGGCATCTAAAGAGCAGAATATCCCACGGACACCAAAAGTTTAAGAAAGCCGATGATTTGAGGAGTTTCGCCCTACTCAACCCATATTGAAAAAATTCGCTGTGCAACGCAATTCCTTAAAAGTTTAAAAATATGCTACAGACATCAAAAGCGTTTTAAAATCGACAATTTGGGGCATTCCCGCAACTCTTAAAAAACCAAGTTTTCCTGAGCCCCACTGTGGACAAATTTTGCCACGGATCAAACAAGCCCAAAACGTGCAGAATATCTTACAGATATTGAAATATTATAAAACCTGTGGTTTGGGATGTCTCGTGCAACTCTTGAAAAATTGACTTTTCCAGTGACCCACAAAAAGCAAAGTTCGCTATGCATCATACAGATCTCAAACTTGCAGAATATGCTACAGACACCGACAGCATTATATAACCTATTGCTTGAGCTGTCTCGAGCATCTTTTAAAAAATCCACTTTTCTAATGCCCCACAATGCGGAAACGTTTCCCAGTGAGCTCTTGAAATATCCAGTTCTCTGAGCCCCCATATGGACTAATTTTGCTAGGCATTAAACGTACAGAGAACCCATGATTTTACCTGTCTTTAGCAACTGTTGAAAATCGGCTTTTCCAGGGACCCACAATGACTAAAGTCACCATGCATTGTACACACCTCAATCTTGACGTATATGCTTCAGACACCGAACACATTAGCGAACCTATGGCTTGAGCTGTCTGGGGCAACTTTTTAAAAATCCACTTTTCTAATGACCCATAATGCAAAAATTTGGCTACGCATCGCACAGGCTTCTAAACAGCAAAATATCCCACCGACAGCAATAGCATTAGAAAGCCGATGATTTGAGGAGTTCCGCGCCACTCTTGAGAAATAGAGTTTCTCTCTGACCGACAATGAAAAAAATTCGCTATGCAACGCAGTGCCCTAAAACTTCAAAAATATGCTACAGAGATTAAAGGCACAGAAAAATCGACAATTTGGAGCGTTTCCCGCACCTCTTGAAAAAGCAATTTTCCTGAGTGCCATTAAGGACAAATTTTGCCACGCATCAAACAAGGCCAAAACGTGCACAATATGCTATAGATACCGAAAACATTATAAAACCTATGGTTTTAGCTGTCTCGAGCAACTGTTGAAAATCGACTTTCCCAAGGACCCACAAAGAGCAAAGTCACCATGCATTGTACACACCTAAAACTTGCATGATATGGTTCAGACACAGAGAGCGTGATAAAACCGACGATGACAGGTGTTCCGATAAATTCTTAAAAACGCGAGTTTTCCTGTGACCTACTGTGAACCAATTATGCTACGCATCGAACAAGGCTAAAATGATGATTTGAGGAGTTCCGCACTACTCTTGAGAAATGAAGTTTTCCACCAACCCACAATGAAAAAATTCGCTGTGCAACGCAGTGCCCTAAAACTTGAAGAATATCCTACAGAGATCAAAAGCTTTTAAAATCGACAATTTGAAGCGTTTCCCGCAAATCTTGAAAAATCCAGTTTTCCTGAGAACCACTACGGAGGAAATTTTGCTCCGCATCAAACAAGCCCAAAACGTGCAGAAAAAGTTAGCGACACCGAAAGCATTATAAAACCTATAATTTGAGCTGTCTCGAGCAACTGTTCAATATCGACTTTTCCTGGGAGCCACTATGAGCAAAGTCACAATGCATTTTACACACCTGAACCTTGCAGAATATGCTACAAACACCAAGAGCATTATGAAACCGACGATGCAAGGTGTTCCGAGCAATTCTTAAAAAAGCAAATTTTCCTGTGACCCACTGTGCACCAACTATGCCATGCACGCATCGAACAAACCTTAAACGTGCAGAATTTGTTACTGACACCACAAGTATTACGGTTTGAGCTATCTCGAATCTACGATTTCCATACGGTTTGTCTACGGTTTGAGCTGTCTTGAACAACCGTGGAAAATGGACTTTTCCAGGGACCCACAAAGAGCATAATCAGCATGTATTGTAACACATGAAACTTGCAGAATATGCTACATACACCGAGAGCATTAAAAAACCTATGGCTTAAGTTGTCTCAAGGAACTTTTCAAACATCCACTTTTTCAAAGACCCACGATGCAGAAATTTGGCCATGCACTGGACAGGCTTCTAAAGAGCAGAATATCCCACGGACACCAAAAGCTTAAGAAAGCCAATGATTTTTGGAGTTCCACGCTACTTTTAAGAAATGGAGTTTTTCTACGAATCCTATTGAAAAAATTCGCTGTGAAACACAATACCCTAAAAGTTTACAATTATGCTACAGATATCAAAAGCGTTTAAAAATCGACAATTGGGGCGTTCCCTGCAACTCTTGAAAAGTCCGGGTTTTCTGAGCCCTGCTGTGGTCAAAGTTTGCTACGCATTGAACAAGCCCCAAATGTGCAGAATATGTTACAAACACCAAAAGCGTTATAAAAGCTATGATTTGAGCTGTCTCAGGCAACTGTTTAAAACCGACGATGAAACGTGTTGCGAGCAGTTCTTTAAAACGCGTTTTCCTGTGACCCACTGTCCACGAAGTATGCTACGCATCGAACTAGCCTAAAACGTGAAGAATATGCCATTGACACCACAGGCATTATAAAACCCATAGTTTGAGCTGTCTCGAGCAACTCTTGAATAATCGACTTTTCCACTAACCCAAAAGAGCAAAGTTTGCTACGCGTCGTACACACCTCAAACTTGCACAGTATGCTACAGACACCAAGAGCATTATAAAACCTATGGCTTGAGCTGTCTCGAGCATCTTTTAAAAACCCACTTTTCTAATGACCCACAATGCAGACATTTGCCCACGCATTGCACAGGCTTCTTAACAGCAGAATATCCCACAAGCATTGCAAAGCCAATGATTTGAGGAGTTCCGCGATACTCTTTAGAAAGGGAGTTTCTCTCCGACCCACAATGAAAAGAATTCGCTGTGCAACGCACTGCCCTAAAACTTCAAGAATATGCTACAGAGATCAAAAGCATTTTGTAATTGACAATTTGGGACGTTCAGCGCCACTCTTGAAAAATCCAGTTTTCTTGAGCTTCACTGTGGACAAATTTTGCTACGCATCGAACAAGCCCAAGACTTTCAAGTAGTATTGTCGGACTCCTCAGATCCCTTGCCTCGTTTGGATGCGTGGTTGTGATCGGTGGAGAAAGGGGAGTGACGTCATGCCGGAAGTGAAAAAGGGTGAAAATAGGGTGAGCTGTCATGTCAAAAAATCACCATAGCAACAAGCCACTTGTGAGGAGAAAAAAAAGACACACTTAGTTACAGGGTGGGAGCGGGGTGCCTGGACCCGAATGGTCAGCGGCGTTCTCTTCAAAAGAAGAATCCAAATTCCAAACTACTATGTACAGGGCGGAAGCGTGGTGCCTGTACCGGAGTGGTCAGCGGTGTCCCTTCACAAGAAAAAAACAATCTTGAAATCGATCATTTTCTGCAGGCTTGACTTTTCATTGAGGTGTTGTTGTTGGTTGGCTTAGTATGGTGTCATAGTATCATAGTTTCAAGCCGTCTTTTCAAAGCAGCCCATAGACTCTGGAGTTTCTTGCGTATTGATTCTTTGTTTTGTCCTCTTGATGTTTGCCTTTGGGAGCATTCAACAGGAACAGGAAAAATGACCCTGCGTTTGGAACTACGATCTCAATGATGTCCGCTTTGTTTAAGCCCCATTTCAAGCACAAGTTAATGAAGCCATGTTGATCAATCTGCTCAAAGGTGAACCCTACTGCTAGACCAGGTCTGATATGCTCCACATGGTCTGCTTTCTTTAAATCCTTGTAGTAGTCCATTATTTGGAATATACAAAGCTTGCTTGGTATCCGTGAGGGTAGGTCTTGAAGTTGCTGTTAATCCTTGCTTCCTTGGAGTGAAGAATGAAATGGGAAGGGTGAGTTGTCTGGTTTTGTAGAGAAAAAGGGGTCACGTGCCATGGGTTGGAGAACCAATGACAGACAGGTCACGTGAACCCAAAAGGGTGGGGTACCCCCTCCCCCATTTCTTTTTTCCCATCATCCTTTATGATCCACTTGGTATAAAACCCTTCACATCCCATCTAGGGCTTTACTCCTAGCTTTAGTTTGTCAGAGCTTAGTTTTGTTGGTTTTGAGCGAAAATGCAGCAAAGAAGGGGTTGTCTGACTTGTCAAGTTATGTGAATGTGAACGGTCACGAGGCAGCTGGCAGAAGAGTGGTGGCGGAGAGGACGAGACTGGAGAGATTTGCAGATGTGGGAGAGGAGTGGCACATGGACGTTCTCATGTTGCGGCAATTCCACAGGTTTCCTTTGGATCGTGAGGGCGCCCATGTGTTCACCCGTGTTTTACTTGTCAATTATGATCAATGAAGAGAATTAATTTAGACACCGCCGCCAGAAGAAAGTGATGAGAAAGATGTTGGCAAAATACATCATCAAAATACATCACAGATTGTAAATAAAGTTTTTGTGAAATTTAAATTAACAGTGGTTACTTTTTCAACAACAAACTCTTTGTCCGTGTCCATGTTTTGCCACGCTGCATTGGCGCATAGTAAACCTTCTTGTATTTGTTGTTTTTAATGTCACTATAAGAAGCTTTTCGCAAAACTTGACTGTGACGTAACGTAGAATACATTTCTCGACGAAGTTTCTGAAAACAGGAAAGTGTCCTTAACGCTTCCTCTTCTGAAGAAAGCGGTTCCTTTTTGATACAACTTATCTGTCCGTGGATAATGGGATAATACACTTGAGCATGTTCACAAAGCTGACACGTTTCATGATTTCTTTTACAAATGAAAGTCTTCCAGTTCCACTCTTAATTGTTCAATGTTCTCTGGCAGACAGAAGGTACGGTTGAACGATGCTTTGATTTCCTTCTCGTCAAGATCTCGGGAACAAACCACAGCGCTGCTTTGATGAAGGGCGGGTTTGAGATTCCAGGGTAGAAATTTGCTACCAGCTACCAGACAGGCAGAACCGTCGCTTACGCAGTAGTGATCTTCAGAGCGGTACCAAGTTTGGTGGGAATGTCAAACAGGTAGACTTCTTTGCCTTCATCCAAAGCCAGTTGCACGGTCCACCCTGCTCCCTCTTTGACTCGTTTGGCATCCTTTTCCAATATGCCAAAGGCATAGATCGTATGAGCCTTTTTAGCAATCTGGTAATTGCGTTGCAGCAATTAAAGCGTGTAGAAATGGGTAGGAAGATTTTTGTTTAGTTTATTAGCAGCCTGACAAAGGTGAGGATTGGCTAGCGACAGGACTTCCACCGTTGCAGGACAGATGTATCCGGCCCTTGGATGATTTGGGGGGTACAATGGCATCCACTTGCATGCCAAAATGTTTGGCCATTTCTTCCGCCTCTTGATCTGTTCCCTCGGCACCACCCGTGTAGAGGACATGACCATGTCCAATGGAAAGCTCCATCTCTTCTTCTGGTGCTCCAATCATGTCGATGTCTGGTTCTGGGAACATTTGTCAGGAAATTTGAAGAATGTCTGCTTTGCTTAACCCTAAGGCCAAGCCAAAGTCAATGAGGTGATGAAATCGACACTGTTTGAAGGTGAACCCAGCAGCTAAGCCCCGATTGACACGTTCAAGAAGATAATCTTTGTCCGAGACAATGTCTTCACGCTTCAAATCCTTGTAGTAGTCCATGGAACGGAATGAAAAAAGTGAATTATGGACCAACTTAAATAGGTAAAAGCTAAATGAAAGTTGACCAATGGGAGAAGACGTGACCTTATTTGGACATCACGTGATTGGAAAGTGGACCAATCAGAGTGAATGTGACCTGACCAGTCGGGACATTTTGACCTTATAGGGTCATCACGTGATCCAAAATTGGACCAATAAAACAAGAAGAATAACCTGACCAATGGTGGAAACGAAGACGTTATTTGATTATCACGTGAAACTAAAATGAATTAATGAGAAAAGAGTTTAAAGAGTTTAAAAACCGAAGCACAGGTTGTCATTTTTTCACATTGAGCAAGGATGTCCACCTGGTGGGAATATGGCAATGTCTCTCCAGCTGGTTATCCAAATCCTACTCGGAAGAGAAAATCTAGTACTGCCACAGGTACTAACCCAGGTGTGAAGAAAAAGAAGGAGAAGGAGAACCATGAAGTGACCTGTTTGAGTGAAATACCTCATGACGAGACGGTGGAGGTCCTGCAAGAGGGAGTATCTTGCCCTCAACCCAGTGGGAAGGAAACTAAGGAAGCTGTTCAAGAGGTGATGAATGAGTTGAGCGTGATGTTGGACCAAGCCACACAAATTCCTCCACCGCCACCACCACCGCCACCACTACCACCAACACCTGAGGATGACATTGAACCTTTTACAAGAATGGTGAGATTTGCTAACATGTTTCGAACCCCAGCTGAGGACTACATCGTTTGCCCTCATCATCGGGTTCGTTTGGAGGAGCGCATGTCCCAAAAAATGGGTTGGAGTATGTGAAATGTCCCATGTATCCCTGTTTGCTGTTTTGTGCTAAAGAGAAGGCCCTTGGCTATATGAAGGAAGTGTATCGTCAACCTCATGCAGACGGTTGCAGCATATGGAGCTGTTTGTTGTGCTTTAGCCGTCAACCAGCGCTGCTTCAACAAAGCCACTCCCAAAAGACCCCCAGACGATTGTTTTTGACCTGTTCCAAGAAAAAGTGCAACTTCTCTCGGTGGGCCGACAAACCTTTGGGTCAAAAGTACTGGAATTGGTTGCAAAACTAGGAAGAAAAGCCAGATCACCCTTTACCTACCCGTGATGCGAACGGATATCCGCTGCGTGGGTATGACATCCCAGGTCCACCACCTCCATCAGCCAGAGTGAGAAGTAAAGAGGATGTGGAGCGAGATCGTCCCCTGACCGACTATGAAAAGCAGTTGCTGCGAGAAATAAGGGAACTCAAGAGCCGTGAAGAGGCTTTGGTGGCCCCTGCACCACCTCCACCTAAGTACAGTGACAGCGTTCAAAACTGGCAAAAAGGTCTAGAGACTGTGGACTATGATTTCCGTACCGGTTTGCCCAAGGACAGTTTATTTTAAGACATTGTAAGAAAACAGAAAAAGAAACTCTTTTTAGAAAAAAAAGCAGGTCCCTGAAAAGAGGGTTTTGGGTTGGGGCGCCGGCATTTGCTACAAGTACGCATTCCTCTTTTAATCTTTTTTGACTTGTAAATAAAGAGTGTTGTCATGAAAAATAAAAAAGTTCATTTTTGAGTTTGAAAAAAACCATGAAGTCTGTTGTTGTGCATTATGGGTGGGATTGTTTATGGTATGTTATTCAATGGAAGTGTCATCAAACCCTTTGTGATTTTTTGTACGAACACCAAGAAGGAGATAAGGTACCCATTCCTACCGAATGTCCCGAAGACACACATCCTTTGAAGGTGTTTGAAGACACTCATGTGGAAACAAACATATGTCGATGGGTAGTGTTTGCGTTGTGGTTGAAGCCACCCCCACAAGCCTGACGATGGCATCGAATCATTCAAAAGGCGCACCCTTATGGTGTACCCGCCATACAAACCCTGTGAGATCACTGTGGGAAGGTATGGCACCGTGCTCATAAGATTCCTGTCAAACGGGCTCATCGTGTTTTGGAACGGGATTTGGCTTATACGTTGCATAAACCTCGACGTCGCCGTTTTCCCACTCTCCCGGTGATTGAGGGTGGATTGGACGATCAATGGGTGGCGGATCTGGTGGAAGTACAACCCTTGGCCAAACACAATCTAGGTATCCATTACTTGCTGATGGTATTGGACGTGTTGTCCAAGTACGCGTGGGTACAGCCCTTGAAAGCCAAAACCGGGGTGGTTTTGGTGAAAGCTTTTGACAAGATTTTTAAGAGGCGCTGCCTGTAAGCATCGAGCAAAGTTGGAAAGCGGCCCAAAAATCAAATTTTGAAACTTTTTCAGAATAAAGCCTATTATATGGCTGAATCATTGGCATAGTTTGTTTTCTCAAAAACTCGAAAATTTTACTTTGGCACGCCTTTATTTTAAGGGGGCCATTGAAAACCGAAAAAATGCAAAATTTGAAAATTCGGTAAAAAATTACCAAAAACATTGTAGCCAATGAAACTTAATGAAGTTGTTAATAGCAATCTATAGAAGTCAGTCATATATATTTCATTTGGATCAATAATGTTCTTGTCTAAGAAAAGTATGTTCAAAGATGGCTCCTTTTTCCTAATACTCATACAGTCAGGGACTATGCTTCATTTTCCAGGATATTTCTCGAGTAGTAGACAGACTTTGGAAAATTGGTTTATATGTTTCGAAAGGACTTTTGTTGTTGTAGTTTTTGATACAAAAATTTTCCCGGGCAACCATTATGTCGTAGCAGAAGAGCTCGTCAAAAATGCCCAAAATTCGACTTTTCTCGTAATGCCTTCTGGGCGACACGGTCTGGAGGACTGGTTACGAGTTACAGAATTTCCAGCTGTGGCAATTAAGACACTATAAAATGACAAAATCTGCTTTGCTTATTATTTTTCGACGCTGTATCCGATTTATTACAGATATTTTGGACATTTTTGATGCAATGTGCCATACAAGTAAGTTGTTGTAATACCGGACGATTAGTGCACGGGTCGTTGCTCTCTCTCTAGTGGATTTGTTATTCCGACTTTCTCTCAACTAAGAACTCTCTCTCCTTAAACTCCTCTTGTGCAGAAAACCTATAGGTAATCATCCCGCCTTTGATTGACAGACTAGTTACAAAACTTGTTCATGTTACATGCCATCGGACTGTATAGTTTGTTGAAAGTACTGGAAAATAACTGGCGACGTAAATTTGCGGTATCAATAACTTTGACACAGGGATTTCGGGAAGAAAAATATTTTAAACCACAAAAAGGCGTAGAAATTTGGTCCAGAGTAGGGATGGATGCCGCCACGCATTTTTGGTCCTAAGTAACAACTTAGCCC
>Ga0126336_10002621_pt1 | contig 10338 bp, 3 predicted proteins | sample SidCmetagenome_FD_92530 | JGI IMG/M metagenome (GOLD analysis project Ga0126336, IMG submission 92530) | Coral microbial communities from El Islote,Puerto Morelos, Mexico - Siderastrea C C metagenome | ecosystem: Host-associated > Invertebrates > Cnidaria > Coral | place: El Islote,Puerto...
GAGTGTGGGGCTGAACTGTGGGCCCCCACAAAAAAAATTTTGGTGAAGTGGGGGGGGGGTAGGGGAGACCCCCCCCCCCCCCCCCCCCGAAGGGAGAGTTACTCCCTTATGTGGACTGTACTGGGGCGTGCTCCTGGACAGGGTATAGGTTTTCGTCTCTGTCCCTAAACGTGGTATATAATTTTATGCGCGTCTTCCCCAGCCGGGGGGGAGGGACAGGGGGTGTAAACCACCCGCTTCCCGTACCCTTTAATCCCGGTTCCAGCTCTGTATTTGTTGGCTCCCGCCTCTTCGCATTTTTTTAGATTGCGAAGTATTGCGCAATGTTGGGTAATTCTCCCCTTTTTCTCCCGCTCCCGCCACCTTGGGAATCCCGCTTCCCGCCCCCTCTTCTTCCGCCTCCCGTACACGTCCAGCCCCCTTTTCTCCCGGTCTCCCGCTCCCCCTGTCCCCCTCCACCAGCCGGGTGTGGTCAGTAAGATCGACATTCCATTTCGTTTTCCTGTCCTAACTGAGGGTCAGGGCGTCAAACCTGCAGCGTCACCCCTACACCCAAACATTGGCCAAAAGCCCTCCCCCCCCCCCACGCCACCGGGGGCCACGGGAGTAGCGACTTTTGAAGTCCTGAGCTGCAGATCCTAGATTAAGGGACGCTGAGTGCTATGAAGTATCTGTGGCCAAAATCATGGAACACAGTAACTCCAAAACAAAAAGCAATAACATTAGCTGCTCGGGCTAACAACAACTTGAATTCACTGTTAACCACTTTATCTGCTCTTAGATGCCGCGAGATGTCTCTTGTGCATTCTTTTAGGGAAACACTTCAACGTGGCCTGGGTAATCACAGCTTAATCCACAGGCAGTAACCCACTCCAGAAGAGCGGAAAAACTACACGACGCCATTTATCAGTACTAACACACTCTGAACGTAACTTACCTGACTTACTGCAATATTTATTTTATTTCATGAGCTGTAATTAAATTTTTGGTAAAATTACAACAGCACGTACTTTGCAAAATTAAACCACTTTATAGAAAGAGTTGTGAATGTAAAAACTCCTTTGTAGTCCATGTAGTGCAAGTTTTTTTCTTTTTTAATTTTCCACCAAGTTTTTATTCCTGTATTTATATCGCAAATCACGTAACAGAAATCGAATACGTGACTTTCTCTGTCAGTGTGGTGTGACACGTGCGAGTCAGTGCAGAGGTCATTTGTGTTTTCGCGTATTCCTCTACGCGATGAGTTTAAAATATGTTCGCTCAATCAGGAAACTGAAAATTCGTTTGTTTACAGTTTGGAATGTTTTTCTATTGTATTGCTGCTTTTTCGATTCGCAAGGTAGGCGGCATAATGATAATACGTTGTATCAGTGTTTTCGATGTTATCTTGGTTCAGTTGAATGAATGGATTCCTGTCTTGTTGAAATGCCGTTAAAAATCTGCTTTGTTTAAACATAGTAAGACTCAGCACCACTCCAGAAAGCCGAGTCTTCTTTCAAAGATCAGGGAAAACATTGTGCGTGCATGTGTAACTTAGCTTGTCTTAAAGGACCTTTGTAATTGTTAGCAGTATTCCAGGAATTAAATCTGTAATTTGCATACAATTCTTCTCGCTCACATCACTAAACAGTAAAATTTACTGACGAGGAAGTATTTAATTTCCAAAGCTGTAACTTTCCTGGTTAAAAGTACAATGACAGAGCTTTCTTTCTGTGTAGTCTTAATCATTGAATGATACATACCAGACGCCGTTTTAAGCGGTCGAAGTTGGCATTCATTTTATCTTGTGATAAACGAGGTTAAGAGAGGCATGATATGAACGCCGCTTGAAAATGTTCGAAACCAAACATTGGCAAATTAATTACACTGTTTTAAAGTACAAAGGTTAAATAATGTTCGTGGGTTGTTTCGTTGTAAAATAATCTTTTTGACTCTCTCACCGGCTTCCTGAAGTTGAGTGAGAATTTGACCCGTTTAGAGACCCTAAAACCGCCGATTTATGCATTTTTCAAACTGTTTAAATTTTCGTCCGTTAAATAAGGGTGTATACAAAACCTGGGCTAGGCCATGGCCCGGGCCATGGCCCACCCTATGGCCTACCCTATGTCCCACCCTATGACCCACCCAAAATTTTGCAGTTTTTAAAAAAACAGCACGGTCAGGAAAATTTAGTCAAAATTTAGTCAAGCGCCGTAGGACAAATGGAAAAGGAGGACTGGGCTTTGGACTGGACTCTGGACTGACTATTATTGACTTGTAAAAATATGAAATGGACGTCATATTTTACTTATCATTTAATAATTTAAAATGAAGCAAAATTTGAAATCACTTAAAATCATATTAAACACGTTAGGGATGGCGCATTATATTTTTTTCGGTGAGGGAAAGGGGTGGTTAAATGGGGGAAACATTCCACTTTAGTGCGTATTTTACTTTCAACTTTGTCGGTTGATTGGCCTGTCCACGAGAGGCTCGCATAAACAAACTTCAGTTTTCTGGCACGAATTTGAAAATAAACCACGTACTACAGTCAAATGTTTTCTTCATTTTATTTCTTTATTTTGTTCGCTTGCCAGGTACTGTAACCCTCACAGTAATCGGTTCTTGGATTCCCTGGTTTCAATATGTCAACACTTTTCAAGCCACGACAGGCTTCACGCAGATCGAAGTTTATGTCGTGCGAGCTGCGCGCTGTTGTGGAGGAGCGTGAGTTTTCTGGTAAATTTTTAAATTGTCTCTAAATAAGGGACGGACCATTTTATTTTTGAAGGGGTTGAGGTTGGACTTTTCCAGAAGAAATAAAAATCTTGCATGGCGGCACAAAGCAAAAAATTAATCGCAAAGTAGTGAAATGAAATTCATACAAAGCGTTTTGGTCACGAAAAAAATTCATGTAGAAAAAATCCCCCCCCCCCTCTGAAAAAATATAATGGTGCCTAACGTGTTTAGTATGATTTTAAGTGAATTAAAATTTTACCTTATTTTTTAAATTATTAACTGATTAGTAAAATATTAAGTCCATTTCATATTTTTACAAGTCAATAAAAGTCAGTCCAGAGTCCAGTCCAAAGTCTAGTCCAGAGTCCAGTCCAGCTTTTCCATTTGGCCAGCGCGCTATGGAGCCGGCGGAAGATTGCGGACATCACGAAACAGGATACTGTGCTACCCTGAAATGTGATGCCTTTTGACAATCGTTGCAATGGGCAAAAAAAAACAAAAAAAAAACAAGATTACCTCTACCCGACCTTGGGGAACAACGATCCGTGGCATTAAGAAAAAAATGTAAACAAGTAGATAAAAGAAATCAAAACAATTTTTTTAGTAATTTGATGAGCCGACAACTATTTTTAGTTCATTAATTTTTTTAAAAAGCTGAAGAAAAGAAATTAAGAAAGAAAGGGACTTATACACACACTGGCAAGGGGGCTCGAACCATGTACCTTCCGATTTGCAGGGCGCGCGCTATGCCACTAGACAAATTGAATCTAGTCAACCCCTTCGCGCGTGACATCACCATTTTTCAAGATGGCACCCGAAAGTCAAGTCAAACACGCTTCGATTTCTCACCCCAACGCTTTCGCCCCCACACCAACACCACGTGTCTGATTTCATATCATTCAAAGGCAGAAGAATTCCTCCACGGAGTTCCCAACGGGGATTTTTTTTCCCCCTCGAAAAAAAACTTAATATCTGCACTCGATCCGCGTGGCCACCACCAAAAGCGCTATAAGATTAGACGAAAAAATCCTTTTTTCCCAATTCCTCCTTGAGAAAAAATTAATCTTGGCCAAAAAAAAAAAAATTTTTGTTAGTAAACAGTTTGATGCCGGAAAAATATTATTTATTTTAGCAAGATAGATTTCGAGAAATGTTTCATGGTTAACAGAACTAAACAGCCAGAGGGATGTATTGGAATCAGTGAGAAATGTGTATTTGGAGGGAAAAGTCTGTCGAGTCGCTACCGGGAGCAACTTAAGTGGTTTTTTTTTAGCAATTGTAGTTTTACAAGTACTCTTCTTGAACTTAATAAGCTAGCTTTCGAAAGAATGCTACAAGAAGAGCTGCCGGTGAAAGTCGTGCTGAAGTCTTCTCTTTGAAGAAAAATAAGCCAACTCACAGTTTCGTCGGCGGTCCGCATGTTTTCCCTTGCTGTTTTTCACCTCTTGGGGAATAACTGCACAACTAAAATTTACTGTATTTTTATGGCCAATAAGCATGAAAGAGAGATGTGGAGCTCCGCTTTTACGCTTGGCTAAATCTATATATTATTTTAGAGAAGGGAGGGAGCTCAGAAATTAGGGAGGTCACAACATGTATATTTTGTCTGTGAGAAAGGGGTGTGTTTGAGCACTTTTGACTTAATATGGGGGGGGGGAGTATCATTTCTTCGAAATTTAAATAAGAGAATTGAGTAAAATGAAATTTTCTAGAGAACAACTGATTTTTGTCTTGGGCAAAAATAATGTATACAAATATGCTCGACAAATACATAAATAGAATAAACTTATTCTAAAAGTGGAGGGCCATTTCACTTAAAATTCTTAGCCTTTGTAGGGTGATAGGATGATTGAAGGCAATTTCTTCTTGCTAACAAATAATAACAGGTTTTATAATATGTCAGTTCATTAGCTTCTCAATCTTGTATTTTGTGATTTAGATTTCTTTCTATTTTTATCTCAAAACGAAAATATATTATATTTCTATTTTTAAAATGGCATTATGTACATGTTTGGTCTATCCCAAAAGTGATGACCCTCCCCCCCAGCAACCAAGCAAATCCCGGTCACTTGACTTTTTTAAATGTCTGATCAAATTCACCACTATTTGCATCAAATGTCCTGCTACGTGGAGCTGAAGGGGGCTCAATTGTCTGGGGGAATGACCAGTCTTAGAATTGCCTGATACAATATTGAAAGGTATGTTACTGAAATCCACTGTGGTAAAACAGAATTTTCTGACACCAGTGTTCTTCAGATTCAGTGATTGGCAACACTGAGTTGAACATTCTGATCCTGGATATTGAATCTGATAACTGATTGTATGCCTGATTAATTTTTGGTTGACTGATTGATTGATTGATTGATTGATTGATTAATTGATTGATTTTTTTAATTAAAAAGGTATCTCATTAAGCAAATAGCAAAGCACATGTATACAGCTGTTATCACTACAGGCGCAATAAACACTGAAAACTACAGGTGATTGATTGATTGTTTGATTGATTTATTTCCTGGGTTGCTGATTGAATGGTTAATAGCCCATTTCACAGTAGTGTGCGTACTGTTCTGGCCTTTGAGTGGAAATGAGGCTAAAGGTAATGTTGTTTTGATACAAACCTTCCTGCTTTTCACATGTTAATTATGTTGTTTTTATGTTAACAAATTTCACATCAGATCATTTACAAGTGAAAAGCAATCAGGTTTGTAACAAAACAAAGTCAACTCCAGCCTCATTTCCACTCAAAGGCCAGGGCACTAAGCACACAACTGTAAAATGTGCTATTGCCTGATTGATTGACCTACTAAAAGTCTATTTGAATAAATCGCAAGCCACCGATTTATGTTTCTTTTCAACCACAGTAAAGAATCCAAAGATAAAATTCTGACAAACACTTTTGAGAATTACTTTTTGTTGGAGAGCATGCCAAAAAAAGCTCCGAAATGTATTTGGGACCGAAAAGTTTCAGGACTACTTTTGAGAAACGAACTCTAGCTTAACGGAGGGGGAGGATGGTACTCCCGTCAATTTACGATATGTGTGTGCCGCAAAGTTTCTTAAATCCTGACCCTAAGGATAGAAAATTGAAAATTGATTACCCATTCTAAGGCCCAAACGTGAAAAATGACACCATATTCAACGGCTACCGACCACTAAAAATTGTGTGATCAGGTGGTTTTTATTTATTTTCTGTAACACAGGAAGGTTAGCATCAAGTATAGAATACTTGACTAAGCCTAGTTAATAATACACCATCATAACCATGGTATTATGTACTGCAATTTTAGTTAATACAAAAAAGATACCCTATCAAAGGATACACCGGGACCACAATGCCAAAAAAGGGCAAACAAGATACCCTATTTAAGGACTGGGAACCTCAAAAACCATACCCTATTCCGCGCCACATACCTATATAGCTTATATATGGGAGTACCTCCCCCCCCCCCGACCAGCTTATTCCTTGGGAGGTCCGCTTTTAGGCTTGGCTAAATCTATATATTAATTTATACCATTCACATCCCGCAAATCGACTGTAATTTAATATGCCATTCCACAAACAGTTAGCTCTGTAATTTCTGCGAAGGCTAACGGACAAGGGACTCGGCACCTTTGATGTAACCTGACGAAAAACTGGAAATATACTGACAATTGTTGACCTAGCCGTACAGTCAGTCTTTCTTCATGTTTTTTTCTCATTCCACAAGTTAGCAATATGCCATTCTGGAAACTCACTCCTCCCTTCCTTTTACGTAACCTCGCCGACCTTTCTTCGGATAGGCTGTTTACAGTCCTCTATTTTCCCGTAAGATCGCCATGATCGTATGCTTACTCTACTTCCAAACATGGCACCATCTCCCAACGCTATCACAGCCAATACCCGCCTCCTCGGTGGATTTTCGTCCTCTCCCCAGGTTGCGCTTGCAATATAAACAAGAGCCACAGTGGCTTTTAGCTCGGGCAAAAATGAATGTGATGTAAGTTGTTTATATTGCTACGAATTAAAGTTTTATTTCAAACAATGCTTCTTAATAGGCCTAAGCAAATGGTTCATTGTCAGGTGATCCAAAATTCGCACTCGCTCTTAAGTCAAGTCCAGAGTCCAGACAATAAAGAAAAATTTCCCGTCAGTTTAAAACTAACCACGCGATGAAGGAGAACATACCGTATCAAACTCTCTTCCCTTTACATGAATGAACGTAATCATTTACTCCGATTCCACCACAAAACCTAAACGAGGATCGTATCTAAACAAAACTAGGAAAAGATAGGAATAAATAAATTTCCAAACTAAATCGAGAGACGAAAGACGACTAAAAGTATATTTTAAAGAAGGTCAAGAACCGTATATTGGATAAACTGTTTTTATAGGTTTTCTGTCAGCACGAACACAAAATTACTCTAACATGCTTGTTTTATCGCCAAGCATTGACTTACATGTTTGCTCCCTTGGAACTGGTTTGTGTAAGCGATGGAGTTCTAGGTGAAGGTTTCTGCTTATTTCGTTCCGAAATCAACCTCAAACTGAATAGTTAATGACAGAATACTTTCGCCACGAAGAAACACTTTTGTGCCAATTTGCCGAGAAAACCTTCGCAAATCCTGACAAATTTGGCGTCAAAATGCTCCAAATTCGTTGTATATTTTGAAACCGGAACATTTAGCGTTATTCCGATCTAGTTGCTTTTGAGACAAGTTAAGATTCGCCGGTATTTGCTTCACCTAAATATATGCATATCTGCTAAATTACACACAATTTTGTTTAATTTCAGTAGCTTATAAGTCAAATACCTCGCACTAATGTAGGGAAGAGAAGGGAACTCACTAGTAAAAAACAGGTAACAGTAAAAAAATTCACCTAATCTTCCTCACAATTCTATGTCATCTCGACTAGGAAGGACCCAAAGGTGAAAGGTTGCTGAAACGTTGCATGTCAGATCCAACGTGCGTTCACCAGTTGCTTGGCGAGAAGCCCAAAAATTGTCCGAACATATAACGTATCAAATTGTATGGGCTTTTCCAATCCTCGATTACCAATGACGTAACCTCGGTACAGCTACGTGTCCCTTCGCTGACAATTCGCTTGTATTCGTCAGAACAAGGAAAATCGGAGACACTTCATTTGGACCTGTGCATTACGGGTAATGAAATTTTCTGTGCCAACTACATTTCTAAGCTCGATTGCCTGAGCAATAAAGAAAGCGCTTCTTTTGGCGCAAGCGTACTAACGTGGCGATCTAACGGGAAAATGGAGGACTGTAAACAGTCTACTCTTCGGAAAGCCTTAGAACGCTATTCCCACAGACGTTTACGGTGAAGAAAATTGCGACAGCAATGGTATGCTTAATATTATTAGTCCACAGGATATATAATTATAATATTGTTCTTCCGGTTACATTTGTATGTTATAACGTAATCTGTTCCAGAGGTCAGGAGCAGAAACAGCGAAAGCTCTAGAGCCATAGGACTTCAGATTAAAGTTAACAGGATTCAGGTAATGTAAAAGATGACCGGAAAGTTCTAGACAGCAAGTAGGGAGTTACCAAATCTTGAATTTAGGTGGGGGACTGTTGGCGTAGAGCTTTGAAGGTGAGCAATAGAATCTTGAATTTAATGCGCTCAGAAACAGGAAGCCAGTGTAGATCGGAAAGAATTGGAGTGATGTGATCGTATTTGCGGGAACTTGTAATTAGGCGGGCAGCAGCGTTCTGTACAGATTGAAGCTGCAGATTGAAACATGCTTTGGCACATTATACAAAAGAGAGTTAGAGTAATCAAGTTTGGAGGACACAAAAGCATGAACGAGAATCTCGGTGGTCTTCAAATTTTCTTATACGGGAAATGTTACGCAGATGGTTGGAGGCTGATTTACAAACTCAATTGACTTGAAGAAGCATAGTCATAGTGCTATCAAAAATGGCACCAATATTTCTGCAGATTGAGATGGCTGAATTGTGTGTTGTCCAAAGCGAAGTGATTGTAGAGACTGTAATGGGTGTTTGAGGAGAGATGGAGAAGTTCAGTTTTGTCCTTGTTTAGTTTCATAATGACATTAGAGAGCAGAAATCAATTTGTCGTAAGCTTGAAAGGCGCTGGCGTCATTTCGGTCTTGCACATGATAATCAACTTACGTTGATCAACACCTTGCTGTAAAAAACATCATATTTAAATCAAAGATGGCTTACTACTCCAATTTTATCTGTGATGATAGCAATGTTAACAAAACCCTCTTTCGCTCCATCGAACGCCTTCTCCAAAGGAAGCCCGAGAAATGTCTTCCATTTTGTTCCTCGACTAAAGAACTTGCTAATAAGTTTGTCACCTTTTTCGAAAATAAAATTATCAATATTAGATGCAAACTTGAAGTTCCTGAAACTTCTGAACTTTTCTACAGCCTGCTGGATAAATCTACGCTACACTGTCAGTTGAATACCTTCTCACCTACCTCGATCGTCGAACTATCGAAAGTTGCTCACACCGTTGCGTCGAAATCTTGCAGTTTGGATCCTTTCCCTGCCGCTTTGCTGAAAGAACACCTCGACTTGCTTTTGCCAACACTATACAGGCTTGTGCACTTGTCAATGGAATCTGGTCACCTGCCTTCTTCGCTGAAACTACTATCTTATCGCCATTACTCAAGAAATCTTCTCTGGATCACGAAGTCCTTAGTAAACTGAGTCATACTTTTTTCTATTGAAGTGTGCTTTGGGGTTTTTTGACACTGTTTGTTTCAGCAGGTCAATCTCAGAGACTTCTGGTGTTTTCCCTAGTACTAGTTCTAGGGCCTTTGCTTTCTTTGACTGAATTACTCTGTGTTTGCTTTGTGACTCACTGGATTTTTCTTCTCTTACTCGGTGGCTCAACTGGGCATTGTTTTCACAAACAACAGTTTCTTGCGAGTTTGAGTCGTCCATGATGTTTTTTATTAGGTGTTTCAATATCCAGCACCAAACCTGGACCCACATCGTTATCACTAGTGATGCTTTCAGCCGTTTCAAGTTCTGCTCGCAGATCTTCAAGAATTATTTCAAGAGTAGTGTCGCCTTGCTGATCTTCACAATTTTCTTGAGAAGTGGCTTCTTGCTGATCATCGGAAATTACTAGTTCAGTGGATTTGTTAATGTTTTCTGAACTTAGATACTGTATGTGTTCATCATATTCAGGGTGTTCATCAAGGGATGGCTGTGGATCTTTTTTTTTCCAGTGGCTGCTGCAATTTATCATCCCTGCTCTCTCTCAGGTAAGTGAGTTTCCCATCTTCATTCCTCATCCTGTAAAGAGGAAGCTAATCAGACTGACAGGCACATCCCTCCCAGGTCTCTTCCAAGTACTGACAAGTACCTTGCTGATATTGTTAGATCTGAAGGGATGAAGTCGAGGCTCTTGTTCTTTGCTGTTTGATTCACCTGATGCATCAAAAAATTCTACAGAACCATCTTCCCTCCATTTCCACCACACTTCAGGTCCAGGTTTTCAGTAACCTTGGAGAGATTTGCGATAGAAGTTAACGCGAGTAATGAACGACGTTTCGACCGTTCAACGGTCATTTTCAAGTTCGGTGTTAGAATAAAATTACATGTGTAAATATAGTAAAAGCGCTAAAAATATGTACATACAAAC
>Ga0126336_10002622_pt1 | contig 10338 bp, 7 predicted proteins | sample SidCmetagenome_FD_92530 | JGI IMG/M metagenome (GOLD analysis project Ga0126336, IMG submission 92530) | Coral microbial communities from El Islote,Puerto Morelos, Mexico - Siderastrea C C metagenome | ecosystem: Host-associated > Invertebrates > Cnidaria > Coral | place: El Islote,Puerto...
AAGACAACTGAGTGTTCTTTTGAACTTTTTTTTCCATTAACAAATTTGTTTTTGACTTTTGTTGTCTTTGCTTGTTTTGCTACAACGCGGGTCAACATGCGATTTCGCGCCGAAAACACACGGAATTCAGCACAGGATTCTATCCAGTGTAGGAAGTGTATTGGTAGCCCTGTGGTGCGGACGGACGTACGGATGTACGGACGGACGGTCACGTGACTACTAAGTCACTACCAAAATTTTTTGGCTTGATAGATTACCAAATTTCCTTAGCAATGGAGCTCCGCTGACGCGCTAGCGCGCTGGCTCCGCTATAATGAATTATTGGAAGAAATTAAAGTGAAATTAAAGTGAAAACGTTGGTAAGAAATATTGGGAAAATCAGGCATACTTCACAAGTCACGCTTTCACTCTTTCTAATTCCGGGAACCGCCATTATAGGATAGAGAGAAGAAAGTTTTTTGAAAATTTGAGTCTTTCAAAAGGGTGTTCTATTTCTGCTTCATTTATCATTTCCTACTGACAGGAAGTGTTTTGGAGAAAATAGGAAACTTCTGAATCGATTTTTTGAAGGGTGCCGACTTAACCAAGACATGTACTTCATTATTTGAAAGTAAATTAAAATTTTAGATTTTTGGGTAAAATGGAGAGCACCCCAGGTCTGTTTCTCCGATCCCCGGTATCACTGAATTGTTTTACTATTCGCAAATCGAAAAGTTTCCAATTGAAAGCAGCTAACTAATTCAAATTTAAGGTTACTTTCACCTTCGCGTTCGGACCTTGCTTGTCACAGTTAGCACATCATCCTGATAATTTGAATATCGGCCACGACTGCATGCCCACGAGCTCGAGTCAGAATATTCAAAAGCCTACGGCTCCTCTACCATTCTCCTCGCAGTCGTGCCTTGCGTTATCCTCGCTTCCATCCCTCACAAAACCATCACTTTACAGTAGCGGCAATGAACCTCAGTAATTTTATGTTCAACACTTACCACCGCCAGTGAGTTCTCACAATGCACCTTGTCATAAAGTAATTTAAGCGTTCGAAATTGGGAAATAATCCCCTAGATTCCATAAAAAGGTTTTTTGATAATTAGCACTGAGCTCACTATCGTCTCATCTCTCATCTCTCATTTTTAATTTCCCATTTTCATTTTCCCATTCCCCATTCTCCATTCTCCATTCAGTTCTTCATTCCTCGTTTTAGTAACATCCATAAAAAAAAAATATGTGGTCGCATACAGAGAGGATGATACTCGGCTTCGCGAAGATATGAAGTTTACTTGCGAGTGTTAAAAACAACGTTCTTTTACCACGCAAAAACAAAAAAAATTCAAGCTTTACTGCAAACTGTTGCAGCTGACCGGTAGGAATTTCTTGAAGTTTTCTCTTTTCGTGTTCACTTGTAAGGAGCTTCGTGAATAATATTGAGTCATATGAAGTTATCTTTGTGTTAATATTTTCCTGCTCCTCAGAGAACGATTTTTGGTCGGCCTCTGTGAATTTCTGAATTTCACGAATCTATCGTTCGCCATATTTTTCTGCTGGCTTTTGGCAAACTTTGCCCCCCCCCCAAAAAAAAAAAAAGAAAAAGAAAAGAAACTGTGTAAAAGCGGGCCATGACGCGATTGATACCTCACTAGTGAGGCTATGGAAAGTATGCCACTCGAGTCGTATGAACTATCGTCTGTATATTAACAAATTATTCTTTACGGGTACAGTGGATACGATGGAAGCCCTTCGTATGACGACCCTGTTAATACGATCAGGTCGTGGAGGACGCGTTCAGCACATCGCAAAGACGGCACGAAAATATGAAACAATTAACAAGTAAGAGAAACATGAACACGGTAACGAAAAAATTTACCAAAGGCCAACGTTGTCTTATTGAAAGCCAGCAGCAATTGAATAAGCAAGTGCTCCATTTCAATACAGCCGCCATGTGTTCTTTACCAGTCCGCTGATCTATACATTCGGACACTCTGACGGAAATTTTCCAATAAAAGCCACCTGTCTGAAGGTGACTGTTGACGAAGAGTCGACTGTATAGCACGTGCTGAAGTCCAATCTCATATTCAGAGTCCTCAGGCTTCTTGGTAAGCAGACGGTCACAGGGAGAGACTCTGCGGTAATGGAAAAAATTGATTTTTTCGATTGGCTGTTCACTGACTGTTCACTGTAACAAAACTAAGAACCGTTAACCGCACGATTTCTGCAGTAAAAAATTTCATTACCCCAGAGTCTCTTCTGGCGATCACCGCTGACCAAGAAGTCTGGGGACTCTGGGTATGAGATTGGCTGAGGTTATGGTGAGAAAAAGAAATTAAAAAAAAATCGTCATAGGACGAGTTGACTCTGGCTTTACGAACTGCGTCAATGCATTCCAGAACAGAAATTTTTGTTAGGGTTTTTTGCCGCACAGTGGGTCGAAGTTAATTACTTATCATCACTATTGATCAAAAACCCTGGTTAAAAGTCTAATGTTAAGCTCAATTCATTTACTTTACCGCTACTGCAGGCAATAAACCCTTTCTTCGAAGATAGTTGTAGGCTTCTTCAATTGGACCACCTGGTTGTAGAATTGCTGCGAGAAAATTGTTTCTTGCCGCGTTGAATTGACCAACATTTGCGTTGGGACGTATGCGACGCTGATTCGGGTTATTTGGGTTGTTAGCCCAGATGTGCTGTTGCAATAAGGCTGCGAATGCGAGAAAGAATAAATAAATAAATAAATAAATAATAATAATAACAATAATAATAATAACAAGAAGAAGAAGAAGAAGAAGAAGTTTTATTATAATTAAATAAATAAATCAATAATAAATTAAATAAACCAATCAATGAAAATCATTTACATAACGACAAGTATGTGACATCTTAGATACCTTAAGACTAATAAACTGCTTCTGAATGGTAAGTCTATTTTCTAGAAAACAACCTTTTAAACATAATAATGATGATGGTGATGATGACTATGATGCTCCCGAAGACTACTTTCTTTGTAAAATTCATCAACCTAACGTAGGTAAATCATGTGAAATCTGCCTAGGATAGCTTCAGTTGAAGTGTTGCATTGGGTGAGTGTTATTTATTGTCTTTGACGAGTGCCAGTCTTCTATCAAAATTGTGTTAAATCAGTTGTCTTTGAAAAAGGAAAGACGTCAAATAGCCTTTCGTTTCATTCCACTTCGACAGTTCTGGCAGCTACTGGTACGACATCAAATTGGACGTACAAGCTAACTCATACCCCACCGTGCCATGATGAAAGGGGGAGGGGGATTGATTGACGCTCCCCCGGGTTTTTTGTTGTGTTACAATATTTGGAAATGATTTTACCTTTAGTAGATAGCATGTGATGTGCTCTACAAATAAGGTAAATATTATGAATTGTGGCGCTGCTGTGGGCCTGTGACGTCATCCAAACTTGGCTTCTATCTTGGATTTTACTTAATATTGCTTTTTGTCGATATTTTGTGCTTTCTTCACCAAAAAGACGTAAAAAATAGGCATTTTTATTAAAAATGGTGTGACCACATGCTACCTATGTCGTGATATCTCGTAACGATAGCAACCAATTCTCACCAAACCGTTACCGAAACCAAACCGTCGAAGGCGTTTTCAGTGTACAGCTACTGAAAACGCCATGTACTAATAAAAGATCCGCTTGAAAAAGAAATGAAGAAAAACTTCATGCCACCTCCCTCAAAAGTCCAAGCGGGTTAAATTTCGATCGGTGAATAATGCACCGGTCACTGTTTATGGCCTTGGGGGTGGGGGGAGGATTTTAAATTTTAAGTTAAATTTGTAATTTAAAAAATGTTTAAATGCTAATATAATACTCTAAGCATTACCATTGAATGTTACAAACTCATGGTGGTTACGTTTCGCCATCGCCGCTGGCACGTTTTGCACCTGAAATAGCTGGACACCCGCTTGGGGGATGTTTACGTTCAATTCTGGTCCAACGATGAGGTTATTTGCTGCTCTTTTCCACATGTCTTGACAAATACTTTTTCCGAGACAAGCTGCACTAAAAACATAATGAAAAAGTAAAATGTAAGAGGCTATTAATAAAAAAGATGTAATTGCCTCAAAATAGAAACGGCTCACATTATTAAATGTATTACAGTTGGCATCTATATTTTATAACTTTAATGAAAAATTTCTAAAACCTTTGTAGGTTTCTCTTGAAAAGCTTCCACCCAAGGATTATTTTCATGTATCAACATCGATGTCTTGAGGCTAGATAAATATCAGTTTAACGAGTTATTGTCCCCCAAACTACTTTGCGGCGTGCGTTTTTGGTTTGAACAGTTTTTAGCGTTTAGCTGGCTTGTTTACCGGACTTTTCACATATTACAGCACAGTCGTTCTGGCTTTCCAGTAGGTTGATATTTACATTAGCAGCCTCTGGAAATAGAAATGTCTTCATTGCTTTGTGTCAATGGAAAAAAAATACTTAAAGGATCTGACATGGTCGATGGTAGTCAACGCGCGTGGATCTGTTATAGGAGGGGTGTTAATTATAATAGGTTTGCGGATCGCCGGATTTGGCCTTTTTTTGTCCTCGGATTGTGGATTTTAGCGATAATTTAAGCGGATTCGTGGATTGAAAAATACTGTGGATCGCGAATCAGCTGATAATTTTGGCCCGGATTCCGGACTTTGTATGTCTAGAAGTTCGGATTGTGGATCGGATCATTAATTTTCGGTTGGCTTTGGTCGGTATTTTGGTGTTTGGTCGACTTATTTTTTTTTAAGTTTCAGTTTTTTTCTCGGCATAAAAATTTATGTAATTACATCCCCTGGACCGTTACGCCAGAGTACAAATCGATCGGGGATTCGATAAACTGAATGCAGTACCAGGCGGACCAGGCAGCCACCTTGTTTTTTAACGGTATTGGTATCATACGGTACCAGATACCTTGTAACGGTTTTTGTATTATCTATTGTTATTTTTAGCTCAGCATGTTGTCAATGCTACCTATAGATATAGCGCTATTTTGATAATTTTCATTAAACTGAATATGGCATAAGCTATTCCGAAACATGCCTTTAAACAGTTGTCTTTTAAATTTATCATTGAATGCAGCTTACATTTTGCCCCCTCATATTTAATGCTAGGATCAACTGCGACTCAAACTAAAGCAAATAAAACCCTATATTTAAGCCGGAAAACAATTGCAGTTTTTTTTTTTTGGCAAGTGGAAAGGTCAGAAAGCCCATGACTAGATTGTAGCGATCATTATATCGAGAACAAAATATAATTATGATAAAAAAGTTGAAGATCATGGACTCAAGAAGTCCAAGATGATATCGTGGTAAGCAAAGTAATTCTTAAAGGAAGTTGGGTACTGCCTACTTTAAAACGTTCTGTGAGCTGGAAGATTGGCCAAAGTGATGTAACTAAGGCCCCATTTAATGTGGAGAAAAGTTGTCTCGGTTACTCGAGACAACCCTCCTCCCGAGACAACTTTACCTAGTGTTTATTGCCCCCCGCAGGGATTTTGCCTAGAGGGAAAATCACAAAGAGGCGTCCTTATAGGTCGCGCGTATATAAAGTAAAGTGAAGTAAAGTACTTACAGTCAAAACATACAGTAGGCATATATACCAGATCAAATCTCGATTTGCCAGAACAGGGCGCGCAAGGAATCGGTGGATAATGATGACGTCTCATCACTAAACGCCCAAACGGAATAAATGGGTAATGATGACGTAGCATCAGTGAATGCCCGAAGGGAATATATGGGTAATGTGACGGTGTCAGTAAACAAAAATCTCTATCTAGGGGGTGCACGGTATTCACAGAAAACGAGTGGGTTGTTTTACCGTCAGTCATACTGCAAATGCTTCGTTACCACACGTGTGTTCAGCATAAAAATCCCGCAGAGCAGCTGTTTTGAAGGCCGGAGAGAAACTGTAGTTTTTATTTCCGTTTGTCTCATTTTATTCCTGTAGAAAGCCAACGTAAATTCTCTGACCACGAAAGTAAAAGTTCGCGTTTAACCTGAGAAATTTTGGAGCGAGAATAGCTGCGTGAGACTATTTGTCAGGCACGCACAAATCACTGATTGGAAAAGATGTGTCACAAATCACTTTCAGGGACTGAAAGACTCAGTCCACAAACAAACAAGCATTGCTTTGAGAACGAGAGAATCTCAACACCAGTAAACCCTACAGACATCAGAACTGTCAGGAACACTCGTCTATGCAGAGAACATCCAGATAACTTTACGATTCACAAAAAAATTTCATCAACGCAATGAAGCATGTACCTAGTCATGGCATGCCAGATTCTCTCAAAGACAATAAAGAAGATGACAAAGAAACCTACGCTTAAAGTGAAACAAAGAACCATAAACTGTGTGTCACAAACAAAAACAATAAACTGTGGATTGTTGACTGTTTTCAGAAACTTTCATCTAGTTCATTCAACAAATCTCTTCTCTGACACTGGACAACTCAACTGATGAACTATCAGAAGCACTCATCATTGCTGAGAACACCCAGATAACTTACGATTCACAGACAAATTTCCTGTTTACTAGGATTTACCAAAACGCTGATACATGTAGTGATTTTCTGTACGTATTGTTTTTGCTTTTGTTAAGTGCTTCATGTTGTGTTGCATGTGGACAGGAGGGACCAACTTAGAGTACAATTCGGATGAAAGCAAATCTACCAATTTGGTCACAGTCTCCTAACAAAATTGTTAACAAAAACCTTCCTGTTATTTTTGATTAGTTTTAAATGTTGTGTCAACTTTTTAAGTAGTGAAGTCTTTAAGTGAAGCTTGTTAAGGTATGGCTTTTCCTAAATTTTCACAAAATCTGAAAGTATTTTAATCAGCTGTTTTTCGAAGACAACTCTCAATATTCTTTTTGTTGCAGTGTCAACATTACGAAGGCCTTAATTTTGGCTCCCAAGAGAAACCTTGCAAATTCACAAATTTGTAAACAACTTAAATGGTCGCTACATCTACTTTAAATTCATAAAAATTGATTTATGTTAACTGTGGTTATTTTGTCTGGCTCTTGGAGCTCAACACCAAAAAATTTTTACCTTTATAAGACAAAACCTGAAGGAAAAGCCCTACCTAAATGTCTTTTAGAAGCCTACTGTTGCTTTTACTCACATTAAATGACGTAAAATGTTGTGTCCTGTTAAGAACTGGACACAACAGTTTTTTTCTTACAATACAGTGTTGACCAAGAAATACTATCTTGTTCTGTTTTTATAATATTGTTAAGAATCTACACGATTATTTTAGTTCAAATGTAAGTGGCATAGAGAGTTGCTGAGTCATGACAAATAAATGTCATAATTTCTGGCATGTTTCCTTAAGAATAATGTTTATAGGCATCACCATCAATTTTAAAGCTGCAGTTTTTGCTACATACTAGCCTGCCAACACAACAACCAGTTTACCGTGCAATACTGCAATCATACAGGTTCAAATATATCTCTAGACTTGCGCATGTCAGATGACCTTGACGGAACCCAAACAAGAACAACACTAAGGGTTTTATATGGGTACGATGTACTTATAAACTCGAGTTTAGATTCACAGAAACGCTTCGACTGCGCTCATAGTATTTTACAGCTAGAGGCGGGGACGGGAGGGGCTGCAGAAATCAAAATGCAACAACAAAACGGTATCCTGTGAAGTGCAACCCACTTGGCATGTCCGTAACCTGTGATCAGGCGATTTTTTGTTCCGCAGGAAAACGCAGAGTAAGTGACAGATGATAAAAATACGCCTAAGACATTTACTTAATGAGCCGCGAACTGCCCCCAAGTAAAAAGCCCAATTAGAAACGGGAAGGATATTATCGCAGGTTAGTGTGTCTGGGAGGAAGTTATGGTTGCCCAGCACATTACCAAAATGACATTTGGGGCGTGAGAGTGCAAATATATGGTTCCCGGTGGATATTCCATCAGCCCACCTCCAAACAAGCTATTGGATGGTGCCCAAAACCTTTCCTTTTCATTCTTTTCACAGCACCACTGAACACTTCGCGCTGTCTCCCACTCAACTGTATGGAGCTAACCTGCGATCAGCCCCCCCCCCCCTGATCGTAGGTTACTGTGGAGCACCCTATGGTCGTTGGCATATTAGTGATAGCTATAACTGGTGAATAATTCGGTCCCTTTAAAGGAGTAATGAAAATCGCAAATGTTGTATGCGCTCGACTCTGAAAAAAACCTTGATTGTCGGAGTTTTCTATGTGTGAAGGCCAGCTAAAACAGTAATCTGTAATCAATCATAGTTACTCTGGATGATCTGTATTCAGTTAGGACTCCTGGGTGCAAGACATCTTTCCGGCCGACTTTCTCATGGTTAGTGCGTCTTTTACCAGTATTTGATAGTTTTAACGGACGGACCGCTTGACTACTGCGGGGAAGACAGTGATTTTGACATAAAATATCCTGCTAGCAGATGTTTACAATGAAAAAAATCATGTGCAACGCCAATGTCGAAAAAAACTCTTGCCACATACAGTGGCAGGAAAAATAATTCTACTGCAAGGCATCCCTATGGCTGACACAAGTAACGTTATTTGTTACAGACTGATGAAAGAGTTTTTTAATATAGAAGTTAGCGTATATATAGTTAGCGCAAAAAGTGAGTTGAATTTACAGCAACTAAAACACTTTCATATGCTCCTCAGAATGCTGGAAATCGTATTTCCGAGGACTAAACTTTCAAAATTTTCCGGGGAGCATTTTCCTGGACCCTCTAGAAACTCCCGCCTTCGCCAGGCGCTTGTTTGAACCCCCTTTCCCTAAATCCTAGATCTGCACCAGGTTTGTGAATCCCATCTGTTTCATAAACGGGCCCTGATTCAGATATTTTAAAGTTAGAAAACCTTGAAATTAGCCAACGTGTATTCAACCCATTTTTTTCCTTTTTTCTTTATAACATTGCGCTTTTCTGTTAATTCATGCTGATTATCCACTGATATATGATATAGAATCAAACAAATTGCAACCATTTCAAACTTTGTAAACTAAACGGTCTCAGTATTTATCTCCTATATTATACACAGGCATTGCACCTGAAGTTGTCCAACAAAACGTGCATGAATAGCAGCTGGACGCAATAATGAACAAGACACGGTTTATTCTAGAAATTGGTCAATGAGGGCCTAGTGGGCCCCTTTCTGTAATTTTAGAGGCCCTTTTTCAAGGAAGGGGGCCCAAGAAAGGAGCGAGTGAGACGGTGTGGACTCGAATAACTACAGAATGCGGGATGTTTGTCTCGTAAAATAATGGCTCTCTTGCAAACGGTGTCTTTCCCTTTTTTTTTCTTATTAATATTATTATTATTATTACCGAATACGAACACGGAAACAAACGAAGAAGAGAAAGACGAGTGAGACAATAAGAGACTATAAATTTTGAAGTATAGAGCGGCGGTCGTCAGTGATGTTTTCGAATACTTTATTTCAGAAAATTAGATTTTAGATTCTCTATGGTGCGTAAATAAAGGTCCTCATAATCATCGTCTGCCAGTGAACTACTAGCTTGTTGGTTAAACTTCTTTAATTGGTAAGCAGATAATTCAACTCTCGTCTCCCATTACTATTTTATTTATTTATTTATTTATTTATTTATTTTATTTTATTTTTTACTTGTATACACATTCTGTACTGTAGCAAGAGATATATACCTGGTACCTTGAAAGAAGGCCATCATGAAAGAAGACGAAAACTGGTGTCATAATGCGTTTTAACAAAATAACAGTGGAAATAAAATCCTAGGACCTATTAGCCTCACTTTGGACCTCATAGATACCAACTCAAGTATAACCTTAGGCGGCCACGTACTTTTAATGCACCGAAATGCAAAGCCAGTCGTTTTAAGAGATCTTTTTTTAACCTGCTATGACAAATTAAAAAAAACAAAGATACTGATTATATGTTATATAGATATTTAATATTTACATTTTTAGGTACATTTTAATGTGAACATTTGTGATGTATTTTTTTTAATTTTTAGGATTTCTTATCGTTTGATCTTGTATTGATTACGCAATTCAGTCTTTTTCCTAAACGTGTGCTACTTTGTTCACTTTCGAGCAGTTTTCATTGATTCATTCAGCTTTGCAATGAAACGCTGGAACACTTCGCAAGGTTTTGGCGCCTTTTTCGTTCAGTCATGTGATCGATTCTTGTTCCGCTTAAATTTCTTTTCTCATTTTTCCCGTTCTTTCTTTTTTTTTTAATAGTGGTTAAGTTTTTAATAAAACAATTATTCTACTCGGGCTTGCTGGATATCAAATGATTATAACCAACTCGGCGCTACGCGCCTCGTTGGTCATCTATCATTCGATATCC
>Ga0126336_10002623_pt1 | contig 10334 bp, 8 predicted proteins | sample SidCmetagenome_FD_92530 | JGI IMG/M metagenome (GOLD analysis project Ga0126336, IMG submission 92530) | Coral microbial communities from El Islote,Puerto Morelos, Mexico - Siderastrea C C metagenome | ecosystem: Host-associated > Invertebrates > Cnidaria > Coral | place: El Islote,Puerto...
TAAGGAAAAAAGGTTGTTTAACGTCACTCAAGGTTAACCAAACTTTGCATAACCTTTGATATGGGCTGCTGAAAACGTGGATTCAAGATTTACAAACACGTTACCAATGAAATTACTACAATTACAGTAACCTATCATCCTTGCACATTTACGTTAGAGAAGGTAATCATGGGTAAAAGCTCCCTTGTAGTGACAATCCAGCCATTCTTTGAGATATGACTTTAAGTGAACAATCGCATGGAGAAGGCTTAGGCGCAATTTCAGGGGCCATAGGTGACGAAACATTACACCAGGTTGCTGTACAAATGTGATGCGAAGAGGCCATGGCAGTATTTTTCAACAGGTCTCACTATGGAAAGCCCATTGTAAAAAGGAAAGTGGGCAAACAGACATAAACTTAAAAGATCTAGTTGCCAAGACAAGGTTTTTGATCCAAAAATGCAGCATTCAAGGACGTCAGTCAGTTGTAATTAACATGTTGCGACGGCAGATACCTATTAAAAGGGCCAGCGAATGATGCAAAAGCAGTTATACGTGAACAAAAGGAAAATGCCTTAACTACAAGCACTACAATGAACAGAACTATCTCTTCTCAAAGCTCACAGTTGAACTTTCATTTACAGGAACCCGGAAATTACGCCCAGCATCCCAGTGCTCGGAAAAGTGTGCAAAACAGCATTCAAGAAGTGCTACGGAATCTCATAGAAAAATACCAGTTTTGCTCTAAAAGTGGACCTGATTGGTCCTACTAATGAACCAGACAAACAAGGACAAAAGACTCCCAGAAAACTTTTACCCGGGAGGCAAAAATAAAGTTGACGACTTTATTCTCTTGTACGAAGCAAGTGAATCAAGTACTGTGTGACTTAAACATATCAATGCGCCAAATGTGGTGCATTTGTCTCCATGAGAACACCAACTTAAAAACAACTTGCTTAATGGGGGAAAATAAGGGCCCTGTTATAAGTTTCTCGGCTTTTCAAAAGATAGTGACGGGGTGGAAAAACCTCTTTCCTAACCTTATCAGGTTAGGGGAAAGTTTTAACATGTGACCTCCACAGCCTTCTCTACGAGTTTGAATGTAATTGCATTTCAGAGAAGGTCAATGAGGTCACAGACCCCATCATGGGTAAATGGCATTCAAATCAACCAGAAAGTAGATTCCATGTTCTTACAAAGTTTAGGCCCAAAGATGTTAACCTACATCAGGTTCATTACGAGTTTTCTACAAATCTACGCCCTTGTCAAGGCAATGTCTTACCCTGTAAAACGAAAAGAAGCAACGTATCACTTCCCAAGAGAGCTGTTTGCAAAGATAGGACTGCCCAAGATGGACGGAGTAGATGAAATTGTAAAGAGGGAAAATGAGGAATGGTTGAAAAGATTGGAAAAGAAAAAACAGAAGTAAAAAAAGGGTAAGCTTCAAACAGACACGTCTGCAGACATCTTCCTTGTCCTCTACTTTGCCTACAAATGTGGGAAAAGTCATTGGCAAGACAGAAGCACAGGGTCCAGGAAACTGAACCGACCTTGAGCACCCCCCTACCTTGAACCTTCGACAAAATGCATTGTGCTGCAAGCCAAAGTAATCAATATTTCATGTCCTACTGAAGAGAATTTAAACCTTTTGCATGGAGGAAGCCATGGCAAGAGAGGCCCACTATGAGGCCACCGTAAAATCCCACATCCCAATGATTATAAATGATTATAAACAGTGGAGGACAAAAAGTCGCGTAAGTAGAGTGCATACTCTACCTATAAGGGAAAAGAACTAGTAACGAACATGTATCAAGAATTTGTCCTTCACTGTTCTTCCACAGTGTTGACTGAGTGTTTTGTTCTCGTTTTTAAATAGAAATGCAGTTAATGTGTTTGTTGTTTAAAAACCGGATCTTTTACCTTTGTTTCAGAATTGCCCTTTACAAGGCAAATACAAAACAGAATTTGACATGGGCTGCGACAGAAAATCACTCCTTGAGAAATGCAAACCTGAAGCCATACGTTGCTAACAAGCAAGACAATCCAAGCATCTTCTTGGTTGCACTCCATGACATTCCACAAACTGTGGAACTGTTGTTGAGACAGACCCCAGCTGGGAACTCCACAGCAGCAGCCAGACACTACCGTAATGCTCCCAGCATTGCGCTTGATTAAAAATGTAATAAATGATTTTAACTTAGAATTGTCTTAAATCTGTATAGTGTGATCGTCTGGCTGAGATTGTTATTAATCTAGATTGGTGACATGTTGGTGACATTGACAAAGATTCTACTGAGTGCTGATTATATTTTTCGGGTATCTTTATTTTGGATTTGGGAAAGGGTAACTGCCCATTATGAGACTTTTCACTTTTCCACCCAGATAATCACAGACTATTAGATTTGTAGAGATTATTTACTCAAGGATGCCGCTTAGGGTCATTACAGTAGTTGCAAGGGGGACCATAAATTTTCAATGGGGCTGTCAGTAATTTATCACTTTTTATTTCAAATAATTTGTCTGAAGGTTCTCTCAGTGCGGGTAAGGCTTGGCAGTGGCATTTTAGTCCCGGAGCCATTAAGGATTTCATAGTTTTGCTTGAATTGAACGCATTATTGCCAATTTTTCTTGACTTTTGTCCACTTGCTTTGGCCAGACAGTTTCCCCACGAAATTTAAAGGGCCACGTAAATATGGCTAGTGCTTCTCAGCACTATACAGTGGAAGACTTTTTGGCGCAATTGACATTGATGAAACAGATAACTCCACACAGGAGATCACGAGAGGAAGACCGAGCAATGTAAGTGTGAGTGAATTTACTTGGAGCAGCGAGAGGAGTGAAATTGAAGTCCCTGGAAGCTTTCGGGCCAACCACTACTTTACTAATAGGTGCTTTGGCTATCGATTTCTTCCTCCTGTTTATGAGTAACCGAATCTTTCAAAATATTCTGAGAGAAACAAATTATGCCTCCAAGTCTTTGGAAGCCAAGCACAAAGATCCTGCAACTTGGAAACTAGTATCCATGGAAGAACTGAAGGCATTTTTTGGTCTCCTAATCACTATGAGTCTCCACAAGCTGCCTGCCTCATGAGATTATTGGTCCTCTGACTGGGTGTTGGGTGTTCCTGCATTCTCAAAAGTAATGTCACCCAACAGATTTCTACAGATCTGGAACAATATTCATCTTTTTGACAACACAAAAATGCCTAGGCCGGGAGACCCAAACTTTGATAAGACAATAAGACAATTTATTGAAGACTTGAAAACAAATTTCCAAGTGAACTATGCCCCAACCGTGAGCAAGCTGTAGATGAGGCCATGATAAAGTACAAAAGATGGAGCTCCCTCAAACAATACATGCCTATGAAGCCCATCAAACGTCATTTTAAGATGCGGTGTAGAGCTGATAGCACCAATGGATATTTGTCTGACTTTGATATTTATACTGGTAAGTCACAACAGGGAATCCAATGCGGCCTCGGTTATGTGAGTCCACAAAAGGCCACTGGTACGCCATTTTTTGTGACAACTTCTTTACCTCCTACAAACTCACTGAAGATTTGTATCGAGATAAAATACTGTGTTGTGGGACTGTGAGGTCTGGACAGAAGAAATTTCCACCATGCATTTTTGACAAGGCGTCCACAAAGTCAATGGAAAGAGGTGATCTGTTGTGGCGCATGAAGGGTCCAGTGCTTGCAGTTACATGGATGGACAACAAACCAGTGCATGCAACAGGCACATACACACAAACCCCATTGGAAAACCTGCCAGAGGTCAACCGGAAACAGAAGGATGGGAACATTCAAGGAATTACCTATCCCCAGTTGGCCGCGTCATACAACAGCTACATGGGTGGTGTAAACAAAAATGACCAAATGAAATCTTATTACCCCACCCCTGTATCTGGAAAAAAGTGGTGGAGTAGGACTTTGTTTGATCTAATTGACAGGTGTATTTTCAACAGCTTTGTTCTAGAACAGGAGTCACCAAACCATGGAAAGCGGACTCAGGAAGCCTTTCACATTGACTTGGTGAAAGAGCTAATTGGTGACTTTTCCTCTCGAAGGAAACTTAGGAGGCCTTCTGATGAGCCTTTGTTGGCGAGACATGTAGACGCACTTTCCTGGGTACCTCCCACAAATGAAAGTGGAAAGAGGAAAGAGAGATGTAAAGATAAACTTTATGGCTGTTATTTACCAGATGATCATTCTGTTTACTTGGATTATCAACGAACAGTCAGAAATGTAACCATAAGTAGAGTTGCTAAGGAACTGGAAAAGAACTATAGTTTGTGTTGTGGTGTTATTGCACTGGAGATGACCAGCAAACTATTTCACTATCTTATTCCCAGAAGAAGAAGAAGAAGAAGGGGCAGAAGAAGAGGGGCAGTTTCCACAGAAGGGACACTGGAGGGTGAAGGGCTTTTTGATTGTGTGCAAGAAATCTGGGCAGGTGTGCTGGGCATGCTCTGAGTACCTTACGTGTGTCGGAAGTGTGAAGAAGGCAAAGGAAAGGCCTCAGTTGAAGCCGGCTCATGCGAATGCTCCTGTGTCAAAGACTGATCCAGAGAGGATCGAGCTGACTCTGCAAGGGCAAAGGTACTGGTGTACGCTATCACCCAATGATTATTCATTTGTGCCTGTCCCTTGCAGCAAAGTCGCCTCCATGCTATAAGGAATTTCAAAACAGTAAGGTGGTTGTTGACCTTCAAAGCTTAACTTTTTTCCCACCAGAAATCATGATTTCCAAATGATTCCAGATTGACCAGTTTTCCTTCTCCATCATCATCAGTCTATTTGGGTTAGCCCAACATATTATTTCTGTGAAAATCTAGGGTTTTCAAAATTAGCTGGCGCCCGATGCAAGTCACCGGCTACTTTGAGCATTAATGCCGGGTACTTTTTGTTGTTGTTGTAAATTCATTTAATTAAGTACTCAAAATTTCGGCCCAACAAATTAAAATTGCGATACCTATGGGTTAATGATACTAAAGATAAAAACGTTAAAGTTAAAATTTTTTGTTGTTGCCCATGGACCGCTTTCCAGCATCACAAATTCTAACTTTTTAATTCCACGGCATTCAACATGGACCAGAAACTATTTGCGTTTCCCGTGAAAGACTAGCCTAACATTTGATCCTGCCATTTGACTAGTTTCTTCTTGTGTAAGCGAATTATGAAATATTCTTCTTCTTCACATCGTGTTTGAAACTGTTTGTGAATTCGTAAGACGCTTTGTACTTGTCGCTTTCTCTAAGAAAACGGTCCCAGTCACAGAACTGAAAAGGCAAAAATCCCAGCCTTTTTTAACCCAGTTTGGGTTCAAACAGCAAAGAAAGGAGATTGCAGGTATGCACTTTTCAAAATGCAAATTTTTTAGTGTTCACGGGGTTCCTGTCTAGAACCCCCCAGTCTATCGGAAAATAGGTTATGGCGCTTGTTACGAATTAAAAATTGCTTGAAAACAATATCGTATCCCTTAGGTTGAATTATTTATTGGTAACAAGGCAATTCCAACGGGATGTTTTTCTTTATTTCAATGCTTGGTTTCGTGAATGTGAACTGGCAGAACTGGTGATAAATAAATTTATATGCCAACACAAATTTGGTAAAATTAACATTTAAGGCATTTTAAAGATTTTTGCGAGACTTAAAGTTCAATTTCAAGTCTTCCACATTTAGTAAACCGGATGAAATTGAAAGGTTCACAGGTCTTCATGGAAAATTAATTTCATACAAACCAGACTACGTCGCGACTATGCCGCGCCACATGTTACGGCTCGCTGGACATGGAAGTTTTTTAGCTTTTGTTTACATGGTGTTCTGTTACAATAGTTTAGCAAAGTATAGCCTTTTTGACAACTAAACTACAGAAGGGTTTAATCTGCGCTAGTAAGTTTAAAGAGTTGTGGCCGCCGAATAAAATTGATTTAACTTATCAATTGAAATTTAGTTAACAATGCATTATTTACTTTGTATCTGGCGCATACGTGAAACCAAAATAATTATGCTTAATGGTTTATTTAACGCGTTGGAACACCTAGTACATCCTCGAACTCTGAAGATGCCGAAGATGGCTCACGTTTAAGAACAAAGCATTCATGCATTTATCTTTTCTTTGGTCACTACCGTATGTTCATTTGTGTTTCCCACTTCAGCTCATGTGTTTTCAGTTCCTCGAGAGGGAAATTGACAAATTGATATGTTGCTGCTTCGGTTTGCGTTTTCCCTTAAAGAGTAAAAATTCTAATCAGTGTGTTCGATCATTCGTGCCTTACGTTTAAACATCGGAGAGTTGGAAAAATTATGGATCACAACTCCAATTATACCATTCTCCGATTTAGCACTTATCGCACTCTTCTGGCATGTGGATTACTCGTCTAATGCTAAGGATGAGGTATTCATGCACGTGTAGTTCAGTTTTCCGTCTGCTTGAGTTTAGTGGCGTCTCCATTGCTCTTCTGACGCTTAGAACGAGGTATACATGCATGTGTCCCTTTGTTTTTTGCCTGCTTGCGTTCGAATATGCGTCTCCATTGCTCGTCTGACGCTTAGAACGAGGTATACATGCACAAGTAGTTTTCTTTTTCGTCTGCTTGAGTTTCCAAGTGTCTCCATTGATCGTCTGACCCTTAGAACGAGGTATACAAGCACATACAGTTTTGTCATTTCTCTGCCTATATTGATAAGGGCATCCATTACTCGTCTGACGCTTAGAACGAGCTATACATGTATGTCATTTGGTTGCCATTTCCTCCACTTGGGTCGTGTTAAGCTTTTGTTCACGAACTGACTTCCGGTGAATCGGGTCGAGTTTTACCATAACGGGTCATGATGGTCCAACATTTGGTCCCCTGGGCCTCCTTTAGCTAACTTCCGGTCAACCTCGTTCCCAGGGTCTCTCTTCTTCCCATACCCCTGCTAGAATTCTACTTCCGGTAAGACGTAATAAATTTCGCGACCTGACTTCCGCTGAGACCAGTCATCTGTGCCTACAGTCAGTCCGATTCAGTTCGGGTGTATTGGACATGAGTGCAAAATTGTGACTCCCCTCTGCTTCACCAGAGGCATCACAAATCTGCTCAGGTGTGCACACCACCAGGGGAGAAACATGCTTTACACGTCCCCAAGGCGGTAATGTGTCTTCCCCATCCACAATTCTACCCCAAGGCTGCATCGTCACTTGTCAATCCAGCAATGAGACACGCCTATCCACAATAATTATTCTTTTGCAAGGTGGCAACAAGATATGCCCATCCACAATAATTCTTCCCCAAGATGGCAACCAGACGCCCATCCACAATTCTGCAGAGGCATCCACTTCAGGTATAATTTATTTTGCTTGGTTTGCCAAGCTGGAGTAAATAACTTAATCAAAAAGTGACAAAATAATTTAGGGAAGTTTATCGTAATGGGTCAATGGATGTGGGTGCCTCTGAATTTCCATGAAGTTTACCTATATCAATTTGTAGGTTCTCTTTATATAGTGACATACATTAGTGGGTGAGTTCTGTCTCTTTGATAGAAAGTGTGGAAAACCTCACATCACTCTTCATTTTCTAGAAAGCTTAATATGCGGAAAATTAGGCATGTCTGTAATATTAAACATTAGACTTTTTAGTATTCCAATTGGTTGTTAAGATACCAAGGTATTAAGTTTGAGTAATCAAAACATTGAGATGTGTTTCATTATAGGATTCACTGGATGAAAAATATCAAAGCTTTTTGAAACTGTTTCCTTTCTCATAGTCTGTAGAATGTTTGGCCAAGTTTGCACGGGGGAAGTTCTTATACACCTTCAATGCAAATTCTGTGTGTGCAAGCTTCAACATTTCCCTTTGTCCAATACAACTACTGTTATGACGAACCCTGTTTTCGACAAGGTTACAGGAGAACTGATTGGCTTTTCGGATCTTGGAGACGGACTTTAACTTTTGGTGCCCTAGAGAGGGTTGACAATATTGCTATGTATGCTTAAGATGCCAAGGTATTAAATTTGAGTAATCAAAACATTGAGATGTGTTTCATTATAGGACTCATTGGATGAAAAATATCAAAGCTTTTTGAAACTGTTACCTTTCTCATAGTCTGTAGAATGTTTGGCCAAGTTTGCACGGGGGAAGTTCTTATACACCTTCAATGCAAATTCTTGTGTGTGCAAGCTTCAACATTTCCCTTTGTCCAATACAACTACTGTTATGGCGAACCCTGTTTTCGACAAGGTTACAGGAGAACTGATTGGCTTTTCGGATCTTGGAGACAGACTTTAACTTTTGGTGTTCTCGAGAGGGTTGACAATATTGCTATGTATGCTTTGGCATTCTGGGTACGTGGAGTATGCACTCAGCTCAAGTTTGGCTTGGCTCATTTTGCCACTACAGGTGCTACCGCTGCTCAGCTGATGCTACTGTTTTCAGAGGCAGCTTCTTTGACCTCAGATAGTCCAAGAAGTTAGTTGTTGTAAGGTTCTGTGACGTTTGGTGACAACTCTAATTCCACTGTTACAAAGAAGTCTAATAAGTAGTTTAGTGAGGCCACTGATGTAAGGGATGCAAGTGAAATCAAGACGTGTTTGATGGCTTGGCCCACTTGAAAAACATACCAACTAATTCTTCTGGCGTGGGAATTCTTTCTGTGGAATGTTTCTTTTTCAGAATGTTAGAGATGATTGATAGAGGGTAGCCATTGGCGTTTAAAGAGTCCGTGACATGTTTGATTTCTTTAGACTTTCCATCTTTCCATCTTGCATTGTATATATTTATTCTACTATTTTCACACATTGTTTACTGTATATATTTTTACATTCACGCCATTTGTATCATTCGTTCAAGGCTGCCAACTGGTAGCTGAAAGCTCAAGTTTGCTACAAATTTTTAACAAGAGAAGATTTTAATCCTGGTTACTTATCGATTTTCAAACTTATTCCAATAATTTAAACCTTGTGCATCATGGGCTATTTAACCAAAGGAGTTCGATGCTTTTACTGTTGGAGAGCTTTAAGAAATGATGAATGGATTAAGGATTAAGGTCAATAATTGTCTTGAAAAAGCTTTTCAGGGAGCACCATTTTGGAAGAAGAAACAAAAAAGATTATCTAAAAAAAACTAAAGAAAAACTTAAGAAGCCAAGATCCAGAGAGCAGTCAAAAAAGAACAACTAAGCAGGAGATTTGGTCAAATATCACCAAATCTCCTGCTTAGGTGTGCACACCACCAGTGAAGCAACACGATTCACCTGGGCAGCTGCACATTTTTCCAAGGCGGCATTATGTCTCCCCAGTCCACTATTCTACCCCAAAGCGGCATCATGACACGTCAATCCACAAATGAGACACGCCCATCCACAATAATTCTTCCTCCCCAAGGTGGCAACCAGGTGGTGTGCTGCATTTTGGTATTGGTATTTTCCAATGCAGTGGCTAAAGCACTGTAAACTGGTGAGTTTTCGAATCCATTTCCTGCTCAAATAGACTGTTTATTGTTCATTGTCTTAACACATCCACGCTTTATCACTTTGTAATTCGAGACCCTTTTTCTCAAACCTAGAATTTGCCATTCCTGTCAAATTGAACACGGAAAGATCTTAACAACTCCTTTGATCTTTCCTCTAGCGCTGGATATAAATGCTCCCCAACGTTCTCCTCTGCTTCTTGAATTATATCCGTTTATCCACTGTAAAGTATTAAGCAATATGGCTGCTAAGAGGCCTATTGTTGTAGAAGGTGACACGTTGGAGAAGCCAAAAATAAACATCCTTTTGACTAAAGCATCATCAAGGAAAAGCCTGTTTCAAGATGGCAACATATTAAAGAAGTCCTCGGGAAAACGGGAATGGTCTGAGGATGAAACATCTGCATTAGATCAATACATTTGCCTGTTTTGGGGTGATACTGGATGTGACAAATGGCATAGGATGTGCCAGTGTGGTTAACAAGGTCTGTAATTCTTCAAGGACAGGTTTTTCATCAAACATTCATCAAATTGTTAAGTATATAGACAAGAGTGTTTCATTGGAAAATAGACCACTCGGTAAAGTTCATACCAAACTACTCTGGGACTTGAAAGGCGTATTTCCATAACCTCACTAGTGAGGATATCAACCCAGGGCGGGTACTCCGGCTTGTAAATGACGGGGATAATCGAATGGAGGCAAAACTCAGGACCCAAAAAAACCCTAAGTCTTCCGACATTACCCAAAAAAATCCCTGGACCAAAAATAACCCCCAAAAACATCCCTTGTCAAATTACCCCTAAATTGCCAGGAGGGGCAATAATATAACACAAAGAAAACAATAAAAAATAGAACGCTCGTCTTTGTTTATTCATCATACCATATGAATCTATCTTTTTTTCA
>Ga0126336_10002624_pt1 | contig 10333 bp, 5 predicted proteins | sample SidCmetagenome_FD_92530 | JGI IMG/M metagenome (GOLD analysis project Ga0126336, IMG submission 92530) | Coral microbial communities from El Islote,Puerto Morelos, Mexico - Siderastrea C C metagenome | ecosystem: Host-associated > Invertebrates > Cnidaria > Coral | place: El Islote,Puerto...
AAAGGCCACTTCCAGGTTGCCTATAATCTTTGAAATGTTCCCCATGAATTATAGTATTAGTGTGCCAAGTTTCATGCTTTTATCATAAAGTGCACAACACTTTCACATATCCGCCGGACTACCAGTGATTAGCATGTCAGAAGCATTCATGAAACTTCAACACGTCGGCGGAAGTTGTAGATAGCGTTCGGTTCATAAATATTATGTTATTTCCCCAACGCAGAGCCTGTTCACAAGCTAGAAATAGTGACTCTCATGAAGAGAAGCAGGGGTCCAAAAGCCCGGGAAAATTATAAAGGAAACAAAGCGAGTACATGTACGAGTACCTGCGAGTACATCAGTCACGCGACGAGGTTTTCCCGGAATACCCCCTGAAGGTAGAGAACAGCACACTATGACTTGAGAAAACATAATATTGGCGATTATGGCTCCTGATTGGCATCCTTACGATAAAGAATGATGAAACACTCTCATCAATGAAATACGTAGTCCGCCCACGGAACGACAAATTTGCATAAACTAAAAATGAATTGTCAATAAAACTCGTCACCAAGCCGACCGAATAAATTCTCAGTTTTTTACCGCCCCGAGGAAACAGATTTGGTTCGGTGTGCCGTGCGCTCTGACAGCTTTGTCTTTCCAGCTGCGGGCAAGTAAGGTGCTTAATGCATCAGGGATTGATCCGGCCAACAGCCTGGTGGAAATGTTTTCCTTAGTCGAACTTTGCTGGAGTGCAGTGCTTGGAGCTATCGGAGGGATAATCGCAGTGCTGTGTGTAAAGATGTGGGAGAAGAACGGAGCACCAATTTTGAGAGAGAGGAGAGGACAGAATCTGCCACAAGAGCACGACGAGAGGTTTGGTTGAGAATGTAAGTGGATTGGCTACATTCTTAAACTCAGTAGGAAACAAGTCATGATTTATCTCAACAGTTATCTTTTTCTCTTACTGAAACTTATTAATTTAATTATTTTACTCTTACTTACTTGACTTTTATTCCCTGTTGGCAGATTTTTGATTGGAGTGTGAGCTAATACACCGTGTTCGATTTGTTAACTTATACTTTAAGCTTATTTTCTCTCAAAAAAGAGAGAATAATAAAATGAAATTAACGATACTGGAACTGTAATCTTTTTTAAAACGTGATTTCAGAAAGTTTTTATTGAAAGAATAGAAGATTTTAAAAAATTGAAAAACATAGCCGGACGCGCGCGACTTCTCCCGGTGGTGTTAAATTAGTCATGCACCTAAAATTACTCTAGCGCCTGCTAAACTGTAAACAGGCTATTTCATAATTGATGTTTTTCTTCTTGTTATTATAGGATTGAATACACAAGTATGAAAGTCCTGGTCTTTGCCCTGAAGAAGGTTTTGTTCAGCTTACCAAGTCATTTATATTGCTTCTGTATTCTATGAATTTAATTGAGTGTATCCTCACCAAAGTAAATCCTGTATCGCTTAAACTCAAATGAACCGTGACTACAACGACTGTGCATGTTAAGTAGTTAAATCGTGTAAACTTATATGGCCATGCCACAAGTCACACAAGTAGAACATATTTAACTCCATGGAGACCTAGCGTGATGTGATTGTACGAAAACTAGTGGCATTAGTTTGTGATGGAGTCTCCACTATAGTCTAGACAGGCTGCCAAAACTTCCAGCTCTGTGCTGTAACAATTTCTGATAACTGAGAAAAATTGTAAATAGAAGTTGTTGTCGTAGAACAAATAGCCTGTTCCAGGCTCCGAGATAGTGGGAAAAGCGTGAATTGAGAAAAAGATCGCGCGTCTTATTTTCGCGTTCCCTTTCTAATTTTCGTGCCGTCCCAACTATCTGAGAGCCTGGAACAGGCTATAGAACAAATAAATAATTCTAATGGCACATTCAGGAGTGTTTGTAATCAGTTGCGGAAATTAAACGATAGAGACGATCAGCAAGGTTACAATTTCACAATTTTTCCTTGCACTGTCTTTTTGTAGATGCTTTATGTACGTTTGATAATGCAGATCATTTTGTGGTTTGTTAATCGACCACGATGAACTTTGGAATGACCGCCTGCTAAACTGATGAATGAATAAATTTAACATTTTGTTAACAAAACGAACACGTACTGGAGGGGTGGCAAGTCAGTCAAACAACTCGATAAGAAAACAATTACGCGTTAAAAAGAAAGAAAATAAAAGCTAGAGACAAAGAGATTTTGAGTTAATCACCGGCTTTTTTTTAACAGATTTGGTAATTCAATGAATTTTGAAGAGATTTAGATAAAAAGCTGGTTTTGATATGTCTGATATGGCCAAAGAAAAAGGCGTCTAGAGAATTGGTGTTCCCGATATGTCGGACAGACAAGCCGTCCTTTTTCTGCTTCTTCGTGGGATTTAATGTAGAATCCAGGTAGAAACAGAAAGTTGTTACAATATGTAGTAAGGTAATATGTAAAGCGGTTACAGTAGACATAAGGTACAAGTGTTTGGAATGAAAATTTTTAAAAATCAGCCAGTAGGGACGAAATATAATAATCCTGATAAACGGATGATATAATAGGATAATTAAAAATAGAGAAGACTTGAAAAATAGAAAATTGTAAAAAAATTTATAGTCAACTCTTCTGTTTACACCACGTGGTTGGATGATTTTGTCCTTTTCTATATACAATGATTCGCGAGCTCTACGTAGAAATTACGGAGTGGTGTGATTACGATGTCTGTGCGCTCACAAAACTCACAGACGTTGAATTCCCCCAATATCTATCAGTTCAATTGGCACCTAAAAAAATGCGGAAAAACTCAAACATTCAAGTCGGCAAACATTCCAGTCGGGGTTCAAAAGAACCTCAGGGTCCACAGGAAAACCATTCACAAAGCTGACAAAAAATGATCGAAAACTTGACCGGCGAATGCACTCACCCAATATTTCAAAACTGAAAGGTCGAAAACAAACTGCCTATTTTCTTTTGTTGTATTGCCGGCCAGTTAGTAGATTTTAATTTTTTCCCTGGAGTCTGAGCCTAGTCCACGGTGTCCGATTTGGTCAGTTCTGCTTGGCTTTGAGCTCCTTTTTGTCAAATAAAAAGATATTCAAACTTTGATATTCTTTTCAGACTGACGAGTAGCCCCCTCTTTCCGCTCAATGATAAGCGAGCGACTGGCGCGAAAATCGCGAAAAGAAAAGAAAACGGTATACAGGTGACGTAACTAATCCAGACCCGGCGGATCAAAACATTGGGATCACCTGTCCAAGCAGACGAGAACCGAAGCAAACATAAAATGGCGGACGAAGAGTTGGCAACTAAAAATTAAAATCTAATCGCAAGCTGTAATATATCTGACACGTGCGAGGCAACACGAGCGAAAGTCAAACGAATCATTTGTACCGCCGTTACCTTTGGATGTTTATGTATTATCTTTTTCTGCCTTTCTCCTGAAGACATTTTGTTCAGCTTGCCAAGTCGGTCATTGTCTTATATTCGAATTTAAAAATTGGAAGAATTAATTGCTTGAATCATCATGCTGAAGTAATCACGTTAAAACCTATTGTTGTTGAGTACAAAAGATCTGCAAGAGTGGCATTTTGCAGTTGACAAGACCATGAAAACAGGGTTTACAGTTTTCCGGTTTCGAAAGCACCCACTCTTATTTCAATATAAATGTTAATCACGAACTGACATTTGATGATCATGTTGACAGCTTGTGCGGCAAATTGGCGCAACTCCATAGGAACGCTGAGGTCAATACGCTCCCTTCTTCCTCAAAATGAAAGAGTTCTACTTTATAACACTACCATCAAACCTATCCTTATGTACGGTAGCTCTATTTGGGGAAGTATAACGTCGAAACAGAACTTAACCAAGCTCCTCAAGTTGCAAAAAAGGGCTGCACGAGGGGCAGGTACTGGAGTACTTGGAAACCAAACTTACTAGGATTAGTGATGTCTCCATCAGAGCAACCCGTCACTCAAGAAAACCTTTTTACTGCCCGCGGTATAATCGGGAAACTGAGGGAGGGCGCACTTTTATCGCCAAAGCTGTTAAACTTTGGAACTCGCTACCAGATAAACTGAAAGACTGCCCTAATGTTAAATCTATTATGAGAGCGTATACAAGTCACTTTGCTGCCATAAACGCTGACCTACACCATTTTACCGTAAACTAGTCTTATTATATTCATCTCCTTTTCTTACCTTTTATATGTAGTTTTCCATTTATTTAGCGTTCTCTTTCTTTTTTTTTTAAATATATTATTTAACATTTTTATAGAGGGCCACAGGTTCGTCAGTTTTTTAACTGTAATGTGTTTTGCCTCATGAAATAAAGTTAAAGTTAAAAATAAAGTAGGTCAGGAGCCTATATGGAATGTACTATAGTATGATGGGTTGGTTTTTTAATAGATGTTGGGGGAGGGGAGAGAAAAGTCGAATTTTTGTAAAACCACACATTTCCCGATACATTTATTATTCGGTAACACGTACATTTGCGACTTCTCTACAAACTTATTTTTTGAAAACACTGTGGTGGAATAAAATGAGACAGCCGACCGTCACTTGAGGTGGCCATTTTCAACGCGACCTCTTTTGTCTAATTCTGTTCAAAAACTCACTGAATCACCAAATTTCCGTCAAACGAAAACTAGGGATTTACTCCGGGGGGCGAGGGGGGGGGGCACTTAAGGGAAGTTTGGGTGGGGTGTGCCGCCAAGGCCTTCAAACCATGACCCGTTTAAGACAAAATTTACTTAAAATATCAGTTCTCAGCTTTTGAACGAATAATTGCTGTTTATAAAATGGCACTGGCGTTGTTTGCTGTGAGCAGGTGTGAAAGCCGATTGCGTCAGTTTTCCCGCCATTAAAAAAAATGCCCGTGAGCATGCGTTCATTTTGTCAACAAAACATTGGAGGGTTCATTCATTCACCAGTTTAGCCGGCGTTCATTCCAAAGTCCATCGTGGTTGAGAAGCTACAAAAAGAATTCAACTAGTCAAACTTACTTGAGGCATAAACAAAAGGAAAAATTCCCGGCTAACCTTGTGCCTGATCCAAACGGTCTACCAGAAATGTTTTACTCTTGATCAGTCGACGTCTGGTGGAGTGTTGTGTTTGGTGCCATCGGCGGGATAATCATTTATAAAATGGCACTGGCGTTGTTTGCTGTGAGCAGGTGTGAAAGGTTGGTAAAGATGTGGGAGAATAACAGAGCAGCAAACGAGAGAGAACAAAGGACAGAATCTGCCACAGGAACACGACGAAAGACTTGGTTGAGATCGTGAGTGGATTGTCTATTTTTTGAATATACCTGTGTATATGGATAAATTGGAGTCGAGTGCCGAAAATTACCCTTTTTTCCGAAAGTGGACCGGGTGCCTTAACTTTGTCTTTCTTTATTTCTTTTCTTTCTTGTTTTTACCTTTTTCCTTTCATTTATTTCCGTTTTCCTTGAAAACTAGTGCACCGAGTTTTTTTTTCCACTTCAATCCACGTTCAGCTTATGCTGTCAAAATGTGACCGCAAAAAATACTCAAACTTTTCCGATAATTCTCAACGTTTTCGTGAGCAATTTGTGCACGATTGCATCCTTACTCGATCATCCTTGATTTGCTGTCGGATCAGAAAATCGATGAAGCGCGCAAATAGAGTGATAATATCCTGTGGTAGTTTCTGAACGTTAAGTGTATTTCATCACATTTTTAAATATATGAACGGTGCAATTTTACCTGTAAGACGTAGGGGCTAAAAGAGGCTGGTAGAGCTTAAATGCTGTACAAGTCAATGTTAACATTAAAATTTATATGAATAGACTACGTATACAAGCCTTTACTTACGTTATATTAGTTGTTCAATATGCAAAAAGAGAATAATGGGTACTATACGGAATAGAGCAACAATTACAAATACGAAATTACAAGTTATAAGTTTGTCAGTTCGCCCAGGCTTTTAATCTCTTTATTTTTTCCTCTTCTCTCATACACTCTCGTTCAGATTTTTCTTTAACTAAAGAAAGAATAAGGTAAACTCTTTTTTTTTTATTTCTCCTGTGAATTTAGATTCAAAGAGACAAGCATGAACTCGATCCGTTCACCCATGGATACGTTGAGTAGCTGACCAGTTGCAGCAGTCCTGTATTCTTTTGACTTTATTTTACTTAATGTATATGTTATCAGCACTGAAGCACATCGATCATGTATTCTAATGTCATACACAAACCGATTAGCAATGGAGTGTAACATGTCAGTTTCCAGTGAGCACCAGTAGTTCCACAGACATCTTAACACCATAGCGTAAAGTGCGTTTTATTGGGACATATTCCAGTTACGCAGTTATTCCGAAATCAGACATTGCAATACTGAAGCTAGCACTTCATCGCTTCTCTAAAATGTAGAAACAAATAGCCTACGTGTAGCCGTACCCACACCCCATTGGTTAAGAAGCAACTTTAACTTCGTTGGCCGTCGGGATATATTTCTGAGCTTAGCAATGGGAACAAACTTTGATTCTAAATGTACTCGGAATATACAAAAATTAAACAAACCCTTTTTATCTTGTAAATTAACACTAAGATGCCATACCTCAAGTTGCACAATTATATTTACTCCAAGGAGTCCTACTAGTGACAGACAAGAGCCCTTAGCTTGTGAAGAGCCTCCTTGATAGTCATGCTGATTTCCAGCGAAATCCTGTAAAGTTTTTAGCAAGAAATTGTAAGATATTGTCGCTAGGCAAATAAACAACAATAAATAAATAATCTTATCGGCAATGGAATTTTTTTCTATTGTTGCATTTACAAGCGTCAACACATTGTAACGATCCCCAAGACATGTCAACCTCCTTCCCAAGGCCCTTTCTCTTCATTAAAGAGACCGCCACTTTTATAGTTACTGAAACGTAACGTACAAGCGCCAAATCGTGCTAAATGCAAAAGCATATGCATAGTCTCTAGTGAAAAGGTATCAGTCCAATAAAATCAAAAGAACCTTTATTTAAAATTCATGAGGGTAGCCCTTTCAGTTGTCAAAGCATTTGCTATCAACAGGAGCCCTGACTACACTTTTACAACACACTAAAAAACTTATTGAAAAGGACTATAAAAGATACATTAAATATACTTTAAAAATCCTGAGAAACCATCCTGTTTGGCTCTAACATGAGAGTGAATTTACGTTCCGGTGAAGATGAAGACGCTGTTACATGGGACAATTTTCCTTGCAACTTGCGAGACAAGTTGCAGAATGTATGTTACACAAGTGCAACTAATCTTCCGCTGTTGTTATAAGCAGACCACTAGGCTACTTAAATTCCGGCAACTCACAACGTGATTTGTCTCCCTACGCAAAGAGGAAAGGAAGGAAGGAAAAAAGATTCGTCGTCCGTGTTATAAGTTTGCGTTTATTTTACGAGACTGTCCGTGATTCTTATCAAAGACATGGCGGTAAACAAAAACTGATGCACTATAAACCAACCGCTAGTACCGAGAGCCATAAAGAACAATTGTCCTTTCTGCGTGGCTCTTGCTAGTACTTAATTCTGTACCACTTCTACTATCGTTATGCTAAGATCTCATTCAGAAATCTTGTCCAGTTTTCCAAAATGGCTTTCTGTTCAAGGAAGGGCACAATACTCTCCTAGACATAACTGAATTATGTACGCTGGCATACAGGTCTCTGCATGGAAATTTGTGCATTTGAAAATGAAACTACCCGAATTGTTGTTGTAGTTGTTTTTATTGTGTTGTGTATTTTCATGGTACATTTATTTGGTGTACCATTATTTCAGTGATATACATCAACACAGGCATGGCATTCTCACGACAGAACATACGATCTTGAGGGACGCCTAGGGTCCAAGAGATTTTGTGAACTTTGCACTTAGCAACTGGAAAAAAATTGGAAATTTCACGATTTTGCCTAATCTTATTTTACTTTTCCAGTCTGAAAAGTTTCAAAATTCATGGCTTTTCACTGCCGTTACAGCCACGCCTACTTGTGCTTTCTTAAAAAAAGTTATAAAAACCATAATATACATAAGAAAGGTCTAATGTTCGTTACGTCACGAGCGAGGGACAAAGAGAACAGAGGAGTTCCCCCACAGGAATTGACGATGACCTTCCGAACACCCGTCGGATTCTCTAACCACTGAGCTACTGGGAGACTCGTGGCGAGCTATAGTGTAGGTCACATTTACTAGGTAGATAAGTCAAGTTAAGAAAGACAGAGTCCTTTGAACACATTACACTGTAACAAATTTACAGAAAAGACGCTTAAAAAGATAATCGTTTTCAAATGAACACGCATTAGTGGGGACAAGTGGAAACGACACGGAGACGCTTGCGCGGACGAAGAGAATCGCGGGAGTAAGCGACCTGAAGAGACAGCTTAAATTCAGGCTTGTTTTGAGTCACCCAATCGGTGACTATAATGTCAGGAGGCCCTTAATTCGATCAGACTACCACTCCACTTGACTGGGGAAATTCAAACATTCCAACTGTCAGAGTTTAAAAAGAATCTAAAGGTTCAGAGATCGAAACTTGATTGGCGAATGCACTCATATAATATTTTAGTTAAGCTGTGGACATCCTTATGACGGGAAAACTCAAACATTCCAGACGGGGCTCAAAAGAACCTCACGGTTTAGAAATACACCAGGAAACCATTAACAAAGGAGAATCCCGGCGGAAACTTGACCGGCAAATGCACTCATAAAATGTTTCAAGCTGTTTACACCCTTATGATAAAGAATGATAAAACATTCTCATCAGTTTAAATACTACGTATTTACATACTACGCCAACGGGGTGGCAAATTAATTATTTATACTCGTCACCAAGACGACCAAATAATTTCTCGTCGGTTCTTTTTAGCTTTAGTTTATCTTAAGGTGGAATGGTACCCTAAAAGATGATTTTTTTAGAACAGAACTTTCTGGGAAACTTGTACCATCACTTTATAGGGCTTCAAGCCCTAACATCAATATGAGTTTTGTCAGGTCACATGTCACAATAGTTAATGATTAACTAGCGTCTTAAGTTAGAAAAAGTGATGTTCACGATAACAGCGATAACTCACTAATGCACAGTTGGAAAAGTATCAAACCAACTCTAACAGGTACATAAATGACATGTCTGTGCAATGAACTTCAAAAACTAGCCTGATTTTCTTCATTCGATTTTTTTAAAAAAATTTTTTCTTAGAACGTCAGGTAACAGGAAATAATTATTAGACAAAGAGTCAATTAATGAGACGTGATGTCAAACCTGTAGACTCGTTTTTAGTTCATTGCACAGAAGAAACAGTACTTTAATATTGATGAAACTTTCAGAACAGTAGGTTAAAACACAAGGGAGATATCTTTGTTAAAAGTTCCTCTATTTCAGGAAATCCTGTTATTCGAGAAAAACGGTCTCAAAGATAAAGGAATGAATTCTCGACACTAATTCGTCGCTTATTGCTCTAAAACTATTGTAAAATTAAATTTGTCACATTGAAATTTAAGTTGAATGACTTTCCTGTTCAGAAAAACATGTTTTCTGTAAGAACTAGGACTTGTTTTGCCAATTTAAATGTAGACACCAAACATCTCTCCTCTTCTCAGGCAGGTGTTTCTCTAGACGAACACTGACGTCGGTTTGTGCAGGGAAGCGGGAGGGGGGGGGTAATTTCCCTTTAAAAAGTCATTTTTTCGCATTTGATAAATGTAAATTATGGTTGCTATGGCCGTTGCTATGGAAAGAATTCGTACTGCTGTTCAGATTTCGTCAATTTCACCAACTTAATGCTGGAAATCAAGTGAAATACTTTCACAGTAGTATTCACAAGTGACTAAAGGCTACAATTTTGCCGTTTTCAAAAAAATGACTTTTGCGACCTTAGTACCACCTTAAATACAACATGGAATATTTAACAATTACTCGCCGAAGTGGAGGTGAATAGCAGATACTATCCCGAGTCTGAGTGGCCAATCAGAGCGCGCGAAAAACACTATCCACTGGTTTGCATACTGTATGTAGACCAGATACTACATAATTATGTTAAAAACATAGGCACGCATTGCGTGCTTGACCTATGTTGAAATGACAAGTCTTATCCTCGTTTTTGCGATTTTTAAGACATACTCTGAAGACAAAACAACACACGCGATTATTCTTGCAAATACTTCCCCCTCCACTATAGCACCTGAGTGCATAAGGCCCAGTTCAGACGCTGCACCTCCCATGTGCCATACCAAGTAGTACGTAGTTTTTTAGCAGTTGTACGGTGTCCAAATGAGCCAAAATCTCAGGGTACGGCAAAGTTTGCCACTTAAATACGACCTAGGAGCGAAAATGTATTTGGTACGGCCCATGAGAGGT
>Ga0126336_10002625_pt1 | contig 10332 bp, 8 predicted proteins | sample SidCmetagenome_FD_92530 | JGI IMG/M metagenome (GOLD analysis project Ga0126336, IMG submission 92530) | Coral microbial communities from El Islote,Puerto Morelos, Mexico - Siderastrea C C metagenome | ecosystem: Host-associated > Invertebrates > Cnidaria > Coral | place: El Islote,Puerto...
ATTTGAACTGCGGAATGAAGAAATAAGTTTAAAGAAGATAATAATAATAATAATAACAATAATGATAATAATAACAAAAATTGTAAAATAAAATGAATTTCAAAGAAAAAAGGTCAGCATTTCAGTATCTGTACTTTTGCCTGTTTTTAATGTAATCGATTGCGATTACATTTGCTGCAAATCACACACACACACAAATCCAGGAAAAAGTTTACACTTTACGGAAGATTTTGGAAACAACTAAATTCTACATCAATTTAGGTTTTGAAAGTGACTGATTACAAACTCGTCAAAAGGTCGCTGTTTCTTCACAAAACAGTACAAAGGCACCCAGTATTCTAATCAAGGGTTGGAATTGTGTGAGGCTTTTTGTAAGCCAAAAGGTGTCTAAAATCTTTTGAAGTAATTATATAGGCAAAAGTGACACACAATTGCAATGTATATACGATATCCCGTTTGAAACGATCATTTTCAATGAGCGTAACCCCAGCATTTCAAATGAACAAGGTTTGACCTAATGTGGAGTCAACAAGTTAAAGTTCCCTCTGTTCCCGTATGCTTGAAAGACCATGAAAAGTAACTTTGGATTAAAAATTAACTAAGATTTATGTTTCTCGGACACTGACTGCCGATTTTTATTGACAATTTGACCGCAGCCAAAAGTAAAATGTCGAAAAAATATAGCAACGCTTATCAATAAGCCACCAAAACTTAATTCAGCATCAACGTTAATCCTGGGTTAGCTTAACCTAGCTCACCCAAGAACAATGAAATCCAGTTTTTTACACGCTTATATAGATTCGGCCGTGTTGACTCTCTAGGGTTCACAAGTTGACATTTTGAAACAAGGTGCTTAAAACAATGATATTAGCACTAAAACACGTTAGTTTTTGTTCATCGGCATGCCCTTACTTAATATTATTTATTTATGATAACACCAGGAAGACAATCTCAAAACCATACTTTAAAGTTTAACTTAACCACGAATCTTCAAAACTGACTTACAAGTCAGCAGGGAGTAATGTTTTGTTTGACACTTTAACTTGTATACTCCCATCGTGGCGTATTGAGGGTCCAGAAGTTGCTTATTGAAGTTGGGATCGATTTGCACCCTAGCCAAAATCATTTTTTTAAGAGCTGCTGTACACTAAACCTTTTTTTAACCTTCAATACGTACAAGAGGGAGTGGATGGCATTCCCCTCCCCGTCCCCCTCCCATTACGGTTTTACATGAATTTTTCCAAGGCAATTTATAATCTGCACCTTCCGTTTTCAGTGGCTGTATGAATTTCCGTTTCACACATTTTGACAACGGTTTGATGAGAATCGGTTGCTATAGTTACGAAAAATGATGACATAAGTAGTAAGCGGTGAAGCTATTTCAATTTCCACCGTAATTTTGCGTAAAATTTGGTCACTAGGATGTTTGGATGAAGCCACAGGCTCCCAGGAGCACTGCAACCCATGACATAAATACCTCATCTTGTAGAGCAAATCACAGGCTTTCTAGTAAAAGTAAAATGTTGTCGAAATGTTACAAGGGGAGGCAATCCACCCCCCCCCCTTCACCCCTTTGTACCACGGTGGGGATGTGACTTCGTTTGTACTTCCGAGAGGTTAATATCTGGTTATTTTTCAAAAGTACATAAATTAGTCGCCTTAATATCACCTCTTTGACAGTTTTGGGGTTGGCTTTTTTTTAATTTCCACTTTAAGAGAAAATGCTGTTTACTATCTAAGAGAAGGTTTTATATGTACCTGATCATATTCCGGCTCGGGTTTTGGTTTACAAGTTGGTGGAAACTTCAGGCAGATAACCACGATGAATAAAACAGCTAGGCTGAGAGGCAGCACGATTATCAGCACCAAATTCCTGATGAATCTGTCTAAAAAATTCAAATCCAATTAGTGCATTTCCACAGAACAAAGTGAGGGGACCGAAAATAAAAAGTCAAAACTAAGTAAGTTATTTTTATGATGACTGTGAGGGTAAATGGAATCTTTTTTTAAATCTCTTTTTAACCAGGTTTGGCCAATTTGTTTTACCTACTTACTTAAGCCTCTTTACGCCATGTGGCGCATAAGGCCCCAATTTGTTTTGCAGATCCCTAATTATATCCAAGGGACTTTGCAACATTATCTCAACATTATCACGGTGAGAAAGAGGTGAATTTGATAATGTCTGCCTATGTCTGGCATATAAACTCGCTCATTGGCTCATCTTTCTTATAGATCATGGTTGAAAGGATGGTAAATCAGGTAAACTAATGTTGGAAACTTCTGGATGATGAACAAAACTTCTTAAGTTATGAGACGTTTCATTGATTCTTTTTCTACAGGAAATTGCTTCCAATCTGTCTAAATCTGGAATCATTAAACCAACTTTCTGGTGTATTATAGCGGTGTGTCTCTTCAAAGTTAATCGAGGGACTGGGTACTTGCAAGTTTCAAAGGCGCTGCAATTTATGTTCAAAGCACCACAACCGTTCACAATCTCTTGTCTGTAAATTGTTTGAACCCAGGAGTCATACCATAAGTTGGTAAATTATGATCTTCCGGGTGAGTGTAGTCCTGAGAAGGACTGTTTGTGGTGACATTGACTGACATTTCGACAACCTGAGCCATCATTATTTTACTCTAATGATGACCATTGGAGTCAAATAATGATGGTGACCTCCGCTCAGGTCGTCGAAACGTCAGCCAATGTCATCACAAAAAGTTCTTCTCAGGACTACACTCACCCAGAAGATCATAATTTACCGACTTACAATCTTTAATTTGTTTTCCGTTCACACACTATGACTGAATAACTTCACGGTAACATTTTTATTGGTTAGCTGCTCATACAAAATCAGAACCCTTGCTGTTTGTGCACGGTCAACGCTAAAAACCCGTGACAAAAACATGCAACAAAGAACTTTTCTGAGCTTCAAAACCAGTTTCTTCTATGAACTGTGGTATGTTTTTGGGAGGTTTGAAGAATTCTGCCTGGCGCCTTTCTTTCAAACTGTGACGGAAAGTGACGAAAGCCTGAGTCCTTCTGAAGAGGAAAGCTGTCCTTTCCGTGCATACGTGAGGCAAATTAAAGCTCACTCTTTCGATCCAAATTCTTTTAGGACGGATTAGATCACCGATGATTTTCTTCCCTACAAAGGCTTAAAAGAGAGAGATTCTTGCAACGTCGTGAGAAATTGGCAAAAACACTTGTTCTCTTGCATTAGCTTCTTTTGGAATTGTAAGCATACGTGCTCCTTCCGGAAAGTGTTTTTGATCGGATTTGTCAAAATATAACTGATTTTTCCTGGCTATCACCTTCTCTCATCCCTTTATCTTGGTTTTATTAGCGGAAAAGTTGTTTTGCTTACTACTTACTGTATGTTTTATCAGTTCAGTACTGCGACAGTTTTACTTGAAAGTCTTAAATTACTCCTGATACTCTGAGAATTTCTATAGCGCCATTTCCCAGGAGTCCAATGTTACTGCATTTGTTACAAAAACACACCTTACTGGTACTTACCAGGCAATGTACTTTGTTTTACTAATACACCGTCAGACCTTCCATATTTGTTGTTGCTAGACAACCGAATAATGTATTCTGTAGCGGGTTCCAGATCCTTCATCATCATTCCCGTCCAAGCGAACGGCAGTGTCCGTACTACTGTGAAGTTGTCCAAAGTTGCTTTCTTTCGTTCGAGAGTATAGTTGTCTATCGGGTAATAACTGCCATATTTTGGCTTATCCCAGGTCAATATAAAGTACCGTGTTTGCACGTTTGTTGCTTTCAAGTTTCTAGGAGGCTGCGGCTTCTCTTATTATTTGAAACGAAAAAAGAAAAACAAAGCAAGCAATTAGTTGTTATGGATAAAGAAGAATAATATGCACCCCGTGCCATAAACCTTTTGTGGCCGCATTAACCATCGGACCTACAACTAAACTCACACCTCCACCCCCTCCCAACCCCAACCCGTGGTATAGAGGGCTGATGAATCCCTCCCCCTCTTGGATTTTTGCTGTGTTACAATATTTAAAAAAGATTTCGCTTTTGGTAGATAGCCTATGATGCTGAATTCTCGCGGCGATTTTGGTCATCTCAAACCAAGGGGCAAAGACAAGGAAAGGTCTCGCGGTACATACAGAGAAGTAATCCGAAAGTTCAAAACAACATGCTCCTTCAGATAAAAAGAGATCTGAGGGGAATAAATTAAAACTATTATTTTACCGATTTTTCTTGAATTTTCCTCCATTAGCGTGGCTTCCACCATCGGATCAAAATTGCCTAGGCACTCCTGCTCAAAGCTCTAGTTTAAGCACATCTTTATTCAAATTTGTAACATTCTGTAGTCACGGAACTCGTCAGCATTGAGGTGAAGGGAAAAGGGCAAAAAAAAAAGGCAAAAGAAAAAAGGAGAGAGCAACTCGGGAATCTAGCGGTTTTCGGTGTTCGGGCTTCGCCTATACCTTTGGAAATATTTACAGGGCTGAACCAGTACCCCCCGCCTAAATTGGGTCTCACTGCGAAGTATTCTGGTTTCTGATTGGGGTTGTCTTTCCTTAATATCAACTAGGAATGCTTCAGGAATTCGACGCATGATTAATTTTTTGAATATTGATAATAATTTTTTCTTAAAATATCTGAAAAAAATAATAAAAATTCATACACAGATCAGACCCAGGGACCTTATTCGCAACGGCCGACATGGCTTTCATTACTGGCTAACTCAATCAACAACAACAACAACATATAAAGGCCTTTCTTTCATTTAAGGTATCGTATCAACAAAGTAACAAACATTGTAATTTTTGTACACATGGGGTGAAAGATTAATTTACAAACTCAACCATAACGAAAATTTCGGTGACATATTGACGACTTTCTGGACTTCCTGACAAAACTTGTCTCGGAATCCCAGAAACGTTGTTATTTGTTGATGAGATGATGTTATATAATTCTAATTTACCTCTAGGAGGACATTGAGATATGTTGCAGTATTCCCAGCGAACTTTAGGGTCAATGGTGTAACACCACGGTCCATCCGGAGCACTGCCTTCCGGGTTACGGCACATGTTATGGCCATCAGCAGCATCTTCAGGCATCCGCCAGTGACGGTGAGGGCACTGTGAGGTCCAAGGCTGACATGTACGGCCAGACCGTGTGACGCTTACATTCCCACGATAGCCAACACCGATTCCATAGTAACAATCTGTAGATTACAACCAAATCTACAGCTTTGTAGTGGGACATTTTACCATAGAAATCCCAAAGTAACTGTCTCCTTAGTCTCCCTCGCAGCCGTTTTCTAGTGTCGTCGTCACACAACGCTCTTCCCTACAAACGGCTACTCACATTGCAACAACGTTCCTTTCCCCCACTTCAACCAATCACCATTCGGGTTACATATTTGGAGAGCTGTACGCACCAACGTAATGTAACCAATCAAATTGTTTGTTTCATCTTGGAGTTCACAGCTCCGGTAACCCTTGAATTTCATTATGCATGTTTGATACATTAATTAACACATCAACAAGCTGAACTTAGCAAAATTATCGTGGTTTTACATACGCTTTGATACTGCGCTTTTAATATTTCATCAACTTTTATCTTTGATCGCAATATTTTAGCTATATAAAAGCGAAATGCACCGGGAAAAAGTTGCTGAATGTTAATATAAATCTTGCCATTAAAGATGTGTTTATTGTTCATCGTGGTGTAAGATAGGCAAGATGAACATTTATTCGTTTGTCTCACGATGGAATCGCTTTGAGTTGTTGATCGCGACGTTTCGACTGCAATACTGCTAGTCTTCATCAGGTGATGAGGTCGATTGTTTAGGTGTCGCTATTTGTAGCGTGTTGGTTCGCTGCTATTGGTGCATTTCGATCCTCATTATTATTCCGACTATTAGATGTTGTTCCCTCACAGGTCCGCCTTGTGGTTGATCGGCTGTTGTGCTTTTTGATCGTAGGTATCCAAGCTTCAGGAATTTCGATTCCACTATCTCTATTGATGTTATCAGGATGAAGTCTTATATGGATAGCCTCTTTGTCCCTACGTGTGTACCAGTGAAGGTCACGATCAATAAACTTAACTTCTTTCCAAATAGGAAGATGCCCCATTTCGTTAGCGTGCTCCGAAACTGCGGAGGTTTGTGTACGAGTAAGCCGCATATCTCTGTCGTGTTCTTATCCTGTCTTGCATCACTCTCCCTGTTTCCCCGATGTATACTTTGCCGCACTCACGTGGAATCTTATAGACGACACCGTCTTGCCCAGTTGGTTCAAGGGCGTCTTTCGGTCGTACTAAGTGAGACCTAAGAGTTGTGTCTGTTATAATCTTTTTAATCTCACTTTTTGAGATAAATATTTTGATCACAGCCAATCGCAGTTGCATTCCAGCGTGCCGGTAATATTTCAGTCGCGTTTCACTGCCGGAAAGATTTGGATTTTATATTGAACAAACTCTTTTTCTTCACACGCATCGGGCAGAAAGAGACCTACATTTCATTTAATTTATTAGTTAAAGGATTCTACACTGGGAAGCACTTCACTTCCAATATGGAACCGCTAGTATAAAAATTATAACAATAGTAGTAAACGTATTCATAGTTTTTAAAACCGTCGTCAGGCAATGAGTAGGTGCATTACCCAAGAACATTTTTCAAACTACTATAACTTGCCTCAACTGACTTTCAATAAAGAAGTACGCCAAGCAAACAAGCCGTTGCATCCATTTTCGCACTCCTTTATTATAAAATACTGACCCTGCTATGACTATGCTTGAAATCCAAGCACACTCTTTGGTCCTTTTGTATACTGCTAAAGTCATCAAGAACGAGTAGAACAGTGGTGCTCTCTCTTTCCACTAATTGCAAGGTGTTGCAGTCGAAATTGGCCAGATCTTCTAGCCAGTTTTTCTTCTTGGAACACAATGCTGCTACCTCTTTGGACAAAGCTTTCAATGTATTTTCACGTTGGATTTTTCATTAACGCATTTGCGATCTGTGAAGGAACACCATGCGCTAAAGCCTTCCCAATGGTCTGATAGCTTCTACAGAGTGTTTTGTTATAGTTTTACTAAAAGACTGGACGGTCAATACAGTCTGAAGTTTCACTAGTGTTCTTTACGATGATTGGAAGCAGCTTTTGAGGTGATAGTAGTCGACTGAGGTACGTATCGGCAAAGGACTTTCGCCCAAGGGTCTTAATGCTGTCAGTTGACAAGGGAAAGCTTGCAGCACAAGTCCGTATCGATTACCTCCAATAAGAGATACACCAATAGGCAATAATGCCCGAGTAAAATAACGTTCCTGTTTGTTAATCGCGGTAGAATTGGTTGTAGTATCAGAAGAAATCCAAGTGGTCTTGATCGGAAATTGTAAACATTTCGAGGCTTTCCCAAGGCACGAAGCTGTGGTCTCTCCATTGTCGTCCTCAACTCTTAATAAGCGCTTCGTTCTCGGAAGTTCACGATCCTTGTGGATTCCCTTCAATTCATGTTTGAGCTCTTCAAGGTGAACAGAGGCCTTTTAACTTAAGTTGCCTATAGCACGCTTTACAGACTGACAACTCCCTGGTCACTGAATGGCAGCTCACATTCACATCCAGACAGGAGCTAATAATCGCCGGAAAATCGAGAGAAATTTTTCCAACTATATTTATTTTTTCTTTTTTTCTGAACCTTAGTGGAACAAATAGAGCAACGATCACTTTGCCAAACTTTCTTTGGTGTTTCCTCCATTGAAGAAACTCCAATCTTTATGGTTTGGTGGTTGCAGCAATGAGAACGCGGGAAAACCATGTTGATTACAATCTCCTGTGTTCTGATTGGTCTCATAAGAAACAATGTCAGTGATCTCATTGGCGCGAAGACAACAAAGGGAAAGAAATGTTGTTCGAATGAGAGCAGGCTTTAGTAGGGAGGAGCGTTGCATGACCACACTAAAACCGGCTGCGAGGTTGACTACCTTCTCCTCGACCCCCACCGAAATCTATTTACGCGAAGTAAGATGATAAGAAGGAATGTCAGTGGATGACGCAAGCTGATAATTTGTCTGAGTGCTAAGGAGTAATTCAGGTCTCAAGATAAGGGTGTGGGCGTCATTGATAGAAAGAGAGGCTTTATTGCATCAGGAAAGCTTAATCAGAATCCAACATTTTGGGGAAAAACATGTATGTTTCCAAAATACCATTACATTACTAAATAAAATCAACGACTTCATCCCGACCCTAAATACAAAACTTTGCGACGCTTGGGAACATGACCAAGTGTTTCTACTAAACGACTGAACCTGATTTCTATTCACCCGACAAAGATCCAAATCTAATTTTTTAACCCACTATCTTGTCAGTACATTTTGCAATCCCATTGCTATTATTAAAAAAAAAAAAACATTAAGAGTACGATTAGTAAGGCAGAACGTTTCATGAAGTTTAACAAATGCGAGTGAAATTTATAGTTACGTTAGTTTCCTGTTAACATGTTTCCTAAAACTGTCGCTGCTACAATGTATACACCCCAGCTTAAGCCCGTCTCCCTCTACACCTGCTTTCTTCATATTGAAAGCCACACAAGCAAAACAAAGTATAAAATGCATCTTTGTGGTTGGATAGTACAATTTTGTGCTTGAAAAAGTATCACAGTATACGAGGGGTGTCAGCTCTAACACCTGCTGTTTAAAAATCACTGCACAGTAACGAGGGTCGCTCCGTAAACCTGAACAACCTCCTGATTCTGTCATCGCGTAGAATGCCTATCGTTCTTCGGACATTTACTTCCAGTTCAAGAACGTTTTCAGATCTGTCATATCGCGCGTTATTATGCATAGACGCTAAGAAAGAGCTTCAATCATTAGTCGTCGTGAACGCACGGCGATGCTCATTAGCATGATGTAGGCGGCAAACTAAACAATGAATGTAGCACTCTATTGTTTCTCCCTTTGTCTCGCGAAATCGCACATCTGCGCATATTTCGCAAAGAACATTTCATGAAACAGTTTTCCATCTTGTTTCATTGCATAGGCATTTTAGACTGGTTTCGTTTGGAGAAACGTTATAACACAGAAAGAATGAAATGTCGACTTATCTCTGCGCGAGCGAGGTGATTGTGTCGAAAATGAACACAGCCTTCTGCTTGTGAGTGTGTTAAGCGCCGAAGCGGCAGACGCTGTTTTATTTCTGTCTTTGAGAGCTCTTTAACTTTTATGTAAAACAAAACAACGGGTGATTCAGCTTGAATCTTTCGACAAAATTGCCTAATACTCTCTGTTATTGCATGCTCAACATGCTCTAGAGCAGATTCTACCAGTTGGTCGCCAAGAGGTAAAATACGCGTTTGAAGTAAGTCAAACAAGTGAAACATCCGACAGTTTTCATTAACAAAAGCTCCGTGGCACTATATAAACATGTAACGGATGGATGGGGTTGTCAAGGAGGCCTGAAAAGAGCTATTCTGCGTGATGTAGGAAGCTCCCACAAAAATTAAGTTATGGTAGGAAAAAGAGACGGAGAAGGAGATAAAAGGGAGCCCCGTCTCCCCGCAGTCTCAACACGCTTTATCATTTCGTCCGCCTCCACATTTCGCCGATCTTAGGTAGCTTGCATTTCCTCCGTCTCTTATGGTCGCTTACTCTTAGAAGTAAACAGAGGAGACGGCTGAAACTTACGACACGTTCCAGTTAACTAGAATAGACCGTGGGAAGCTAAAAGAGGAGAGCCAGTTGCATTGTGTTTGATAGAGTCTAGCTGACTGTATTAGCATCAGCCATCATTTATAAACGATCCTGTTGCAAAGTAAAGGCTTTCGGAAAGTCTGGGTTAAATCAGATAGGCGCATTGAAAACTAAAATGTTAGAAATTAGTTTCTAACGAAGCTGTGATGCTGGTTCGGTGAGTCCGGCAATGTACCACTTCAAACTGATAACATCTTGAGTTAAAATAAGGTAAATTGGCCACTTTAAGGAGATTCAAACACTTTTGATCTTTGTTGTCCTTAAGAGAGGCCAGCATCTTGTTCTGTAGGCATGGTTTGTATCCCTTTTCACCCTATGAAGTATTAAATCTGACAAGTAGTTATGGCTCCAGTAGCATTTTGCCTGGTGTCTGCTTAATAAAGGGCGAAAATAATTCTTTCTGTTTTAGATTTTTAGTGCCTCAGTGATTGCCTTAGGGAAGGTACGTTTTTTCTTGGGGGGGGGGGGGAGGGCTGGGGAATTTTGGTATTTTTTCCCCAAAAAAGTGTTGGCCCTCCCTTGCGTTTTGATAAAAAAACTCCTGACCCCCCACCTTTAGGTGACTAACAAAAGCGCGACCCTCCCCTCACTACTACATGGTATGTTC
>Ga0126336_10002626_pt1 | contig 10332 bp, 7 predicted proteins | sample SidCmetagenome_FD_92530 | JGI IMG/M metagenome (GOLD analysis project Ga0126336, IMG submission 92530) | Coral microbial communities from El Islote,Puerto Morelos, Mexico - Siderastrea C C metagenome | ecosystem: Host-associated > Invertebrates > Cnidaria > Coral | place: El Islote,Puerto...
CCTCAGTCTTAGTGCAAATTCAGACGGCAAAGCGAATGGCCTGTTCAGAGGACAGATTATTAGACTGCGAGCAGTCTCTCTTTTGCTCTAAAATCCGTGCAGAACGAAGCGCAAATAGCGAGCACGAGCGAGCACGATTTGAGACTGCTCGCAGTCTAAAAGATTATGTGAACGGAAGTTTTATCTTTTTTGTTACTGTTGCTGTTTCTTTCTTTCGTAGAGAAAGCGTATCGAGTTTCTGTGAATAATTCTCGATATATTCGCGATTTTGTTAAAAATGGGAGAAAGACCATGTTGTATTTATAGATTCTCTTCAAGTGTTTCTCTCAGAACGTCCGATCACATACCAACAAATGACCTCTCCGGAGAAAGAAGAGGCGGTAAAACCGCTCGCGAGCGCTACGATCCTCTAGAGAAATAAGAGGCTATTCATAGCCTATTATCCTATTGTTTGTTAACAGCCACAAAAAATAAATTTGCCGTTGCGATCAACTTGCAAAAAGGTGTGTGATATTTATTCAACAAGAGTGTGTTTCCGGTAACAGAAAAGCTTTGTTGACAGTGAAAGCGGCGGATTTTAACACCTATTGCTTTCGCGGCGCCTTGATCAAAATTCAAATATGAAAGGAATGCGGGTTTCACAACCCCGCATTCCTTAATGTACTTCCAGTTAGACCCCGTAGCGTCTCGTCATGGAGACAGAGAGGCGTTAACTTTACTGTTGTGCCTGAACCATGAATACAAACAGTAAGGTGTAGCAGTAAAATCAAAATCTATAGTGCTCGATTTTAAAAGACACACACATCATCAGAGTTTGCAGAAACTGGTGAAAAGGAAAATCGTCCCTCCACGCTCAAACAAGTTAAAGCATGTCTCAAGAAAAATAGTTAAACCCAGTTCCCGGGAATCGCCTTGCAAAAATAAGCTAGCTGACTTGGAATTCATAATGATTTGGACAAATTGAAAATCAAAATTATCTTTTCTAAGAACGTACAATTAGGTTTGGAAATGAAAAAAACGGAATAATACGAAACAAACTAAACATGAGTAAGAATTGGTGAAATTAGTGGCAGCAGCTTGTTTCCCTTTTTTGTGATATGACACTTCCGCCTTCATAAAGAAGTGAAATGTTTATTCAGGATACTTTAAAATACAGTTTTCTAACTTCCTCTATCGTCTGAGAGCACTTAAGGTTGAATTTAATTGTGTAAACTTTAAGTAATAGGATATATTTATTTCATTTGGCATTAAGTCCTAAAATTCGAATTTGAAATCAAAAGGGTGAGCAGAAACAAACTAACTACTTGTGTGGAGTAGCACGCGAAATCAGTTGAACTCATTTCTTTTCAGGTCACAATGTGACGAGTCCATCTTTATCACGCGATGAAATATTTATTCATATTTTCCTTAATTTATTAGGTAGCATTGAGTTGAATTATTTCTTTAACTTAATTGCAGATGTATTGTTCTTTTTTTTATTTGGTTTGGGATGAGGTCGAGACGCTAGGCCGAATATGTGAGCAGAGACATAAGCTAAAACTCTTTGTATGTTTGTATTCAAGGAATGCTAGATAATGGATGCCCACAAAGGATTTCACACTAAAGAAAATCTTTACAAGTGCAAAACCAAATGTTTCACCACATCAAGTTATTTAAGGGCACATTTAAGACACCACTCTCGAGGGAAGCCTTACAAATGTGGAACCTGCACCAAGAGGTCTCTTTCAAAACAGGAGTTTCGAATACATATCGGAAGCCACTCTAGGGGGAAACCTTACAATTGCAAAACATGTGGCAAGTGTTTTAAAACTTCGAGAGAACTGGGGATTCATGAGAGATCTCACTCTGGAGACAATCCTTACAAATGCAAAATCTGTGACAAGAGTTTCAGCACGTCAGGAAATTTGAGGACTCACGCGAGATCCCACTCTGGTGAAAAGCCTCACAAATGTAAACTTTGTGACAAGTGTTTCAGCCAAGCAGGAAATTTGAGGGTTCATGAGAGATCTCACTCTGGAGACAAGCCTTACAGTTGTAAAACCTGTAAGAAGTGTTTTAGCCGAGCAGATGTTTTGAGGACTCATGAAAGAACCCACACTGGTGAAAAGCCTTACAAATGCAAAACCTGTGACAAGAGCTTCAGCACTTCAGGATATTTAAGGACTCATGAGAGAACCCACTCTGGTGAAAAGCCTTACAAATGTAAACTTTGTGACAAGTGTTTTAGCACATCAGGAGCACTGGATAATCATGGAAGATTCCACACAAGACAGAAGCCTTCTAAATACAAGCTGCTTGTCCAAAAGTCCAGTAATCCTCACACAGCTGACAAGAACAATACCAGTGAAAACAGAGTTAAATCATTACCAGTATTGCCTTTGCCAGAACCTAAGCCAGAAAATGCTAAGGTTTTATCCTGTTGGATTTGCCAGGAAGAACATATAAGTGAGTCTCTACTTATTGAACATTATGAGGATCATATGAGAAACATTTTTTAACTCCACAGATTATGGCCACTGGGGTTTGCGTTGAAGTATTCTTCTGTTTTGTTGGATTAAATTTGTTTGAAGGTTACCTACCGGTACTTTTTCTGGACCTAAATGGCTGGGAGCGTAACTGCCTTATTTCTATTTGAATTTGTTTTTTACTTTTTCTCAGATTGCTGTTTTTGCATTCAGTCTTGAATTCATTGGTTAAACTGTGCGCCCTATCTGTTGTTTTATTTTGTCTGTTACGCATGGGGTTTCCAGGACACTTTTCTTAAGCAAACCATATACAGAATGAACAAATATTTAACTACTGCATAGAAAATAGTGAATGCATGCAAATCTGACCAAAACTGAAACAACCCTTTCCTTGAAAAAATCTTCAAGATCAACATAAGACATGTTTTTAGCCCTTCAATCATAGCAATGTCACCGGAGACCAGCATTAACTCCTTGTTGCACGCTACGAATAGTGTACTACAGACTGCAAGACAGTCAGTATTTTCACGATTTTTGCGTGGGCTCGTCCAACATACAAAGCTACATAGTCTTAAAACAAAAGGGCCAGGCTAAGTGTGTGGGTGTGGGACTCAGGAGAAGTGAGAAAAACGTTCGCTTCTACGCTTTCCACAAAGTAAGTTAACTCGGAATTTCCCGTTCAACAAGCAAAGGAAAATAGGCCATATTCAAATTGTTTCTAGCCTCGCTTTCAACGTTAGACCTGGTGCACAACATTTCATATAAATTAGTTTAATTTGCATGAAAGGCTGAGCACCAGGCCTTGGTTTAAAAAAGAAAGCAAAGAGATTTTGAAAGTAGCCTATTCCTGTTTTTGAGTTATGACACTATCTGTCATCAAATAATGTTGATACTGACTCTACGTGACCTACATGCAATAATCTTTGTATGTGTGCAGTCATTTTGAGGTCTGTGATTCCTGTGTATCCATGCTTTTGCAGTCTAATTGTTGTAAATGTACGTATCACCAGACTTTGTGTCAATCAGGTTTACGGTTTTGTTGTGTTTAATTTGGTCAGTAAGTAGCCATAAGTAACTAAACTAAAGCATATAAGTTTGGTTCTTGTTCTTGTGTATTAACATTTCAAAGGGGGATTACAATTATACTCCATTTAAACCTCTTTATTGTGAATGCCAAAGGGACAGTGGCAGAACACTAATTCTGCTTTACAGCGGTGTCTGTGTCTATTTTATAGATGTAGAGATGATATCAGTTTTGGTCTCCTGAGATTACCTGTAAGAAGCAGGTTTGTTGTTATGAGGATGTCCACGAGGAACGTTTGAGTGCATATTTCACAAGTTGGATTTGATGACATGTGACTTCATTCATCACTTTAGTTTGTTTTTGTTGCATACATGTTGAGTGAACCACATTAAGAAACAGCTATAACCAACTTGTCTAAGGTTCCCTTTCAGTTCAGAAGTTTTTCTCTGTTATGTTCATATCTCATTGCTGTAAATTTTTCACAGTTTCATTTGCACAGGGAGAAAATGGATGCATCCGTTGGTGGGTAGTCTGTTACGCAGCCATTCTTAGGGTCGTCACGCAACGCTCCTCCGGAGGAGGACAAGGGAGGATCTTGACAATAAAAATGCTTGTTTCCGTTTAGTTTGTGTTTGTTAGTCTTTTCTTTAGCCTCGATTTCAAAAAATTCAATTAAGCTGTGCACAGTCATGGTTCATTAAACAGTAACCATAAATTGCAATTTTACAAAACAAAGGAAGAGGTTTTTCAGTGTAAATTTTAACTTTGAGACTGAGGTCACTACCTCTTTTCTTCATGGATGGTGTAGTGAAACGCTCGTGTGCTTGCATGAAAATCTCGTGTGTGCATGGTCATCTCACTTTATGGAAAATAGAGTCACGCCAGGAAAAGAAAAGTGCTTTGCGCACGCGTGCTTTTTCTCGCTTGACTATCCTTTGTTAGCCTGGTCCTGGTTGTTTAAAGAACTGTTAAGCTAGCCCAGGATTAGCGTCAATTTTGTTCAATTAACTTCTGTTAGTGACGACATGGATTCCTGTAAATTATTTTCGCTTTCCAATTTGACATTGGCTGCTTGCAAACTGTCATGTGGAAATACCACTTTTTAACCCAAGGCTGGCGTTTTGGCTCTTGAATGACAGCGTGCTAGGGTTTAAACTGGTGAGCCTGTGCAAGTTTTCAACTGGAACCAGGCCGGCCACCATCTTAATAGATCCACATTATTATTACGGCCCAGAGACGGCCACTTTATTTTGGCCCAATAAAATTACTCCCCCCGCCCCTGTCAATTTTAATCCCTTTAATTCGACCACCTTTTCAATTGATCTAAGCTCCCAACTCAGTGTAAGACTCGATAATGTCCGTGGACAAATGCACATTTCCGCGTCAACTGACAAGTTGTTTATATGTCTTACAGGTGGACTGGCCTCTTTTAACACAAAAGATTGTTTTCGTATTAAAGTTAAGAAAATTTCTCATGATCCAGGGTTGTCTATATGATAAAACAATTTTTTACTTAATCTCTTCATACAGTACTCATAGACAACCCCGTGCTCCGCCTCCTCTCACCTGCTGTTTCGGTTTGCGCAGCGTATGGTATTGTTCTTAAGTCTAATACTCGTCTGCAATTGGGTATAGATGTTTTAATGTGACAGAAAGGAAATTTTATGGGCTTCAAACATTATAGACAAGGTTAGGGTGTCGAGCTCTGCAGAGCACGGCTTTTACCACAGATTCCTTAGATAGCCATCTAGGATTCATACGAAAAGGCTGGCTGCATTCTGATCCCAGAAACAGCACGAAAGTCGCCTGCCGCGTGGAACCGTGACGCGCGCGTGTAGTAATCCGGCTCGCTATACTAGCGGCTAATCACGTGCGCGTCATGTTTCTACGCAGCAGGCGATTTTCGTCCTTACTCGCGTGTTCTTTCTGCTCGACTATCCCCGACTGGATAGAGAGACTGCTCTTAGTCTACGGCGAGACGGAGTGAGAGCAAGCTACATTAGACCGTCTCAAAATCATGCTGGTCACCATAAGTCAGTCCGGTCTGTCAATGCCAGTAGTAACTAAGCACAAGTCTGAGATAACGTCTGTCCAAAGGTAGACTGCAAGAAGTCATCCTATTTTCCTCAGATCCTACACGCGAGTGGAAATGAACAAATCATGGAAAAAACGGTAAAAATGAGGAGGGATTGGGGGAGAGGGAGGAAATAGAAGAGACTGCTCGCAGTCTAGTCCAAAGGGGGGGGGGGGGAGAAAAGAGCAAAGCTGCGAATAGCTAGAGTGTGATGAAAATGAACTGCAAGCCTAAAGCCTATGGAGAATAAATAGGACGCAAGCACTCCCTTCCCACAGTTCCGTCTTCTATAAAGCTAGCGCTTTAGATTAACCACAGTTCCCTAGTTCCCGAGGAACACTGCACAAAGTTTCATACTTCCCGCATATACCGTGTGGAACTAAATTTTTGCGGGAGTTTAATTTTGCGGATTGCCATTTTTTTGTGTTTTGCGGGAACTAAATTTTTGCGATTGGAAGAGACTGGTTTTTCGTGCTGGGAATTAATTTTTGCGATTTTCTGGAAGTCGCATTCAAATGGAACTGAGTACATGCAGTCGCAATGCAGATAAAACAACATGGGATGTAAGACAGATTAATCAATGTCACTCTATTACACTACAATAATGGATTGACAATAACTAGGGTACCCCTTGATGTATTATCTACCAAGTTATCTATGGCACTTTCCCCTTCAAACCAGTATTTTTGTATATGATTTCTACAGTGGAGTAAATTTTGCGGAAAACATTTGCGGTAATTTTATTTTGTGGGAACTTATTTTTGCGAATCGCGAAAGAACCGCAAAAATCGCAAAAATTAGAACCCACTAAAATTTAGTGCCACACGGTAGTAGGTAAACCTTTTACTCACTACGCATTGCGGACCTATTATCGTCATGCCACGTGAGGAAAAACTGCAAAAGAATGGGTACTATTCTTGCAGTGTTTTCATTATGGCGCCGATCGCTTTCTTTGTGGAAGCTAGAGGAGACATCTTTTGACTGTACAGTGTTGTTATAGTTGTCTTTATTGAAGGTAAGTAAAACGTTTCAAGACTTTAAGAAGGAAATCGTACGTAAACAATCGTCTTGCATAAAACAGTGGTACCTTTTAAAAAGGGCCGGAATGCTGGGCTATTCCATTTAATATCCGCACTCCCACCCCCCGGGTTGAGGACTGACCTGTCCCTCCTACCCCTAAAGAATCCCATTAAAAAGTGTTAACCCCTGAAGACTTCCTTAAGAAATGGGTTTACCCCTGAAAAATTCTATGAAATCTCAGTTTACCCCTGAAGAATTCCACTTATAATATAGGTTTTACCCCTAAAGAATTCCCCCAGCCTCTGGCCTTTACTCCTGAAGAATTCCACCACTTTTATCTCTCACCCCTGAAGAATTCTACTGTTCCTCAACCCGGGGGGTGCGGTTATTAATTGGAGGTGGGACAAACCCAGTGAGTGATGGCTATAATGAAAATGGGGCAAACATGATACCGAATGTACTTTGGTGCATAATGAAAACAGAGAATACCACAGTTTAAGCTTAAGAAGACTTTTATCTGTATTCCATGTTAAATGTACACCTAATGAAATGAAATGTACACCTAATGCTGAACAATGCAAGTGCAAACATGTTTAGGAGAAATGTGTTTTGTTTAACCCTTTACCCCCTGGTCCCAGTTGTTGAAAAGGTGGATAGTGCTATCCACTGGATAAATCTCTATCCAGAGGATGCCCCAATTGGGTTTCCTAATACTTATCCACTGGATAATGATTTATCCAGTGGATAGCACTATTCACCTTTTGAACAACTGGGGCCTGATATAAAAATGCATATTCTCCTTACTGTTCTCCGTATATTTCATGTGGAACTAGTGAGGAGAATTTGTCTAAAAATCAAGACATCTTATCCTTGGTGATCACTTGTTTTATTCTTGCCACTTGATTGTTTGAACAAGTAGTGATAATGTAAAGAAAAATTTTGTTTTCATCACTCTTAGGGCTTAAAGGGTTAAACATGTTTAAAAGTGTTTTGGTGCTAGCGTAAACATCTCTTTAGTAAGGAAAGGCAGGGGCACTGCCCCCAAAATCTGTTGTTTGGCGAGCTAATGTAATGCACACCCCTTACATCCAGTGTTGGCTTGAGCAAAGCAACAGTTAAACAGTTACATGAGGGTAACTTGGACATCAAACCATATGTTTTTACTCAAGAAAAAAATAGCTGCTTCCTTTGCGGTAGCCATTTTTGTAGAACGCAACATTCACTACATGGGTAACTGAGTTCAATAGCATAAGAGATGTGTAATATTCACATGTGTCATGTGTTTGATTCTTATGGGAATCTAACACATGAATTTGTGCACACCGGTGGGATGCTCTAACCACTGGCTTTCTGGAAGACTCAGGGCAAGTAAGGTCGTATTTACTTGGTTTAAGCTCGGCACATATGATGGGACAAGTTACAGGGAGTTTTTGCAGCGACTAGTCCCTTGTAGTGTTTACACAATGGGACTAGTTGCGGGGACAAGACCCTTGAAGGTTTACATGAGGGGCCTGTAAATAGCAAAATAGCAAATTTAGGGCATTTTTACTGAAACTCACCGAAACGTGAAGTAGAAAAATGGAGTCGTCCACAAGGGTGAAACCAAATGTAATTAATTAACCACAAGACATAAAAATAAATCAGTTCAACAAAACCGCACACTGTTCATTTATAAGTCTATGAGAGGAGACCCTAAAACACGGAATGGCGGAATGATGGAACAGCAGAACGGCAGAAAATCACCTCATATCCTAAAACGTGGAAAGCAAAAATAGATAGCACTGATTCGCTTTCGCGAGATTCATCACGAAAAAACAGTGATGCTAAGCCAAATGGCATGAATGGCGTGGAACACTCGTCTTTCGCGTTCAGTTATTAAAAAACGCCTGTTATGCAGGTTACAAGTCAATCATTTGGCTCAAAATTACAATGCATTGCATGCTATGAACATACATGTTTTTCTCCCATTTCAAAAGTGTGGAATTAATTGCCATAATTATCTCTCTTTTTTGGTACTCATGTTTTATTTGCAACACCTTTGAATGCCTCAAATATCCAATTTCCTAAATTTTGTGTGAAAAATCCTGGCAGGGATACCCTATGAAGTTTAGATTGGGGGTGTGCTGCTCGGACCCTGAAACCCTTGGCCTATACAAGACCATATTCAGTTGCAAGGTGTCCCACGACCCTTCACCTGTACGGCACAAATTGTAACTAACTTCATAACCTATACCATACCAGCCCAAAGGAGCCCCAGCCGATTGCATCCTCTTTGTCTTTTTAATGGTTCCAATCACATAGCGGGAAGCCTTCTCTATTAAGAGATTTGTCGGAACTTACCCTCCCATTTAGGGAGGGTAATTTAAGGGAGGGTAATTTAAAAGCCATACGAGACAAGATCAGACTATATTTCTTGAAACTACAGTAGCTGCTGCAGTATCATCGCTCTCATGTGTATGTGGTGTATTCTGGCTAGCTGTCAACTCTGTTGCGTCGTTAACAGTGAGATCAAATTACTTTTCGCGGTGTCTCGTGTCATTGTATCACTTTACTCTACGTTACATACTGTGCTTTACTCGTGGGGTCGTTATTTTGGGGGGTAAAAACTGTCAATGTTTTAGACAACATAATGAAAATAATGCCAGTACATCAACACACAATGTGTGAACTCTTGGTATCCATGTACACATACCTTGTTTACCAAGAACTAAAATAAATTAATGACGCTAAAACATGTCTTTAAAAAATGCCATCGCCGTCTATATTCTTTGGGTACAGCCCATGTTACAATTTTCCATCTCTCTGTCAATGATAAGCATTGAATCAATTTGGGGGTCGCTACTATCGGGGGCATCATTACTTCTGGTCGTTACTTCCAGTGATTTGTTAGCTTGCTCCAGCGTCTAGCGTTCCGCATCTTCCGCGAATTTGGGGTAATTTTTTGCCATCCCGCGTTTTAGGATTTGAGGTGATTTTCTGCTGTTCCGCGTTTTAGGATTTGGAACGATTCCCAGCCGTTCCGCGTTTTAGGGTTGCAAGTGTTTGGCATTGGAAATTTTGATGAAGTTTTTTTCTCCAGTGTCCTATATTGCTGATACAATAGCAAGAAACACCGTCTGTTTAGTTAAAACCCCCCAATGCAGACAAATACAAGATTTATTCTCCAAGCCATTCATCCTAAAGCTTGTGAGTGAATGACATCATTGTATCCTTTCTGGTGAAATAACGCAGGACATTAATTCGGAAAATTGCATTTTAAATAACCAGTCTTTTTCGCAAAATTAAGGTTTAAAATTTCGCTTAAGGAATGTTTGGTAAACAAAGTTTGGAAATCTGAAGAAAAAATATGTGATTTTTTTAACGTAGTAATACTTTAAAGGTGAATTTAAAAAAAAAACTGACAGAAAATGACAGAAATGCAAGGGCTTTACTCAACCTTTTATGCATTATCTAACAATTTTATCTTTGCACACTGAACTGTGGGAAGTCTTGAGCAACATGATCGTAACAGTTATTATAAGACCCTGGCTATATTAGTGGTCCAGCTGAGAATCAAACCCTAATGACCTCACACTCTACAGTCCTGCACCCTACCAACCGATTGAACCAAGTGCCTTGTTAGGTCAACCGTACATGAAACTAACATAAATCTTAACATAAAAAAGGCAACAATCAAGAGCCACGAATGTGTACCATTAAAATTGTACTCGGTCAGTATAACACACGGACTGTAGTCTGCGGACAGCGGA
>Ga0126336_10002627_pt1 | contig 10331 bp, 7 predicted proteins | sample SidCmetagenome_FD_92530 | JGI IMG/M metagenome (GOLD analysis project Ga0126336, IMG submission 92530) | Coral microbial communities from El Islote,Puerto Morelos, Mexico - Siderastrea C C metagenome | ecosystem: Host-associated > Invertebrates > Cnidaria > Coral | place: El Islote,Puerto...
ATGGTCCATGACAAAACCGGTCCGGATAGGAAAAAACTGGACCGGCGGAACGCGCGTCAACAGCCAATCAAATTCAAGGATTCCGGATTCCGGACCGGAAAAATGCTTAAGAAAAAAATAAAACAGTATTCTTTACCTATAAAATTAATAAAATGTTCGCTATAACGTAGACCGTCATGCAATTGGCAATGCGCCACTCTGGAGACTTGTTGATACTAGGACTTCGGATTGCACTTGGTAGGAGCCAAAGAACTAAGTAATTTCGTGAATGACGGCTTTGTCGGGCCATTCAAGTTTTATCCTATACCACACTAAAAACTACAGGTCAAGTCTGTTTCGCAAGTACACTATTAGTGGTCCAAAAGGTTTGTTTGGGACACAACAAATTAACCCTTTCACTTCCAGAAGTGTCCAAGTTAAAAACTGGAAAAAATAATCACATCTCACTTTGCAAATTTTAACAAACAAGTAGAAACATATAAAAGTGCTGTCTCAAAAGTTAGAGCAACCTTGTACAGCATAATAAACAGCACCACAGGAAATTACTGCTCAGTAGCTTTCATTTGAATGGTTACACTTCAGGATTTCACCCAGCCCGAGATTCAAAAGTTAAAACGACACAACAACTAAGGTGCCTCTGGGAGTAAAAGAGTTAAAGGGTCAATGGCCGCCCAAACGATCCCATACACCCTAGTCTTACTGATGTTCCTCAAGTGGGGCACGTTCTTGCTTTACTTTGAGATTCTTTGATGTCTCTCGACATGAGAAAGTCTAGTGCGAGTAACCGTGAAAAGTGTGTCACGTGTTTGGGTGAGAAAGCATGTCCCATGTTTTGAGCCACTTCCGTTGGTTGATCTCAGTCGCAGAGAGCGCCACCTGACCATAAGTGAAAGGACTGAAGAACTGAAATCCCCATAATACAATAACAATCAAGAAACCACAGCACACGTACAGCATCCACTGAAGTGCTTTATATCTAGCGAAAGAAAACAATCAAATGTTAACCAGTGTACTGGTTGCCAATCCACTTAACATCATTGAAGCCTGAATGTTTTGAGAATTTTTTTTGAACTGTTGAAGTTTTGTTCCTCTCTGCGAGGATCTTTCACTCATCAAAAAAATGTTTCATCTGTTCTTCACAGTGGCCATCTCAAAAAGAAGAAAAAAATCACTTTCATCAAGAGAGGATATCCTCTCTTGCTTTCATAACTTACAGAAAAGTGCTTTGATTGAAAAGCTTTGTACATAGTTAATTGCTACTCAGTACCGGCCCATGTGAAATCGGTTTTTAATAGCAACAAAAAGAGGGGATTAGACACAGTCATGGTTTTAGTGACAAAGCGTTTGTTGGCCAAACAAGCTCAATAGTGTGGTTCACTACAAGATTTAACTTTGTCAACCTACCTTAAGATTTCTTGATGAACATGTTGTAACAACACTGGTAAGAGAACGATTTTAAAGAACAGAGCGGGGAGATAGTGATGTATAAAGAGCGTCCTTTCCATGGGGAAGAACGTGATGAAGTGGAGAAGATATCCGATAACCACTGATTCACCACAGAACACGAACCGCTGCCAAGAATCTAACAAACAGAACAGAAAGTTTTTTAGCACAATTTCGCCATGTTGAAAACATATCTATATCATAGGAAACTCGACATCTATGGTTTGATACTGCAGAACGGGTTTAACGAGGATTACGTTATGGACAACCTTGTCTTTGCTAACAAGCAGACAGACGACACCAAATATTTATTGCAAAAAAACTAAAATAGGTCGGGTAAACTCTTTAATCTTGAATTATCTTTAACCGATCGCGACACTGGTTGTAATAATGGTTTGATTTTGTATAACAGTACTTATACGAACGACAGGAACACAGAAGGAACACATTGGGAAGTACAAAAGAATAGCAGTGGCAATGATGAAAACGAACCTTGAGGCATACCTAGATCACAGGTAAACCAACAACGTTTGATTTTGTACACAGTACTCAACGAATGGCAGGAATACATTATAAGGACAACTAACTAGTACGACCTCTTCATCTCTCGTTGTTAATACGGTTCAGTTAAATAGTCCAATGAGAGTTTTTGAAAACATACCTTTGGACAAATCGTGTACCTTTCTTCTTCTCCTCAATAAATAAAACACTAAAAGACCAAAGTACAATGGAAGAGAAAGCGTAGTCGCCCACCACACAAAGGGATTGCCAATACAGAACACTTGAGCCTAAAAAAAGGAAAAAAATGTTTTCATTCCTTATGTGGCCTCATAACATAGCTTCACGAATCCTGGTGTCTTGAAAGGGAAGAGTACAGGCAGTTCAGAAAGAGCATATCTCTAATCAGTGTATACCAAACCAGTGGATAGTGTTTTTCACACGCTCTGATTGGCTACTCAAACTCGCGATAATATCTGCTATTCACCTCCCGGCATTATCCTGGATTTCGCGCGCGAGTTTTCCCTCATTTCTCAGAAAACAAAGCAACTATTTCGTGCTGACTATCCACTGGTTTGATATATACTTAAACAATCATTCACCTCAGTGTCGGTGAAGAGTTGTAGATATTTATCTCGCCACTTCACAGCTCGGCAATATCCACCACAATTCACCTCGACTTTGGTGAATAATTGTTAGCAAGCGAATAAATACATTCCCAGCGCCTTGTGTACATATTTCATCTGACTGACAATGACTTGTTCATAGCTTACAGCAATACGCTCTTGAACAGCCAGAGTTTCTCCCTTTTTCAGTTGGGGAAGTAGTGGATCGGCACTTACTGACTAGCTCACAAACAAGTTTATAACAAGCCACTGACTCGACACTGACACGTGTTTGCAAGTTAAACTGTATCAAGTTTATCCTCAACAAAAAAACTCAACGAAAACTCCAGAAGCGCGTTACAAAATTATGCCAGAGATCCACGAGACACATAAGTCAAGAGATAGATTTATAAAAACCACGAGAGTTATCAAAATTATGCGAGAGCTTTGTTTACTACAAACCACCTACATGAAAGCTGTAACAAGAAAAGACTAGTATTAAGACAAATTTATGAGATCACAAATCCAATTAAAACCCCCACACGCCCCCCTTTCCCCTTCCCAACCTCGCCAAAAATAAAAAATAAATAAATAAAATAACTTTACTGAAAATTACATTGTTGTCTTTGGCAATCCAATACGCAACTCCTCTTCTCATCAGAGGCCACCACGAGGGACGAGAACCAAATGTGTGCTCATTAGTAAGTTCCTTTTTAGACTCCAACATCTTTAGCTGAAGGGTAAAACAACAACAAAAGTTAAGTCAATGAGACAAACGATAGGGCAGCAAAACGTGCAACAAAATAATTAAAACTTCCAAGAAAAGCAAAGTTAACGGAGTTGGTGAAAATCAGGGCTCGAGACTAACAGTAGCCAACTAGTCACGGACTAGTTGAAATTCCATTTTGGCTAGTAGGTTTTGCGCTTTTACTAGCCATTTTGGCTAGTGAAAATTTCAAAGCACTGAAGCACTGGATGGAAACCAAACTAAATATTGCTTCTGATGATCGGATCCCAAAAGCAAATTGAGTGAACAGAAAGTAAAATTTATTCGGTAAAAGGATATCATAACGTTCGTATGATTTTGTCCTCTCAACGTTTTTCCTTACTAATTCTTGTCTCAGCTGGCCACGTTTTCTCAGTCATGACTACGTTCGAACGAAATTAGCCGTCTTCAGAACGTTTCACCATATACGTTATACGTTTCCTTGAAAGGTCCATTAGTGCATTCATATGATATTTGTCTACACGTTACTACGTTCACGCAATTCTTTAGTCTTCTCTTATCGATTTTTTCCATTAATTGCTACGTTCGTACAATATTAGTTTCTCTTCCCAGCATTTCTCTCTGATGGCTTGTATCAAATCCCAAGGGCCAGTTTAAACGAGGTCTAAGACCTGGCTCAAAGTCGCGCTTTCGTCGTGTCGAACTCATTTAAAACAAAAGATAATTAGGCGGCTTCTTTTGATCCAATTGAGTTCGGCACGACGAAAGCACGATGTTTGAACCGGGTCTAACAGACCGCGTGTTAAGACAGTGACTGGGCCTTCCAATCTTTTTATAGCCTGCGTGCAGACGTCCCCTATTTCCTTTGCTTCACGCAAATAGGAGACGTCTTCACGCAGGCTAATCTTTTTATAAAAGGGTCATTTTATTAATAACAGTTTTTGTAGTGTGTTCTACATGCCTTCGTGACACTGTTAACAGTAAACAACATTTAATTGAGCGAGATTGAAATTGGTTAAGACCGCACTTTTTGTCATCATCATCATCATCATCATCATCATCATCATCATCATCATCATCATCATCATCATCATCATCATCATCATCATTACGTACCTGCATTTCCCAAAATTTAGGTAAGAAAGCCATCGGCTTGGAGGCCACTTCCAACTGATCGGTTTTCTTTTCAACATCTTTTGGACCTTCCCCTTCAGCTGATTAAGATATTTTCACGTGAGAAAAAAGTAAAAACATTAACAAAGATGCACAGAATCTGATAGGATAAAAATCTACAAAAAGATTTAAAACTTGTCAGTGTCGCAATACTTACGATAAGTGATATTCTGCTGGTGTTCCTCAACATTCCAGATGGTGTTTGTCTGTTTGATGGATTTGTCTGTGCACACTTCCAGCTGGTGAAAGCCCCAGTCAGGTAGCTCCATTCCTGAAATCTAACAGAATATCCATACTTCACGGTGAATGCTCTTTTCCTATATAGGTAAAGTTTACACCAAATTTGAAATGGGCTTGTAGAAACTTTCACTTCCAGAATGCATACCTTGACTGCCTGAGAAGTATTCACATGAATAAGCCGAACTTGAGAGTGGATGGTCTTCCACATATTGCTGCCATCTGGGTTTACGATGTCCTGTTGGTGGAAACAAAAACAAAACAAAAAAGCGTCAGTATTCACTTTGTAATTTTTTAATTATGCATTGACAGTGTGCCTATGTACGTGTTACAATAGAGAAGGTTGGAAAAGCTTTATCAGTTACATACCATGAACCAGGATTAGTATCCATGACTTAGCATACAGCCAAAAGAAAAAGACCTGGAATGTTAACCCTTTTAAGGCCGGCACACACCAGGGGACGTGTTGCGGGGACACGTAGCGGGGACATGTTGCAGCGACAGTTTTCCTTGTGTGACATCCTCGTTTTTGCGAAAAAGTTCTGTTGCGGGGACAGAATTATGACTTATGGGATAACGAATGGCACGTTTTTATTGGTTCTCGCTATTTTGTAGTGAGGACAGTTTGCAAGAGCAGTGCACACGATGCGAAAATTGGGGTCATTTTGTCCCCGCTTCATGATGCACAAATTTAAACCAGCCGAATTTCATGTAACATGTTGCGGGGACAAAATTCTGTCCCCGCAACAGAATTTTTTCGCAAAAACGGGGATATCACACGAGGAAAACTGTCCCTGCGACGTGTCCCTGCGACGTGTCCCTGCAACATGTCCCCTAGTGTGTGCCGGCCAAAAACGGGGATGTCACACGAGGAAAACTGTCCCTGCGACGTGTCCCTGCAACATGTCCCCTAGTGTGTGCCGGCCTTTAAACCCCAATATCAACTTGCATCTTCTCCTCACTCCCTCTCCATAGATTTCTTATGGGAGAATTTGCATAAACTTCAAAACATTTTGTCTTTGTTGATCATTTCCTATATTCTCAGGACCTGTACATTTGATCATGTAGTGACACTGTGAGGAGAAATAAGATGCTGGTCTTAAAGAATTAACTCCTCCTTTCTGGATGCTGATCCCAGGACCTGTAAGCTGCGAGTGTTGTCCCTAAACCTTGCCCATAACAGTTCTTTATAAAATAAGCTTGGAAGATATATAGCAATGTAATCATTTGCATGTTAGTGGTAGATCCAGGATTTTTGAAGGAGGGGGGTGGGGTGGCTGACCTGACAGAACAATATCGGAACAATCTGAGACAAAATCACCTTGAGCACTAATAGTTTTGTTCCCTTTCTTAATTTCAAGCTTAAACGACCCCAAAGAGTGGGGTGGTTTGGCTGGATCTGCCCCTGTATGCATCTACACACATGTACTGTGCACAGACATACCACTTTCCACAGGTTTTGAGCAGGCATGGAAATGTTGTAGTCAATGTAACAGGACACTTCCTGGTTGGCTGGGTTAAGAGGAGCTGCAACATCATGGCTAGGAAATAAAAAAATCAGAAAAGGACATTCAATAAACGTTCATCGACAAACTTATAGCAACCAATTTGTAAGCCTGCAGGGGGTGGGGGGGGGGGGTGTAAAAGAAGATAGAACAGTAAAACTCCTTTTGAATAGAGGAGTTAGTTTCTAAAGAAACTCTGGTGCTAAGTCAGTGGGGATGTAACTATGAAGATCTGGATTTATCAACTGAGTTGATATAGTAAATTGGTCACTGTGAAGTAATTCAAAAGCTGACGTTTTCATTTTTTGGAACTTTGTTAACGTGACTTTAATTTGTGAAGTATACTTTGGCTTATATATTGAATGGTGGAGCTATCCTAGTGGCTGAAACACGGCAATGTGAAAAGCGAGAAGAAATTAGCGGAATGAAAAGCTTTCATTGACTCCATGAGAATAAGTCTCAGTGCCAATTTGAATGATGAATTTTTGCTCTAAATTTTTACAGCTTTCCATGTTGCTCTGATGTAGGGAAATGGTCTACCTGTTCAAAGCTCTACCAGTCACCCCATGGACAATCTGAATGACATCCCCATTGTGCACAGGTCTTGGTGGATAATCAATAGCAAGAGATTCTCTGAAATGCAAAAATGTAGTTGTTAGGAAGCTAGCAGTTATAAATCCAACCCCTTTAATACAGTTGATTGTTGAATACAGGTTCAGCTTGATAGAGGGCGACTGCTTATAAAGAGACTGAGTTACACAGGTTAAAACTGTATTTTCTTCATACAAACATCGCAACGAAGTAACAGGTAGATGGTGTGCAACAATGTTATAAGAAACGTTAACAGGTAAAATTCACACACCTAACACTTCATTCAATTGTCATCATAAGTGTTTAAGTGATGATATTTAATGTTCTTCATAACCAATGCAGAATCATGTTTGTCCATAAGAACACACACAAAATGTGAACACTGAAAAGTGTTATGCCAATAATGATAATTATCAGTGTAAGACAAAAAAGTAAGAACAAACATAGATAACAAACATCAAAGTACAATCTGAAACAAAAAGTGTAAGGACTGAAAAGATATACACAAGTGATGAAACCAGTGGGAATACAAAAATGTCTTGTTCATAAACAGAAAACAAAGTTAACAGTATAGTCTGAAAAAGTCTTACCTTTCAGGATCTTTGATGATCCACCAGTTATTGACATCCTTATATCCATAGCATGTGACCTGTTGCTGCGCAGAGCTGCCACGCCCATCAGGGTACTTGACAGGGTAGGTGTGTGTGTGAGAGTGAAGCCAGCATTGCTTCCCAAAGGTGTTCCGCAACGTGACCTGAGACCCATAGGCTACCTCTGAAGTAACCGAAGCAAAAACAAATGAAAATTTAAATAAAATGCAATGCACAGTTTTCTTATGATTGTTTTTAAACTCAGAAATCACAGTTAAGACAGCTGTAATCACTTGCTGTCTCACTGATGAAAAACATATTAGGAAAGTCTCAGGAAGCAAATCATGTTTGATTCTTCAATGCAACTACTGCAAGATTAGTGAATTTATTACATGGCTACTACCAGACAGAAGCATTTAAAGCTGCCAACTTTACTTTGATTTTTACTTGTAAACACTAACAGAAAAATTCTCAGATAGCCATGTTTAGCCAGCTTTGAAATCTACTTCAAATGTTATTAAGGCCAGTGAAGGTCAGACAGCCTAGGTACAGTCAACACCTTAACTTGCATTGAGAAATATACTTCAAGATTACCACCAATCATAAAAAAAAATTACTATTACATGTAACCGCTATCCGGAAAAATGCCCTGAGAGATGATCTGCCAAATTACAATTAACAGCAACAGTATTCATGTGTCAGTACGACTTACCCTCTGCTTGTCCATGTGTAATTTTTGCAAGTCCTCCCTAAAGGTAACAAGAAAACAAATTTATAAATTTACAATCATTTCATGAGTAAGCTCATGGGGCCAAATCAGTATGTTACCTCAAGACTAGCTTGGAATGCACTTGACATCATGTCATCATGGGACCCACTTTTTCTCAAAACAGTGAACATGATGTAAAACTGAAGCAAGTAGAGTATACCAGGAAAGACAACCAGACAGATAGCCCTGCTCACAACATGCTTGGTAAGTTCTCTCTGTAAGTCAATTAATTAAGGAGACCAAATTATTCCTTGAATAAATACAATTAACTACTTACTGTATGAGTTATACAAAATATAGTGGGCAATTTTATTTCATATTGCAGAAAGATCTTGCGATTTTTTTTTCAAACAGGACTCCTGATGAAGCTTTTCGTTCCTGTCAATTTTCATTCTTGTCATTTTATAGCCAATTGTGTGCTTCCTAAATAGACTATTTATAAGCATTTTCCTCTTCTCTTGGGGAGAGTAGAGTGAGAACAGAAACACAAAGCATGTATAAATTACTAGCCATGCGTGAGGGCCACTGCACGTTTCTCCATTGCCTGTAATTTTCAAGCATGCTCGCATATTTCTCTTCTCTAATTTGATGTCAACTTGTTTCACAGAGGTAAATTGATCATAATCAACAGATTTGAAAGCTGTTATTTCAAGCATTGACCCTTTGTTGTAGCCAATTTAGAGTAAAGTCAGAGAAGTTTTCCCTAGCGAAGGGCTTGAACTAGGACCCATGTCACTTTATATGGAAGTCCCCCTCTCCCCTTGGTGTAATCTAGCACTTACCGCTGGAAGGGTGTGGTCTCCAATAAGTTTCCACAAGTCACGGCCAGTTAAAAATCCAACAGTGAGGAATGTAAAGATACCTGTGTACTTAGTGCTAAAAACAGACAGAAAATGTACAGATAACATATGAGGACTATCAACATTATTGTAATTTATTGATTTCCTCTGATTTACCAATTTAAAATATTTTTTCAATAAATCATTCTAGAAGAACTGAATTCCAAGTCAGGATTACATGGCGATGTGCAAGATGCCTTGCTAATCAAACAAAGTGTGAATATTTTATGAGTACAATTTTACAAAAACCTGTTTGCTTACCTGTAGGCACCCATTAGAGCAATTCCTGTCAGTGCTAACCAGGTCCACCATTTATGTGTGAATGGTCTTTAAGAAAAATAAACAAAATGTCTCAGTCAAATTAAAACTCTATGACTTGCTCTTGCTTCAGAGTCCAGACAGCCTCTTTGTCACCTCATTTAGCTAAAATGTATGACTTCAAAATTCTCACCTTTTGGACTCTTTATGAAATTTCAGATAGCAAAGTAATGACACAGCAACAAAAAATAGTAGTGGACCATCCAGCATCATAAGTCTGCTATGTACCACAAACATGTTATCTGAAACAAAAAAAGACAGTAAAGCATTGTGATGAAAATTAATTGTGAAAATCATATCTTTTGAAAAAGAAAATAATAATGGTTTCTCTGCCATGTTAGCCTTGATTTCCACTCTTGCACATGGACATAAATTTAACTGCTTTACGTAGCTGCATTAATAAAAATAGAGTCAACGCATAAACAGCTTCTGCGTGGATGAAAAAAATTATTTAAAAAGTTGGACAGCACTATCAAACTTTTTACTTTAATTTATGAATTCAAGCTGCTCAGGCATCGTCTCCAATGCACATGAAAGCCTGTTAAATTTACATCCTTAGTAGAAAAAAAATAAATATATAGACTCACCAAATGTTGCCAAAAAGGCGCCCAAGGCAGCAGCCCAATGAGAACACCCTAGTTCAATGATTATCTGCAGGCAAAACATGTAATAACAATGTCTTCAGTGGACAGGCATTTTGTAGCTTAGAACAGAGAGAACTTTTAGGCAATTTGAAAACTTTCTAGAAAGTAAGGGCCTTTGTAATAAATTATGTTATTCGAAGTGCATGACTTTGTACAAAGATGTAATGGACAAGGCTATGATCTGGAGGATCACAAGTAACAACAGTAATATTGTACAATGTACAAATCCAGTGGAACTGTAAACTATTTATATATATAAAATATATATATATATATATATATATATATATATATATATATATATATATATATAAACCAGTTGGTGAACTACTCAAATCTTGAGTGAATGGACATTTAATACAAACTTGTTTCGTAGGCCACCGAAGAGGTGA
>Ga0126336_10002628_pt1 | contig 10331 bp, 9 predicted proteins | sample SidCmetagenome_FD_92530 | JGI IMG/M metagenome (GOLD analysis project Ga0126336, IMG submission 92530) | Coral microbial communities from El Islote,Puerto Morelos, Mexico - Siderastrea C C metagenome | ecosystem: Host-associated > Invertebrates > Cnidaria > Coral | place: El Islote,Puerto...
AACCTTAATAAGCAAATATCTCATATTTTGCGCCACTTTTGCTTAAATCTTCTTTCAAATAAAGTTACGCCTTATTTTTTGAGAGAAGACGTCTTACGTGCAAAGTTTATCTGCAGACGCTTTACTACACAGATATTGGATCAAAAAATGGTGTCTCAGATTTCGACTTTAGCGCTTCGTATTTTTTAAAGAAATTTTCTAAGATCAGAATGGTAGTTTTTGCGACCTTTTCAAATGAAAAGGCCATATCTCAAAAACGAAAGCGAAAACAAAACTTCCGAGGCACCGTTTTTAAATTCAGCATATCTGAAAGTTCCCTGCCAATTTTCACATAAAGTGGTCGCATACTTAGCGAGAATAAACTCTCCAAACTTCGCTTGTGCGCTCAAAATTGAATTCGAGAAAAAGTGATTTATAGATTTCTGGGGATTGGAGATTGTTAACACAATGGCGTTTCCGATTCGCGACTTTCATCCAATCACATGCAACCAGCTAATTAGACCTATCATTGATTGTCAGGGGAATATGCGTGTCAAGTACAACAAGCAGACACGTGCTGCAGAATACTCACTGATCATTGATCTTCTTTTGCTCCTAAACTGAGATGTATTTTTTCTGTATCACTGACCTCGATGGAGGGAGCTTGAACTAGTGGACTAAATTGTTGTAGCAGAGACAGAAAAGGTAAACAAAGGGGGGAGAAAGAATGGTCTCAGAAAACGGAGTTAGTATTTTGATGCGCGTATTTAAGTTAATTTGCTTAAGTTCAATCTGCGGAAATGCCTTCGAGTCGTTTCTTTATTTTAGGCTACAAACGGCAATAGACATTTTTGGGATGAATAAGACAGACAACTAAACAATTCTCCCTCTATTTAATCTGTACACGAACGCAAAGTTACCATATTGATCCATATTGTCCTACCGCAATAAATGCACTGTTGCTGACATCACAAACATGCGACCGCTTCGTTATTCGTTTTGAAAAAAGAAAAACACATGATCGCTATCTGAAGCTCTGCAGTCGATTCCGTGTTCTTTTTGTGGCTGTTCTTTGGTATTTTTTTCTTGAAGTAGCTCCTGTTACCATTTGTTATGGGCAAACTGATCGTCGAAGGAACCTTTGTCCCGATTGAAACTTGATCAATGATTTGCATAACGTTTCATTTTCTTTTTTCCTGAATGATTTCTGATAGGTTTTACCTACCTACCTACCTACCTACCTACCTACCTACCTACCTACCTACCTACCTACCTACCTAATACACACACACACACACACACACACACGCATACATAAACTTTATTTGAAAATATAAAATGTTAATATTATATAAAATAGATATATAAATAGGTAATTAACAATTTAAATGTTTTATAGGTCTAATTAGTCAAAAAATAAGTTCAAGATTACCTAAATTAGTTGTATTATGATTATGTTGAGCAAGCATAGCAGCTGCATCTTCCGTCCAAAACATCTGTTAGGTTAATGGCCCGAACTGCTTTTTTGAATTCATGAAGGCTTGTTTTGTTGCGAAGGTCTTTGTCCTTTTTTCCCCAGAGATAGGGACCTAAATATCTTATGCTATGTTTACCATAGTTTACAGTGTTAAATCTAGGTATAGGGAAATCATTACTACGTACAACATAATTCTTAAATTGTTTGTAAAATATGTCACAAATGTGTTTAGGTGCCAGTAAATTTTTTGACATAATAAAATTAAAAGTTGAGTAACGAAACAGTTTTAAAAAACACCAACTCGAAGGATGCTTAGTTGGTGGAGGGTTCTGCAATTTCGCAAGTTTGCAAGAAAGTACAAATATTGTGTGCAACATTTGGCATGTTGCAATCGTTGATGGACTGACGAAAGTTGTTTGACTTCACCTGTCATCAATCTTATACTTTCTTACACTTTCTGTGTTTATATCTCTTGAATTAAATAAGATCTCAACCTAAAACTTTTACCATTCGATCGCTCTTTTTTTCCTCTAGTACATATGAATTTTTGTCAAAATCGAGAAAAATTCGATTTTTTCTCTTCCATGTGTCCTTAAATGCCATTTTCGGATGTTACTTTCAGTGTCTGGTCGCCCTTTTTGTTTTCTTTCAATCTGAAACCTTTTATCAAACGAAACAGACATTTCCCTATGTTTTGTGCAATATCCTCAAGAAATTTTTGGAGTATTTTGATAGCCTTGGCTGAACAGCCATTTTGAACAATGAGAAGGCCCTTGAGACAAGACTGGTACAACACTAATATGTGTACCTATCTTTCTAGAGTGGCAAATTGTGCCTTATATCTTAAATCGCAATCAGGATTCTAATTCAGATATCAAAATAGGTTTCTGAATTGCAGGCCTGCCCTAAATAAACTGTTTCTTCTCTAGGCCTCGAAAATAAAAGGATGTGAAGCTTTGGCACAGTGGATTGAGCCAATAAGAAACCACTTTTTGGCACTGTACTGAAACCTGTGATGGTGATGTCACAAAACTAAAGGTATGGATATCACAAACAATAAGAAGCTAGGTGTGTACATATTTTTAGTTAGTCATGAGTGTACAACAGTTAAATAAAAAATGGATTTCTCTGGGAAATGTGATCTAGCAGTGAACAATAGAAGAGTGGTAAGCTATGAGTACCGTGTCATAGGAATCTGCTTCAGTGGATGCCTACCTACGTGTAAGTCAAAATCTTAAAGTGTTGATTAAATTGGTAGGAAATGTGGATTGGAGTAATCCACCATGTTTGGGGTGAACATGAGTGGGAGAATGGCAAATGCTCCCATGGACAGTTGATCGAGGTCGAGGAGGGCAAGCAGATACCAGCCAAAGACTCTAAAGCAGCCGAGGAGTTCCGAAAGATAGTATTGAAGGTTTTATTAAAAAGATATTCTTGATATTGTAATATTTCTTAATTTAATCTCTCTCCTTTCATAATCTTTCTTTGCTCTATGTTTTGAAATTTGGGATTTTAAGAATTTTGATTTTGTGCACTCCTGGAAGTTTAAAGGTAAACAAATGGTCTTTCAAGGCCCTTGCTATAATCGACCCATACATGATCGGGGGTTTGAAGACCAAGGGCCCTCTTATCCAAAACCATAACCATAAAACTAAATGTATTTAGTATTAGTATAAATCCACTAGCGTTCTATCACTAATGCTGTTCTCTGATTGGCTACGCTACTCACTATCGATTCTGTTGTAGATAGTGAGTAGAGTGTTTTCCCCACGCGGTGTGACCTATTTATACCAATTTTCAATAAAAACATGTAGTGTCTGCTGTTAAGTTTTGAACGTCTAGTAGTTTTATATTAAAAGAATAAGATTATTCGCCCTTGATTTCTATGCGCGATAGTTGATTCGGCCTTCGGCCTCAAGAAGGCGATAGAAATCTCGAGCTCATAATCTAATTGTTAATTATTATTCACTCAAAATATTTTGCCATTTCTGATTGGCCTTATTCCCCCAGCTAATTCTCATAACCAAATTTGGAAGATGCAGGCAATATGCTGCATGATCGCGGACCCGCTGCCATTGTGAATGTCCACGGTCGGCGGAGACATAGCCGGGGTAGATGCCATGTCAGCTAGGGGTGATTTTTGCCCCTTGGGGGGTGTCACATAGGAGCAGAAACAGTTTTAGGTGAGTTAGATCTTAGCAAACAGTCCGTGAAGAATTCTACAATATCGTGATGCTGTCTCAGTTTGGAGATATCTTCCAGAGTCATGTCCATGCTGTCGACGAGTGTGGGGCTTGTATAGTTTACAAGCAGATTGCGCACTGTTTGAATGTTCCTTTCTCTAGAGCCCAGGAACATTGGTGTTTGACCCTAATAAAGAAGAGCAAAGTTAAGATTGGCCTGGGGGCGACTGCCATGTGACTCCGTTCAGGGGTATAAATTGAAGATTTTAGTCTCTCTTAGGGTGGTCTGGACAGAAAACCAATATTTCTACCCATAAAGGTATCGCGTATGATGTCAGACACAGAGGAAGAAAAAGAAGACAGTCTTGCAAATTAACCATTCATTTATTACACGGTCGCGAACTGCTCTGTTTACATCCTGCAAATAACATCGAATCGAATGAATCAAACTTACTTGAATGATCTTTTGGGGTTAAAGTGGAACCAGCAATTTTTAAATCAAAACGATCATTTTAGTTACGTAATTAAAGGGACTGCAAAATATTGGTTGCCCCAAAGGAATTCAATAGTGGAGTATAAATATATTGAGGGAAAATATGTGAAGTCTGAAATAGAAGACTCGCATGTCTTCAGCATTGTTCCGGGTCATCAGAACCAGGGGCAGTACTTTTGTGGGAATTTCTAATTTAGTTTGAAATTCCCACAAAGGTACTGCCTCTGGTTCCGATCAGGCCCTGACAGGGGTGGAACCAGTGCCACAAGTCTGAATTTCTAAATGGCCCTCTTCAGTATTTAATGGCTTTTATCAGTGCTTCATCTCACTGTTGGTAATTGAAAGCTGATCGTTCATCATGTCGCTATTTTATTTTGTGCTGTTGCTACTTTTTGGATCATGTCGTTACCCTGGGAGGACCTCATAACTGAATACCGTGAAAAGATGAAATATTCATTATATCATGGGCATGGGCAAGGACAAAATCTGACTCCCTGATGGGTGTCAAACCAATGACCTTATATTTACAATCGGTCACTCGCCAATCACCGAGCTAGTGTATTTTTATTAGGCCTTTGATGGCATACATACTGCTAGAATTTGCTATGTCAAAAAAGCCTTTTAAAATGAGATCAAACATAAAAGACTAAAAGTGAACTGCTACAATGCAAATTTGTTTCCTGATAATAGGTGTTTACTATACATGTAGGGATTACTGACCTAACAGTGGCTATCTTTTGGTCCTAACTAATCATTATCAAAAATACATCATGTGGAGGGTTATACATGTACTTATAGGGAGAGTGTTTACACTCTTTTTTTAATACGTTCACTGTTACGTCAACGATGGATGCAAGGCTCTGGGGAGGTAAATATTCCCTTAAGTTTGTAGCTAAACAATATCGTTGATGTCAGTATTGATTCTGCAAACATTTCTGGACGGATTTCCAATCAACCTTGAAGGTGGCTACAGCAGACATTGTGCTCACAACTTGAGCATTTTGCACAACACGTCTTAATTGTATGTCCATGGTTGTTACAGTTACTACATTTATAGCTAAGCTTGACTCTTTCACATCCCACCCCTTGAAGAAACTGAAGTCTGTTCTTCTTAAGAAACATTTGATGCAAACACTTCACACTTCTGTGACTTGTTGATCTGAAGTAGTCTTTTGATGCAAGATCATTGTACTTTTCCATTTCTTGTTGATTAACGAGATTTAAGTAATGATATAGAAAGGAATTCAGGAACATGACAAAAGAGGGCATGCATGCAGGGGGTAACATCCTTTGCCTGGTAGATACCATTGTCTGTAAATTTTGTAAGCCAGTCCTTAATTTATATTTGCAATGCATCAACATCCTTTTCTTCATTATAATCTAGCTTAAGGTCCCCTACAATATTCATAAAATCTACCCACAGTTCCTGCATAGACTGAGCCTCCTTAAATGAAGGCAAGAGTGTTGAAATATTTATACGTTGGAATAAAGTTATTTTTTCCTGGCCCACTCATATCCCGGTACTCTAACTTCTTTGTCTCAGGGCCAAACCTTCACTTAATTTGTTCCTAGGAAAACCATCGGCAAAGGTTGATTTTTTTCAATGGAATCTTGACTTCGTAACGCCCTTATCAATAACTCAATTAAATTATTAGAAATTCCCTAAGCTAAATGTTGCGTGTCAATTATCACATGGTCCAAAGAGATAAACGGAAGAAGAGGAAGGTTCTTGCAGTTAAATTGCTTTCTTCTGGCGTGCTGCATTCTCTCTTTAAGAGACTGTGCTCCCTTCTTGGCATCAATGATGGATCATTTTTTACTCGTATCCCATGTATCCTCATGTGAGCATTTGCACCAAATGCAGGCATGTTCCTAATGTGGCGAGAAATTTCGAATCATTTCCCAGAAAATACTCTATTTCATAATTCTTATCGTTGACTGTAATTTTTTTAAGGTTTTCCATTTCATCTTTCAAATCTCCGAGACTCACCCTTATGGAGTCAAAGTTTTCTTTCGTTTTTATGATTGCTAATACGTAATTCCCAGATTCTGTCATACCAATGTTTCCTTCATTGAGCATCGTATATGTAAAGTTCACTACATGTAATCTTTTTCCAATACATGTACCGTCGCCACTCAGTTTCACTTTAATGCCCTTATTGCGCCTGCGACAGCTTCATCAAATTAGGCGCGAGAAATGAGATCCTCAAGATCGATTCTTATGGGACTATTCTACGGATCGTTGCACGAGGGTAGCAAAGAAACCAAACGTCAAGAGTTAACGGTGAATTATTGCATTCTCTTTCCACTAACTTCATTATACAGTAATACACAGAAAATTTGTAAGAGTTTTTTAGGCCCATTTGTCCAAGCACTAATCAGCCGCTTCAAAGAACTTCCATTGTTGTTAGCAGCTCTGGCAGGTTCCATTAACTTCTTAATTTGTCCATTGAAGCATTGTAGAATACGGTTATATAGGACAACTTCAGTGATGCCAGATTTTTTCAAAATGAACTCTACAATTCTTGTGAGGACAGGTCTGTCTTCGACCAGTTGTAATTTGCAGATTGAAGGTTGTTAAAACTAGTTTGGCAACTTTTTGTTTGTTTCCATGATTGGTCCTAAAAGTAGTATACAGTACTCCAGGAAACAAGCATATTTGGGAATGAAGCTGATAAGGTTTTCCACAGGATGAGCCTTGTTCACCGGTATAGCCCACTTAAAAATGACACACTTAAAAATCGTGCTGAAGTTGTCATGAGGGACTAACCCAAATACAGAAGCAGCAACATTTTTTAATAGCCTGTAGCTCCCATATTTAGTAGCCTATAGCTAAGTGGTAGAGCATGTTGGCTGGATTGAGGTCCTGGTGTATGAAGGTAGGGCCCTTGTCATGAAGGTAGGCCACACCCTGTGCAGCTCTATATAACACATACTCATTGTACTTCTCGTCTAGGGCCTTCAATAATTTGCAAGAGTCAAATAGCAATGGTCAGCAACTTCTAACAAAATGTTTTACATTTTCTATTTCACATCTTGAACACTGTTAATAAATTGTGGGCAATGATATTTCGTACCTTTCTATTTTTGGATTGCACCAAACCAAGTGCAGCAGCCAGGTTGCAACCTTTGATATATAACTCCTAACGATGAGTATATCATTACCAGTTATGATGTGACCAAACAGCATCACCATATTTGGGTGTCTGAGGCGCCTGCGAAAAAAAAGCATGGCATGTAAGGAACGTGACATTTATGTTCTCATTATATGGCTGAACTAGTCTGTGCTGAAAAGGAGCTTTCTGAATGGTTCCCTGAGTGAACCCAAATTTCCTATATGGACCAGTAAGATGGAGCGCTTAAGAAAATATCTCACTAAACTGTGTTTTGGAAGAAATGCTGAAGACAGGGCAGTTTTAGATGAAGTACGAACTTTGTTCTTGCTTTCTTCCCTATAAATTTCGGGAAAACCCCTGCAAAATGACATTTTCAGTTAAAATCGTTTGTTCCCTTCTTTAGTCTTTGTAGCGCGAGCTTTACTGATTATATTAATAATTGGTGTCTGTCAGGTGCCTGTCAAATACAGGTTCATTATAAAACGAAAATGGTAAGAAAATTTAGGAACTTTAGCGGGCACAGAATTATGTGGGCAGTATTTCCTTAGCTGCAGATATCAACTTCAGTGAGGCGTGGGGAACCGTAGCCTTTAGCGACCTCCTTTACTGCCACTTGAAGACCCTTTCCAATGACACTGAGAAGTTCCAGGTCCTTTACTTCAATCTGCACACTTGCAAGATGTGGCAGAAGGTACAAATTAAATTAAAATTCTGCGATAATTTTTAATTCATGCAACTTGTAATGCAATTACAAAAATTATAGATATATAGAAATGTAATACTTATAAATTATTGGAAGACTGTTCACAACAGTTTTAAAAAATGTGTTAAAAATTTGCATGATACTATTTGTAACCACGCCAGTCAAACATCATGAACATTCTTTTTCAAGGCCAACCAGTACAGTTAAAGTGCGCTGTTCACGGAGAAGCCATGCGCGAGCGGAATGGCTCAAAAATAAATTGTACGGGTCGACAGTAAATTCGAACTAAGCTTATGGTGGAAAAATCCGTTAAAATTGCGCCCTAATTTTGCACATCCGCTCTTCGCTTTCCACTTTTTGTAGTCTTTATTTCCTGTTGTAAATATTAGTTCGATTTTTATAATGCTGAAAGTGATTTAGCAGTCAATGGATGGTCAGAAGAGACGTCGTGGTAGACTGACAACGGGACGGCAGAGCACAATACATTCACGAGATTGAAGAATCCTTGAGTCTTACAAACCAGCATTTTAACTGTTGCGGAATTAACAAATGGAAAATCGTTAAGAACTACAAACAGACCATCACAAGAAGGTCAAGCAATAACCTTTGTCCGAATTGCTGCTGGAGATCTATCAGTTGGATGCTAGTAGTTCGCCATAAGACAACAGAGGTGCAATGTGCAAGAATTCTATTTCTATTTTAACCACAACCATAAAAGTGGAGTTAAAACGACAGCGCCAGAAGCTGTAGCTTTTTTATGATCAAAAGAGATGGCAACTGAGTCTCAGAATAATTAATTTGGACCTGACATCCATGATAAAGAAAGATACATGTCTTGCAGATAACCACAAGCAACATCAAATTACGTATTAAGAAACTCGTGGATCCTTTCATAAATTAAACGTCACTCTTTTAAGCGGCTTTTAGGAATCTTGCAATTAAACTGAGCCCAAGAACCTAACTAGTTGCCAAAGAACTAGCACACACAGAGGCACAAAGATTTCAAACGGCTCTAAGAACATCAAACACTCCAAACAGTATCACAGCTTGAGGTCTCTCCTGGATCAATAAGTCAACCACGCAATTTACCGGCACAATTTCGCTGTGTCGCCTACAAATCATCTTGATCAAAGGGACAAAGCTGTTAGGATTGTAACTGAGCAAGTTCTATTTTGAAAGGCTGGAGTAACTTCAACAACTAGCGGCAGTCATGCTTGGCATGTCATTTCATATACTATCAACAACAAGTTATAACAATTTACCGCCGTATCCCGCCACACCAGAGTTGTGAACGCGCTTCTAATTGGTCTAAAAACAATTATCTTGACAGCGCTTAAGTCATCGCTTGCACATGCCCTGAACCGTGAAACTCTGCCTTTAAATAATATTGAACTATCAACATACTTTAATGACACCATAAAATAAATTACCTGGTTTCTTGAGAAATATGTCATTGCCCACATCAACATGGCTGTTAGAATTTTCCATGTCAGCACTCATTGACTTAACTGAGACAACTTGTGGTGAAGTACCACCCTCTGATTTTCTCATCAGGGCATACTTTGGGATATGTAGGAAGCAACCTTGGTACCATAGGGGTGTGGGATGAGTGTGATGCTGATGCACAGCAGCAGGCATGGCAGGTGCATGGTGGCAGCAACATTTGTGTTGCTCATTTGTTTGCCGTTTCGACTTGTCTTTTTCAGTGGATTCATGACTCCTGCTTTTCTCCTGGGTGAACCCAGCTGTTGCACTGCGTAGGTCATCACTGTTTGACGACTCCCTCTGCGGCTTTACAGAGAATACAAGAAATTTCATAATGTTTGGGGTGGATATAAATCTTTTCCATAACTAAACATTAGGCTTCTTAATTTAATTCTAAGAGTCATGTCTAAAATAATAAATTTGCCTTATATGCATTCAAAGACATAAAAAGTAATCTTCACATTTTAATAAGTATATTATTTAATTTAACATAATTTACTTACTTAATTTACATCTATTTTTTTAATATGAAGCAGAATTGGTCATAGTTCCCTCACTTAAAGCTGGCTATTGTAAAATGTCACTGTCCCTCAATTCTATAGTAATGTAATGGGAGAGTCAGCCTTGGTGAGCCATATGAAAGGCAAGAAACATGAAGAATACGTAAAAAAGTCTTCAAAGCAATGAAAAAAACCACCAAAATAAGCAATTTTTTAGCTCAACGATGGCACAATCAATTGGAAATCGTCCAGAGCAAACAACAGAAACATCACAAGTGGCCACTGGAACTGGCCCCGCAAAGCAAGCATCGCATAGTATCCAGTCTCTTCTTGGCGGAAATGCAACATTGAGGGCAGAGATCTGCTGGACACTTAAGGTGATAACAAGTCATTAC
>Ga0126336_10002629_pt1 | contig 10328 bp, 6 predicted proteins | sample SidCmetagenome_FD_92530 | JGI IMG/M metagenome (GOLD analysis project Ga0126336, IMG submission 92530) | Coral microbial communities from El Islote,Puerto Morelos, Mexico - Siderastrea C C metagenome | ecosystem: Host-associated > Invertebrates > Cnidaria > Coral | place: El Islote,Puerto...
CCGTTTGTTCTCCCAATCTTTTTTTGAATTGTTGTGGGGGTGGGTGGGGGTGTTTGTGGGTTGTGGGGGGGGGGGGGGGGGAGAGGATGAGGGAACGGGGAAGTTGAGATCACTCTTTGCCAAGGGCTTAATTTCTAGAGAATGTTTCTGGAGAAATATTTTTAAAAAGTCCGCCGGTGGAAAGAAACACTTTGTCGCTTTTCTCTATTCTCTTACAATTCAGCAGCTGTAAATTTCCATTCGTGAAATAAGTCTCAGTAGTGTTATAGCATGACTAACATACCCAAGGCGTTCGAGTTCTACATCGAGCTGGAGTTTGCAATTAGTTTCTGTAGAGGAAGACCATTTGGTTTGAAAGGTTGATCGTATAAAAAACCCGTGTTAGAACAACAAAAGTGAACAAAACGGAAAGCTTAAATATCCTTAACAACCCATGAATTTAGGAACTTCAGCCATTCAGCCCACATTTTTTTTGTGACAGGTGCAAACATAACAACATGCAACTCTTGCCTCGGAGATGACTTTTTTGGGGATGACGTGGCTACGTGTAACAAAAATCAGAGGATAACAGCTTGTTCTCAAGAAGCTTTTCCCAACCTTGGAACGACTCACTGTTTCACAGCTGCGGGAAGATACAGGAATAATTTTGGACCGCTTGTTAGTACTATCATTCTACGAGGATGTATTAACTGCACAGGTAACAGAAATTATCCTTTGTCTCAACAAGCGCGTGACCTTTGTCGTTTTACCCTATGCATATCGGTAGCGTTTTTAGAAAGTGCCTTCACAAACTACAAACCTTTAAGAAAAAATATTCACCAAACTGTGATATTTTTTTTTTAAATTTCTCTAAGGCATGTTTTGACCATATAGGTACTTGTTTATGGAATTTTAATACTCCATGACAAAATGTTTTAAGTCAACTGGTAGTATGCACAGGCAAATCACCAAATCCAAATTGACGTCATTTCCACGCCATGTGTTGTTATAGTTACTATAAAAGTTAAAGTAACTTTTAGAATGCTATACTGGTAGTGAACTTTTTTTTCGCTTGGTTTTTCTAGCCTCTGGCGCATTTCACCTTCCTTTCTGGAGCCAGAACGCCAAACATCAGAGGATATTGCGTTCTATTTATCCCCCCTTGGTATTTCTCTATTGCAGACAAAGCAGCAGCTTGTGCGCAATTATCCGTCGCCTTCAGTGCACAGACTGGAAATTCGACACAGTTGCTGGATTGCAATATCGAGTGTTGTACTGGCAAAAACTGCAACAACCAGAGCGTCCTCCCTCCTTATGGTAATTAATGCAAATTGAAATGCAAACGTTTGCATGTTACTTACTTCATTGGGAGAAAGTTGTATAACAGTTGGTTCTGTCCCATCAACATAGAAAAATTCTAAAATTTTGCTTGACCAAGTTGCTGACGCCTTTTTCTAAAGAAAGGTACAACTTCCGAAACTAGAGTTCCAAAGTCCTATTATCGTTAAAGAATGGGTTTTGCCAATGGTGGTGCACTGCTATGAGTACCGTCAATTAGCTGAGCATGGTACAAAAGAGTCGAACTTTAGCTGTTGTTGTTTCTTGTTTGTTTGTTTGCTTGCTTGTTTTACTTTAAATTTAAAGTCAATCGAATGCTTACTTGACAGGCAGGGGATTAAAAGCTGATTTCTATAAACATCTTAACAATCAGAATAAGAAAACCAACAAACTGTGTTCAGCTGAAAATCCAATAGCTCATGGAAGTTATTGTGATGGAAATTGTTAAGGTTTAATTTGCTTGACAGTGCAGCCGTAAATCGGCACCACAACTCGTTGAACAATTCCTTTCACATTGCGTGTTTAACATTTAAGTCAGTGAACAAAATGGAAAAAAAATTAAGAAATCAATTGTGTCACTGACGTATTATTACCAAATGGCTATTCTACATAATTTACTTTACTTCTGGCATTATGCGTTTTAAAGACGTCCGCTCCATATACAATTCCTTTTACAATTCCTATACCATGATATAAACACGTGGTTCGTACTAATATAATGTTCTTTGAGGGATCCGTCCTAGTAGACACAGATTGGCCGTCCTTGTATTCTTTCAAGGGAGTAACGGCCGCCTTTAAATCCAAGCCTCCAAAAAGGACCTTGTTGGGTTGTAACGTTAAACAATTATTACAGGGAAAACGTGGGTCACTGACATGGTGCCGTCACTTGCAACAAGGCACGAATTGGTTATGTACTTCCGCAGCATGAGTTTGAGGGCAAAAATCTCTGACTTATTGACGTACCAAGGAAGACGTTGATTCAATTCACTTACGTGTAAATGTAATAAGAAACTAACAAGTACTTATGAAAACCTGTTTCCATGGAGATTGGGGACGCCATTAGGTGAGGGGTTGAACTCTTAACAAGATTATTCCTAACGCTTTTACTTAGAAGTCTTTGGAGAAATTGAGAGAGGGTGTTGAGGTCTTTCTTTGTCATTTTAACAGATGTAAGACCTATTATAGCTCAACTGAAAAGTTTGAAGCCAGTGGATGTGATATAAGACAGTTTTCTCTTTTCTAGAAATAGTAACGATAATGCTACATATACACCAAAAATTGCGGGAAAAATAGTAAACGAAGCCCACAGGAGTTGAATAACACAAATCACTAATATCACTTTTTCACTGCTACAGCTGCCGACCAAACAGCATGTCACACTTGCGTGGCGGATACAAGTTCAAGTGATGCCGTTGCTAAGTGCCACAGTAACCAGGATTCAATCCCATGTATATATAATGCATTCCCAAACTTTGGTTCAACTCACTGTTATACTGCTAAGGCAAGGTTCAAGTTTCAAGGATCTGAAGATATTCGCACTCTCCTAATAAAAGGATGCATCGACTGCACAGGTTACAACAAGACAATTTTTTAACACCTCTTCAACATCTTAACATTTTATAACCTAAATATTCTCTTGTATCATATAAAGTCATTTTGCTTTTTTCTTTACCGCAGACAAAGCCGCAGCATGTGCAAACCTAGCCGCCTTTTACAAAGCGCTACTTAATACAACCTTGGTGGAATGTAATATTCAGTGTTGTACTGGCAAGAACTGTAACAAACAGAACGTGACGTCCAGCCTTCCAACAGCAACATCACCAACAACATCTCGTGTTACCCCTACCTCTGGTAATGCGTGTTATTCGTAAGGGAAAAGTGTTTTCTTTTTCTAGTCAGAAAACGACCATAAACGTAAAGTATGTGTAATATGACTACACACTTAAAAAAAAGCGGACCATGCCCCAGGCCATTTAGCTAAACCCACATATTTCCTTTAGTATTGCCAAATAAGAACCTGTTTCAGTTTTCAAGCTACAACAGGTTCTTATATGTTGGGGGTTGAATGACAAATTTTAGTCTTCTGGTTTTTAAAGGGCCTGTAAAGTGAAAATCCAATTAGGCTTAATTGAGAGACAACAAAAGAAGAGACAAAACTCAGTCGATGCGTGACACCATCACGAGAGACCTTTTGAAATGAGCGGAAAGGACGGTGTTGTTCGTTTTGCACTATCTTATCTTGTTCCAGAGTTATTCAAGTTTTTTATTTATACAAATTAAAAGATATGATGTCATTTTGTGGACACAGTAGACAGGCAAATCACAAAATGGAGTATTTTGCTGGAAAAGATAGGTTAAAGTAGCTGAAACTTGGCACAAGTATTGTAAGGTTTGAAAGGTACAAAATTGAACGTATCATGATTCGATGAAGTATGATCGTCCGAGTGAGTGTTTTCAGTTTCTAAGAAGAAATAATGTTGCTGGTGACATTGACTGACTTTTCGACAACCCGAGCCGAAGTTATCATCAGAGTCAAATGAATTTTGAATCGTCAGTAGATGCTATTGAGTCTCTGCCTTTATAGTTGACTGGTCGACCAAGTCGCAATATTAATCTGTGATGTCATTGGCTGTGAAGTCTGTCAAAAATTAATTGGTGCTTTTCGATCCCTCTTTTGTAAAAAAAAAGAAAGATAAAATAAAAATAAAAAAAGGATGAGAGGCTTGGCACGCATCATGACCGGACGCATGTAATTGAGCTTCGTGCCGCCCTTTCCGAAACAGTTAAATATCAATGCAAGAAAATAGACGCTTGCGAAGTCTGTGGAACACGTCCTACGAGGTAAAAACTGTTGCCAAGAAGGAATGAAGCGAAGCGAACGCGGATCTGCCGACGAAATCATATCACCAGACCACAAACAACCACGTGGTGACAAATCGGACATGGCGTCTTCTTCTTCTGTTACCGAAGAAACACACCAGGAGGAATTGGAAGAGGCTGAACCTAACCTAAAGGATATACGCAACCTTTTTAAGAACATTCAGGGTGCTATAGTGATCATCCAAGGTACTATTACGGTGTTAGTCAAGGATAACAGTATATTAACAAAGGATGTGTCGGAGCTTCGACAAGCGATTTCAAAGACTAACAGTTTAGTCACAAAGCTGCAACAAGAATTGAAGAACCAAAACAAATATGTAGCGTCTTTGGAAATCGGGCTCAACCGAGTGAAAAAAGCCGCAAAGCAACAGAGAGAAAATATCGAAGACCTGCAGGTAAGCCTTGAAGAGCTTGAGCAATACTCTCGAATGATTTCATTAGAAATCCATGGCATTCTCGAAGATATCGAGGTCGAAACTGATGAGGTTGTCTGTAAGGTGGTTAAGGCGGTTGAAGTGGAGATGACGGCCGAAAAGATTGAGATATCGCATCGCCTATATCGAAAACAGGGACTAAAGCCAATAATTGCAAAAATTGCAAATCACAAAGGCAAAACCAACTATTCAAAGCTCGCTCTCAGCTTAAGAATATAAACCTTTCAAGCATTTTCCCAAATTATTCGGTTTCTGTCCAGACAAGTATATTCCATCGAGGAGGTAAAGGAAGTCTAGGGATTATTTTTGTTGTGAGTTACTCCTCATCCTAGGAAGAGCGTACGTTATTACTGTACATTATATATATAGATATATATCTTTTTCCTCTTTTTGTTGGAAGGGTGGTAGATGTTGTGTTCCTTAATGTTATTGACTGTCACTTGTGTGTTATGTCTTTCGAGCATGCATCATTGTACATCTTTGCCAGGTTTTCTTCATAGTTATGGCGGGCTTTTCGAAGTGTAATATTCTCTCTTTACATGTTAGAGGATTAAAAAATCAAATCAAAAGGAGGTCCATTTTTAGCTACCTAAAAGACCAAAATAGCGACTTCTACCTTCTTCAACAAACTTTTCCCGAATCTATTGACGAAATCGTGTGGAAAAATGAATGGGGTGGTGACGTTTTCTTTTCCCATGGTTCCAACCATAAGAAAGGTCTTTGCATTCTTGTCAATCGTTTATGTCGCGCTTCAGTGAACAATAGCTACCGGGATCAAAAGGGAAGGATTATCGCATGTTGATGTACTTTTAAATGGATTTCAAATTGCCATTTGTAATGTTTACGCTCCCACCAGCTCCCAACAGTAAGGAAAATTTATGCAGGTTCTAAACGAATTCTTGACGTCTAACTTTGATATCACCCGGCTCATTATTGGGGGAGACTGGAATGCAACGTTAGAAAGCGAAGATAAGAAAGGCGGTCTTCCATAGAGGCCTACGCCCTACCGTAATAAAATTAATTCGATGATGGAGGAGTTGGACTAAGTCGATATTTTCAGAAAAATGAAACCTTGTATAAAAAGTTACTCTTACGTGTCCAAATTTTAAAAAGGTTAAGTCACGAATGGACTTTTTTTTCTTGTGGCGAAATTCCTCTGTGTAATTGTAAAGAGAGTTTATACTAAAAGTGCGAACACCCCAGACCACAAAGCCATTAAATTAATCCTTCAATTCTCAGATGTAACAACTTTGATTCGTGAGAAATATACTGATATCGTGGACAAAAGATTGAAATGGGATTTAATTATAATGGAAGTAGGATGTATCACGATTCCCTTTACTAAACGCAAAGCTTCTTTTCTTCGCAATCGAGAGTCAGATTTACAACGACGCTTAGAAGAATTAGACAAGAAAATTTGCAATAGTCCTAATCCTCAAACTCTAGACTCTGAATTAAAGGAATACGACCGTTTAAAATACAAACTCGATTGCCTTTATGAAAATAAAGGAAGGGGAGCAATGTTCCTCTCGTAAGTAAGATGGAGCGAATATGGCGAGAAACCGACAAAGTACTTTTTCAAAATGGAGAGAAGAAACTATAACCGCAAAGTTATAGCAGAACTTAAAGGGTCAAATGGGAGAACTGTGGCAAATGAAAGGGAATTTATGAAGTCAACGAATTCAAAATTTTTGCGACGAGTTGTATAAAGCGTGTGTAGATGACAACACAAACGCCTTTGAGGCCTTCACTCATGACATGAATGTCCCAAAATTATCCGATGAGAAAAAGAACGATCTTGAGGGTATGATAACCGTGGAAGAAGTTCAAAAAGTCTTAAAAACTTCTGAAAATGGAAAGTCCCCAGGGGACGATGGATTCACAGCCAAGTTTTATAGACAATTCTTCGGACTCCTCAGTCAAGATCTTGTAGACTGTTTGAATGCCGCTTACGGGTGTGGTGAAATGTCTGTGTCCCAGCGTAGGGGAGTTATAACATTTATCCCTAAGAAAGACTCATACCTTTAGCGTCTTTCAGGGTGGCGACCAATAACTTTATTAAATGTCGATTATAAATTGCCTCAAAAGTTGTTGCCGAGAGGATAGAGTGTGTCTTACCATCTGTTCTTCATATTGACCAGTCTGGTTTCGTGAAAGAGAGATTTATAGGACAAAATGTTCGACTCGTAAACGACAACCTACAGCAAACCGAATTGCAGAAAATCCCAGGGATTTCACTTTACCTTGATTTTCAAAAGGCTTTTGATACGGTGGAATTGGAATGGTTCTTTATTCAGAAAACACTCTCCTTGTTCAACTTTGGAAGCAGCATTAGGAGATGGATCTCCACCTCTTATGCAAATTCTGAAAGCAGTGTTTTAACAATGACTTCTGTACTAATTATTTTAAATTATCAAGGGGTGTAAGACAAGGCTGCCCATTATCCCCCTACTGGTTTAATCTTGCAGCTGAGCCTCTAGCTATTTAGATAAGACAAGACAATATGGTTCAGAAGGGAATTAAAATATTCGGAACAGAATTCAAGTTAAGGCAGTTCGCTGATGACACCTCAGCTTTTTTGGACAGTCTGACTTCTGCTGAAAACCCTTGTTGAAATTGTCAATGCCTTTGGAAAATATCCCTCCTGAGACTGAACGCGTCCAAAACCAAAGCAATATGGGCCCATGGAAGCACAGAGTAGACAAACCTCTGAACTTTAAATGGACTAAAGATTCTGTTCGAATGTTGGCAGCATACGTGTTCTATAATGAGAAAGAAAACGAGAAAAAGAATTTCGTTCAAAAAGTTCAAAACTTGAATACAACTCCTGATATTTGGAGATCTCGAAACCCGACTATATTTGGTAGATGCTTGATATCAAAATGTTTAGGCATCTCTCATTTGATACATTCTACTTCAATGTTGGTAATGCCCAAGAAAATCACTACGTCAACGACGGTGTCACTCTTTAATTTCATATGGTGCAAAAAGCAAGACACAATCAAAAGGCAGATTCTTTATTAGGACTATCAAGAGGGAGGATTGCCGGTGCCCCAAATTTAAATCATGACAAAGGCCCTCGAGCTTGCATGCATTGCTAGTTTTTCTTTGTTGAACAGCCCCATAGAAACGAAGATCGGAAAGTAATTGCCAAGTATTTTTTTGGTGGGGGGAGGGGGGGGAATTCGGGGTTCTCAACTTCCCTCTGCGATGCAATTTTGATAAAAGGTCTCTGCGCCATGTAAGTACACTATCTTTTTACCTGCACATCCTACTTTCGTTTTTGGAACTCAAGGCCCTGTATGATGATACCAACTTCGGGCAGGGCATGATATTCTACATCATTAAGGAGATCTTGATCGAGGGTAAAAGGTTCTTTCTCAAAAGTTGGTTTCAGAAGGGAATTATATCCATTCCGAGATCTTCTTGAAGATGACGGGCATCTGCTATCCTTTCAGGAGTTTCAACAGAAATACAACGCTAAATCACACTTTCTTCAGTATTTTCAAGTTATTTCTGCAATACCAAAAGAACTTCTAGAAAAAGCTCGGGGTTTCAATATCGATAAACAGCAATTTATAGCTTGTGGAACAGTTTTAATCTTTCCCCCTCTGTAAAAATTGTTTTATCAAAATTAAAATGTAAGGACTACTACTGGCTCTTTGTCAAGAGCACTCCTCAAGCAATCAAAGCAGCTAGTATCGTTGAAGCCTTATTTCAAGCAATTGATTAAAGTTGGCAAAATAGAGTTTTACTTCAAGCTCCTGCACAGAATAGTAGTATCCAAGAAAGAACTGTGTTATTTTGGGTTTGAGAATGATCCCAAATGTAACTATTGCGGACAATTAGACTCCATTAGCCACATGTTTATTAAACGTCATTGCACCAAATCTTCTCTCCAAAGCGTTTTGCCAAAAGTCAATGAAGAGCATTTCACCACCTTCACTTAAAGTGATTTAGAAATGGTCTTTGGCAAAGATCTATCCATAGGACCTCAATTCTGTAAAATTACCAAGAAACTGATGAACTGTATCATTTATGCCAAATACTATCTGTATAACCAAAAATGCAATAAAAAAGAGTTAGACTTTGGAGGATTTTAAGTGAACTTAATTACAAATATAGTATCGAGAAACTTGCGTAACATTTATATATTGATAATGCATTGTGTTTTCATGTTGCACCACTAAGTAAGTACCACGATATTTCATTTTGTTTTAACGTAAGTATAGTTTTGTTTGTATGTAAGTCAATCCAAAATAAAAATGCCCCTTTTGTTAGTCCGTTGGTATATTGAAAGTAAAATTAGTCTGTTTGTATATTGTTTGTCTCTCTTGGTGACGTCCTCAATAAGCCAACTGTAAGGTGCAGGTGGTTGTTGGCAACGGTTCACTGGTCTTTGCTCTAAGCTAGCTTTCCAGAGTGATTTGGTACAGAAGGTAACGCATTGAACAGAGTCCCAGTCGATCCTGTGATTTGGTTGTAAATGGTGTTCAACAAAGTGATTGTTGATATCACCATTTGTAGTCGCTCGTTTTTGTCCAGTCAGTCAAATTTCTGCCATGCAAGAGTCTGACCAACGTAAGTAGCCTGGCAGTCGCAGCATTTAATCTCGTCAACTGCTCCCTGTCTCTAGCACAGTTCGCCTCTGTCCTTAACTTTTGTCAGTAGTTGTAGCTAAGTAGGTTTGGGAGCAACACGGATGTTTTATGGTTCTATGCGTGCGACAGTTTCAGAAGATTCTTTGATGTAAGGTATAGTCGCAGTAGTAACAACAGTAGTCGATTCGGTGTTTGTAACGTTAGGTTCAGAGTTCCTTGCATCTTATGAAGTCTCAGATGCAATCTTTCTTCCTTAAAACGAAGTATAAGTACTTGATTTTGTCTGCTAAGCTCTCAGGTGAGCCACAAACTGGTTGTGCTTGTCATGTTATAGTCCGTATAGTCGTTTTTTTTTTGTGAGAATTAAAAGTTGAGTTGTAAGATAATTGGTTGAGCAGTGTGTCGTAAGTGTCGGTTTACTGTAAATCATTGTCCGTAGTTCGCTGTCGTCATGGCTACCTAATCTGCCATTTTACCGATAATCAATGAGCAATTGATGACTTATCGAAGGCAAAAAAATTGTAGTCTATTGATTACTGATCGATGTCATCGGGTTCTTGTCTCCATTTGACGGAAATCCTTTCCTGTGAATTTAAGAGGTTTTTCGTCAATGACCACTTTTTCGTTTCACTCTTCCGTCTAACCGATGGGTAAATGCACGGAAAATTTTGAGACGAAAACTCCAGAATCAGGCTTTAGATGATGATACTGATAACGAAGTTGTTCTCTTGCTTAAGGTGATTCCCTTCAATTGCATTGCGCATCGTTTCTGCGCATCATTTTTTGCGTGATTAGCGTGCGCACGAGCGCGCGCACGTTCGGAACTTGATAGATTCTCTATAAAAGGTGAGCAGTTCAGAGAAATAACAGGTCGTTTTCTCCTAAACGAGCACGGTGACGCCCATTTTTTAACACATAAATTCAAATGGCACACGGTTGTGTACAATATACCGTGATTTCAAGAAAATTTAAAAATTCTGCTTTGAGATATTTTTATTTAAATGCCGAAAAGAACTCGTCCTTAGGTACAGCAGGGTATGTACGCACGCGGCAAATTCTTTAATTTTTTTCATATCCTTAATTCCTGTTCAACTAA
>Ga0126336_10002630_pt1 | contig 10328 bp, 3 predicted proteins | sample SidCmetagenome_FD_92530 | JGI IMG/M metagenome (GOLD analysis project Ga0126336, IMG submission 92530) | Coral microbial communities from El Islote,Puerto Morelos, Mexico - Siderastrea C C metagenome | ecosystem: Host-associated > Invertebrates > Cnidaria > Coral | place: El Islote,Puerto...
CTGCACGACGAAACTTGTGGCACGATGAAAACGAAGAAGGATTTGGGAGCAAGTGGAACCGATTCATAAAGACGAAGGTTTTGGCCCAAGCGTACGTCTCACTGATGTTGGTGGCACGAAGTTGCTTGCCTGGCTTGAAAGGTGACAACGCAGGTTTCTTCTCCGAAGAGTACCTACTCCATGACGGTATGCGATGGTATCATCATCTTTTTCCTCATTTCGGCTCAGTCATAAGCCAGTGGTCCATTCTGGCTGAGTCAGTATTTCGGAAAATTTGCAAACAAGATGAGAAGTTACTACCTATGGCAATGAAAACGTCCTACGAGTCGCCAGAGAAGTGTCAAGCTGCAAGTCAAACTTCAGTTGAAATAAGCGTCAAAGAAGTGACTCGGTGTTTTTGGCTGCCTCCTTCACAAGGGTATTTCAACACAATGCCCATCACTTGCGACAATGACAAACGCTGCAAAATGTTGCTGCAAATTGGCTTCAAGCTTCTCTACTCTTCTCAGACACTCTTCAATGACTTCAAGAAAGCACGCACAAGCGTACGAGAGATCTCTCCCGAAGTAGTTCTCCACTTCCTTAAAGCAAACCCTAGTAATATCGGTGGACTACCTTGCCCTGTTAACAAGACAGCACTTGGCTCTGTGGTAGGTGTCCTTTGCATTCTGAGCTACTGCATGGAGGCTCCAAAGTTTGCAGCAGACATGTTTGGGTTACCTTTGCTACTGACTGAAGATGGTGTACTCAGGCGTTTTCAGGAAGACAGTCCAGTGTTTCTTAGCCGTTTTGCTGATTTACTACCGCAAAAAAGTTCACGATTTATCCACCATGCACTTGCTGCGCCTTTACTTGATTTCGAGAAAGAAATCTTTGCCGCAGATCAACGTGTACTCAAGAAACTTGACATACCTGCATTAGCGTCAATCCTACCAAGTACTGACAATGCTAGTTGGAGTGACACACACAACCTCATTCCGTGGGATGAGAATAAAGGCCCTTCGAAGAAGTGGTTGCAGGTGCTGTGGAAGTTCATTGTCAAGAACCACGAGAAAGACCCGAAGACGTTTTCTCTTGATCCCTTGAGCAAATGGGCAATCCTGCCTACCCAATCGGGAATGCTTGCTCCAATTTGCAAAGGGAAAGTAATCCTTGACTTGACCACTTCAGAGTCCTGGTCGGCCGGCCAAAAACACGTTGTGAAGTTGTTACAAAAACTCGAATGCCATGAGGTGGATGCCGAGCTGATTAGCAGTGGCGGTAGGTGGGACGTATCACCCATTCTGAAACCACGTCTTTCTCAACCCATCTCCACAGAAGACGTACTCAGAGTGTTGGACCACCTGATGAAAGAAAAGAATATCTCTGGTAGCCTTTCCGAAGATGAAATGACTGCGATTCTACAGTACCTTCAAGAAGATGTAAATTCTTTGAAACGGGACGGTGTTTCTTCTTCAACGGTGAAACGATTGCCATTCTTCAAGACCTTCCACGGAGCCTTTATTTCCCTCGTGAATGTTCCATCAATTTACGTCGTCCCAACAGGTTTACCAAAAGAAGAGTCAGATGTCTGGATGACAGGGAACAACTGTGTGTTCTTGGCACCGGCGCCCAAGCTGGACCGGCTATACAAGGAGCTTCTAGGCGCAGGGGACAGAACGCATACCGACTGTTACATCAACTTTATTTTCCCCAAGTTCCCAAACCTCAAGCAAGCAACGCGAGTGCTTCACCTTTGTCACGTTAAACGGTATTTACTTGGAGTTTACAGGGATGAAAGCCAGCGCCCCCGGATAATAAATGCGCTGAGAAGCCTAGCATTCATTCCAGACGCCTACGGAACGCCGCAAACTGCGTCACATTTTTATGATCCAGGTGTTAAAGTTTTTGCAGTGATGTTGCCCCAAGCATCAAAGCCACCAAAGCCATTTGACGAGGAATCTGGCTGGCTGGATCTACTTCGTGAAATTGGATTGACGAGAGAGGTCACTAAAGATCAGTTCATATCTTTTGCAAACGAGGTGGCCACAGCAGCAGCCCAAGCGAACAAGTCAAATCGCTCTGTTTTAGAAAAGAAGTCCAAGGCGCTAGTAAAACACCTTCTACGCGAAACGTCCCTGCACGATGAAATGTATCTACGTATTCTCTCTACAGTCAAGTTTGTGGCCTCTCAAAAGGCAAGCGATCAGCTAGTTCACCTTCTCATACAGAATTTGGCCGGAAGTGGAAACCAGGAGCAACTTCCTCCTTTTACTCAATTTAAGGATTCAATTCCACACATTTACGAGAGGCTAGCATGGACGACTGCGTCTCTACTCCCTTCCTGGGCTGTTCCTGATTTCCAGTCTCCAAAGCTAGCGATGTTGCAGGTTCGTCAGAAGCCAGCTTTGGATCAGGTCATCGAACATGTGATAAATGTATCCAAGGATCTTTCAAAGCGTGCTGACCGGGAAAAACCAGAACCAAAACGTCGACTGTTGTGTCAAATTATGGCTGAAGTGTACACGTTTCTCACACAAATGAGCGGTTGTCCGAGTAGTGAATCTTTCGAGTTGTGTTCACAGACGTGTGTTACGATTGGTAAGCGGCTTTCTTCCATTTCCTGCATTCTCGTCGAGGGTGGACGTGTGTTCGTCCGTTGTGACCAGCTGGCCTACGATCTTGATGTGGAGCTACCACCATACCTGTACAAAGTTCCCCGAGAATATGGAGCTTTCGAGCACCTGTTCAAACGACTTGGGGCTATGGAAAAAGCCACGCCTGAACAGTATGCTAAACTTTTGAGGCGTCTTAGAGAGTCATGTGGACACGAGGTGATGCTTGCCAATGAATTGATTGTCGCTAGACAAGCTGTTTTTGGGCTTTTTTGTACTTTGCACGCCTTACAGCAGCGACAAGGCGATGGCGACAAGAAATGTCAGGACAATCCTTTGGCTGCCATTAAAACGCTTTATCTTCCAACTAGAGGACAAAAACTGCAACTATCTACTGATCTGGTGCTGTTTGACTGTCCTCGGTACATTGGTCGCATATCAGAGGTCAAGTTCGAGTTCCTGGATAAACTGAAGAAATATGGTTTGACGTTTGCAACTCCCCACGAACTTGTTGACCTTTTGCCAGTGCATTTGAAACCCAAATCGTTGGCGTCCCTAGTAAGAGAAGAACTTCATCCAGACTGCAAGGATAAGAAGTGCCGTGCTGATACTGAGCGTAAGTGCCAAGCAACAGAACACCTCCGACAGGTAGTCTTTTCTCCTCAGCTCGTGGATGGCATTTTGAGAATCCTTAAGTGTCAGTTTCAGAAAGCTAAGTTGACAGAGGAAGTTCGCAACAACGTTCGCAGTTTTCAAAAGGAACTGGGCATGAGTTGTATGGAAGTGTTGTCCACCGAATTAGTCGAGAATGGATCAAATACACCACTTCCAGAGAGTCAAAGAACAAAGAGGATTGACTGCTTCGTGGGAGAGGAAGATGGTAAAAAACACATATTTATCAAACATGGCGTAGAGCCTGGGAACATACGCAGAGTCCTCTGTAAGGAGATAAACCAACTGACTGGATGCTACATCGAACGAGACAGCTGGTTGCATTTGACCGCTATTCTAGAATGCATGAATCCTCAAGACATTTCCTCCACACTTGACGACGCCGGTGTAACGGAAGACGTGGAAGCAGGTGACACGCCACAACAGGAACCTGAACTTGGCTCCGAATTTCCTGAGGAGCTCCATTACCTTCTCGTTCAATACGACGACTTTTATTTTCGGCCCGGGGAATTTGTTGCATTTGAGAGGGAAGACTCTACCGACGACGAACCGAAGTACATCTATGCAAAGATCCTGTACCGGGTCAAGACGTCAAAGCCTGCTAAACCCAAAAAGGACCGGACAAAGAGGAAGCAGAAAGGAGAGAACAACCTTCTCAGCCGGTATCGAATAGATACTGGGCACGAGACGAAAGAGGTAGACGTGTTAGACCTCTACAAGATTAAGCGACCACAGCAAAATCACGAGGAGGAAAATGCAATGGAAGACGAGTCTGTTTCGGAGTCAATGGAACTTGTGCCATACAAAGGAGCGGCTGGGCAAAGCGGACAACCTAGAGCAGAACCGTCGACATCGTCCCAAGGTGCTGCCGAACCTCCCAAGCCTAGAACATTGGAAAACGCAAAGAAAGAAGTTCGTAAAGCTTTAGCAGAAATCTTGAAACTTCCGGAGGACAAACAAAAAAAGGCACTAAGACGTCTTTACCTCCGTTGGCACCCGGACAAGAACATGGATATGCAAGACGTTGCGAACGAAGTCATGAAGTTCATCCAAAACGAATGGGAAAGGTTATCAAGAGGTGGTTCAGCGAGCCGTGAAAATGACTCCGCCAGAGCACAGCCAGATTTTTCTGATTTCTTTAGGCACTGGCATCAAAGAGCTCGGCGACAGCGTTCAAGCTACGAGAATTTCCGTCGTCACAACCCAGGATTCACGGGTTTCGCCTCATCATCTAGAAGACGTTACGCAGGACCCGATGCACGGTTGTCTAAGATTTGGATGAGTCAAAGCAGAGAGGACCTTCGCTCCGTTAAATACCTTTTGTCAGCCAGAGATCCGCTGTATTACCTCGTTTGCTTCCAGTGTCATCAAGTAGCAGAGAAGGCTCTCAAAGCAGCACTATATGCTTTATCGGGAGTTGCGGACAATCAACTTTGTAGTCACGACTTGGTGAAATTGTCCTTTGATCTCTCTTTGCTGCCAGGAGCCCCAGATGTGACTCGACTAGTGGCCAGGTTATCCAACTACTATGATACCACCCGCTATCCTAACAAGCACGCACCTGTGAGAGCCCCTACGGAAGTGTTTCAAGATTCTCAGCAAGCCCAAGAGGCGTTCAGAGCAGCCACTGACCTGTTGACCAGACTTAAAGAGTGCTTGGGACTGTAACTGCCATACCTAGTGTTTGACTACTTTTTTTATTAGCTCCTGATTTGCGTCGGGACACGAACGGTTAAAACGCAGACTGCAGAATGCAGACCATGCAGACTGTGAGACCACGCAGACTGGGAATTTTTTTAATTAACGTATTATTTTTCAGTTTCTTTTACCGTGGTTTTCTGAAGGTGTGTTTACATATACTTTTTGCTTTGCCTATAGATTCCTGGAAGCCAGGTATGGTTCTGGAAAAATATATAATCAATGTTCTAGCGGTCAGAAATTCTAGAAGAATTTCTAGGGTCTGCTAGCTTGCAGAATTCAAAACAACGTGACAAAGACGCACAATTTTTTGCAACGGTTTCCTCAAATTTACAGGTAGATGTACATTTTCACTGTTCTAGCCATAGCTTATCCGCCATTCTCACTGACTGAAGCGATATGGATTCGTAATTTTGTACAGAAAAGAACGCTACCTCTCGTTTGTTTTTGCCGTACGGTGTCGCTCCACAAAATAGACAAAAACAATCCAGTTGATGTCAACATTGTGTAAACATTTCACTTGCATCGGTCTAAATTCCTCGGGATTGCTCAGTCGCTATCTCCCATGTAAAGCTTGCATTCAAATTACTGAGGAAAGATTCAGCGAATGCGAATCGACTTTTATTAGCGAATGTAAAAGCGAATAGATCTTCCCCGATATAAATGCCAGGGAGCCACAATGGCGAAATAGCGAATGGATTTATTGGCGAATGCGAGCTTCATGACGTTCGGAAAGGCAATGAACGGTTCATCTTCCTTTCCAAGGCTCCTTTATTCTTCTCTAACGCCAAATAATAAGCAAAGTGGTGATCTGTAAAGTTTGCGGCTCCACCAAAGTGTGAAAATGTAACTGTCGGGTTTGCGTGACAAGGAAACCTTTGCAAGGAGCCGTGCACATCACGCAATTTTGCGCTCCCTGATTGGCAAATTGACGCGCCGCACAGTGACATAGCGAGTTCATGGTATGCTTAATCTCAAACTTCGTAAACTGCAAAACCAAAATGTCTTTTTGAATCGTCTGGCAAATGAATATGAAATACTCCCAGAAGGTGCGAATCTTTCTGTCGAAATTGTTCGAGAATTTCTTACTGCGGGGCATTTTTTGAGAACTCGGTGCCAAGCTGCTGGCCATGTCATCTTAACACGACAAAAAGTGAAAAGTCCTAAAAAGTACAACACTGAATCAAAGCTCACTTTAAAAAAAAATACTAGTCTGCATGGTCTGCACTGTCTGCAGTTTGCAGTCTGCGTTTTAACATGACCGGGACACAAATACGCTAATAACATTTCATGGAGTTTAAAATAAACTGTACAGGGACTTGTCATCGCGACAAATTGTAAAATTTGAAAACATTTTTTAAGCACAGAAAAATCATGAATTTTAAGAAAATAACATAAGGGCATTAAAAGTAAAGGATTTTGACTTTTTACCCCAGTTGACAGATCCTAGAGACCAGACTAGAAGACAAAAATTTTTTTTCTGGCAACACGCAATACCTTTGTGATTGAATTTGCGTTAAAAGTCATAATTAAGGGCATCATGAAAGTTTGTTGCTACGTTTGTCTGTGAAACTCCGTTAAACATAATTTATATGCACGGACAGTGAAAGCGGCATAAATACGTAACGTAAAAATCCATTTACTCCATGACAAGAAATATTATTAGCTAAGGGAGCTTATGACAGTTATGAAAGTAGTCTCTACTGGTAGTGTGTATTTAGTTTGTACAGGTAGCAAGTTGTCAGAAAACCGCTTCGTGTTTACTTGTAGTTTATTCTATTATTACAGCTTCCATCACCAAGACAACAAAAATTAGTGCTCAAGAGGCAAGCTATTCTTTTATTCCTTGACCAATAAATAGGCGAAACTATCAAACTAGTGATTAAAATACCTGGTACTTCAAGCTCGACAGACACTTATGCAATTTTGACCTAATCTCGTCCAGGAATCTAAGGGGAATGCTTCTCCAAAGTTTAAAATCAAAATTGGCAGAAGAATTACAAATTACGTTTAGCAAAATATTGTGAGACAATTAACACCACACAAAAGTAGTGCTTTCATTTGAATCACAATAATCAAGGATTCTGCATGTTTCTTTGATCCACGTTACTTTTTCAGTAGACGTACCAAACCTTTTACTGGTTTATCCGAGAGGAATTACAAGTTACTTGGAATAGACAAATAGCTATTTGTGCAAGTCTTTTAGTTAAAAATAAAGCATAGTTTAGTGTTTGCTTGTCCTGGTGTGACGTCATCAAGGTTTTTAATGCCACGGGCCTGTCTACAATGGAGCATGGATGGATGCGGGTGTCCCACCCAGCTTTGCAACCTGCAAAGATGGGTTAAAATAGAGGCCGCCTCTGTGGCCCTTCTATGCTTGTTATGGCAGTGTCATTAAAGCTTGCCAACTACATGTAGCTCTAAATGTATCCTACAAAACTCAATTTTTGCCTCCATAATCATGTCCATCCATCACCAAGATGGTTATTTCAATGTCTAAGTTTAAGTAAATTTACCAGACACATATGTCAACGACGCCCTTTCTCCATGCTAACAGGCCCTAAGTTATTTATCCTAACGAAGCTTTTAGGAGCATGCAAAAGCCTGCAAGAGAAAATGAAATACATGTAGCCCGTTTTGTGAAATTTTGTGCAGCCAGTTAATTTGCGCTGGTTCTGATACAGACCTATTACTGCCAATGCTTCCCAAGCTTGAAAACAAAGAATAAATCCAAATATAATTCTGCTAAGCCCTGAACAATAAACAGTACAAGACAACAGAACTCCTCAAAAGCTTTCACTTGACTGGTCACAGTTTGGGATTTACAATATTGAAACAGCCCAGCCAAAATACAAGACTCAGGACGTCCTTGGGCAGGGTAAAGAAAGACAATTCCCAGGACCCTGAGCAGGGCTTGACTAAAGCCCTGTCTGAGCATCCTAGCTTGTGCTCCAGATGGAGTATAACCCCTGGTAACAACTGTCTGCAAATTAGCACCAAAATCTGGAGGGGGGGGGGGTATGTTCCATCTGCAGTGCAGGTGAGGGTGTCCAGGACAAATATATTCTCAAGTAACTTTTGGTGCTTGCTTGCCCTATGGACAAGGCCCAGGCAAACCATCCGTCAACCCACAGTGCAAGTCTGCTGACTTGAATCAAATTACCACATTTACAGAGAAAGAGGACACATATCAGACACCAAGAATCAGAAGAATAGACTTCATACAAAAACAAGTCACAGTTCCTGGTCTGTTCTATCTTTTCTTATGAGATGTTAACGTATTTGAGACTCTTTTAAACCTGAGCAAGTGGGAAATTGGCTTGCATGAGCCAACTTTGAGATTTGCTGGCCCAAAGTGCAAGCTGGGATTTAGTTTTTTTTTATTCCTGTTAGACAACCCACTCATGGCTTGATTGTTACAAAAACGGCTGGAATGCAACGAAAATTATTACCGTACTACTACTGTACGTTGTATTCATTCATAGAAAATCCTGGAGCTTCCCAGAGCAGTTTCCAGGGCCCTAAAAGAAAAAATGAAATTTCCAATGGTTGTTTGTATTTTAGGAATTTCAGGACCAGTGGGAATCACGATTGCAATTAACAACAAAGATAAGGATTAAATACACCAGCAAAAAGATAAATGATGTAATTGGGTTTTAATTCAATTATTTTATTTCCATTTGGTGAATCAAAGTAATTACAAGATTGACCAACCCTTTCAATCTGAAGAGTGACCAGCATCTAATTTCTCCTTACTGTATTTGTACATTGTCATGCTGGCAGATGAAGAGAATAAAAGCAGTCATCAATGGGAGAATGTGCTTGATGAAGTATGAAATTCTCAAAATCACCCTTGATGGAAATGCATACATATTGTGTCTTTCAAAAACATGTACATTCTGAAGTTCGAGACTCAACTGATGGTTATATCTTTCACTGCTGTCAACCATTGCAGCAGAAGTCCAAAAACAAAGAAAATTAGTCCAACAGGTTTAAGTGGATTTTAATCCACTTGATATTTCACAGTCCATTGGTTGTCAGAGTAAACATCTCCCATGGCAGTAAAAAGAGCAATATTGTTTGTAAGGTTTTGCAGTTCAGATGTTATTAAAAGGTGCAGTAGGCAAGAAGTAAACTGATTTGGCATTTGGAACTGAACTACAGACATCGTAAAACTGTTCAAATGGGCACAATTTTTTGTCGGGTATCTGCTCATAACCATACGAATAAATGCATGAAATTCCCTTTCTAGAACAGAAACTTTATGAACTTGCAGAAGAAAGAAATTTCGTGTTGCAGCTAACACGAATTTTGCAAGGGTTTCAAATGACAACACTTGCAGGCCAAACTTGATGAAGCAATTTTCCTCTAACATTTTTTTTATGTAAGCTGTTTCTCTCACCACCCTACGTCATCTGTTCCTCAAGTACCAATGGCTTCCTAAATACCCAGCTGGTTATCGAGTATTTTTGCCAACTTCAGAGGAAGACAAGTCCCTAAAAACAACTCGTCACACTCAAGCCTGGCCAATCCTGTTCCTTCTCACATGTGATGTGCTCTGCATCAAAATAGAGCTGCCTATTGACACCATGCCAGATGTTTGTTAAGATTTTGTCTCCTTCAGAAAAGCCTCTGCAAACACTGGCAGGTTTCCATAGTTTCTCAGTAGCTCACTGAAAACAAGCCAAATTTATAAAGAACATTAGAAAGATGGAGCACACTTCCACCAAACATCAGAAGTGACCATAATGGCAGCATGACATCTGGGTAATGTTCCTTGAATTTCTGTGAAAGTAGCCATCCACAGCAGGGGCCTTTTCCCTTTAAGTCTCTACAGTGACAAGCATCTCATTTCTCCTTACAGTATTAGTACTTGATCAAACATACAGGTCATGAGAATAAAGAAAATGGTCGCCAATGATCAAATGTCTTGATTTTTAATCAAATTCTCCCAACTTGTGACATAAGAAATATAAGGAGAATAGCAAGGAGAATATGGATGTTAATATTGGGTGTTAAAGGGTTAAGGGGTTGGAGTGTTAGGCATTCTCCCCCGTAAAGTCAATTTCCTTTTGTTGGAATGCTCATGCAAAATGCACTTGTCTTACAACAAAGAAACCACTTGAAACTGAAGTACTAGTAGTTTCTTAAACAAGTGTCACGGGTTTCTTTGCTAGAGTAATTACGACCACATCATCTGCAACCTCTAAATTTCATACTGTAGGTCATTTTCTCCATGTAGCAAAGCATTGTTTGTGAGGTGTAAATAGCTTGTCTCATACTTTGTTGTTGTTTTACCTTTTTACTTTGTCTGCACAAGGCTAGTATAAAATGGAATACAGTACAGACTTTCACCATTTCACC
>Ga0126336_10002631_pt1 | contig 10325 bp, 3 predicted proteins | sample SidCmetagenome_FD_92530 | JGI IMG/M metagenome (GOLD analysis project Ga0126336, IMG submission 92530) | Coral microbial communities from El Islote,Puerto Morelos, Mexico - Siderastrea C C metagenome | ecosystem: Host-associated > Invertebrates > Cnidaria > Coral | place: El Islote,Puerto...
CGCCATCCCTACGAATTCAGTTCCCGGACAGTTCGAAAGCACACCGAATGAAAATGAGCAACATAAGCTCGAAACCGGAAATGGCCGAAGTGAGCGCATGCGCAGACGTTTTGCCGCGGTGTCCTGGTGTGATATTAAACAACTCTTCACGTGGGTTTTTGATTGACATAATGCAAATCATCAGGTTGTTTTCACAAACTGGAACATCCTAAATTTCTGTCAAAATTTCAGTACCAAAAAACAGGAAAAATGTTTTTAGTTGTCTAGTGCAGCCCGGCCCTTAGATGAAAGTTTGAAATAATAATAATTCAAAAATAATAATAATAAATGAATTATTATTATTATCATTATTATTATTATTTTATTTTTTGTGAACGAGTTGAGGCTCCGCGACAATTTAGTGGTAAACCTATAGCAGCAAATGAAAGTAGCGACAAAAGCAGCTTTCTTCTACTTTCAGTCATGACTGGAAAGATGGCATTTTCATTAGCTTTCTCAGAAAGTTATCATTCACTCTGGAGGCCGAATACAAATGTCACTCTTCGCGATGGGATAACGGGCCAGCTAGGTTTTACGGTAACGATAAAAAAAAGCAGTTTGTATAATTTGTATACTTTTAGTTGACTGAAAAATAATGTCTTAACATAGCGTCAAATATGTTAATTTCGAACTTTTTTTTGCAACATAGATTCAACGTCACATCTGGCGTTGATTTCTGGAGGGGAGGGGCGGGGGAGTTTTCCTTGAGCGATGGTCCAAAGTCTAAAAGGAAAGGTTTCACGAAATCTCGAATCTGCTTTCACCTCTAAGATGTACCAGTTCTGTCACGAGTTCCCTTCCTGGTGACGGATACATCTAACGATGGTCACTTGAGAACTGATTATAAATAAAGCGATAAAATAAAACGAAATGATTGAGATTAATACGAATTCACAAATGACCAGTTCCCAGTTGGCTTGATACTGAGCTCAGTTGGTATTAAGACTGCTACACCGGTATGGCAGACTCTTTCAAACCCCGACTTTTTTGAGGTTGTTCTTTTATCAGCTGCTTTAAAGTTGATATTCACTGACTGAGATGGTCGTCACCATTTCACATTTCATCCGCAGTTCACGTATATGAATATTTCCTATATATTCACTCTCAATTTAAAAAAAAACGATAAGTGTGCCATACCGCGGACTTCTATCCCTTACAGCCGCTGCGCTTATTACGCCTCTCAGACCGAATCACCCCCGGAGGTCTTCATTATATCCTAGTGATTTGTGAACCTGCTGGAGTTTGATAAAACCGATTCTTGAAGCTAGTTGCCACACCTGCATGCACAGGACACGGGATACCTTCCAGAGCTGAACATGACTTAGTTAATGAATTTTCGTCACTGGATCACTTATTATTTTCCCCTGTTTTCCTTTTTTTTTCACTGAAAATTTTACTTGTAGAGGTCTGGAATGGCGAAATTAGTGAAATGAGCTTTAACTTTTCTAAAATAACTGAAAGAATTTGAATGCATGCTATCGCAGGAAAGACGATTTCCCAACCGTTAATTAAGACTTCCTTTTCGTGCGCTGCTCTTAATGAGCAAGCTTTTGTAAACTGTCACTTTCCGAACTTTCAGTTTCGTATGATATGACGGTTCTTGTATGTCTTAGTTGCCAAGTCGGCAGAATTTGAATTTCAGTCTTCTGAGAGTAGCTTTCCAAATTTTTCTCGTATAAATTTGTTTTGGCTTTGTTGTTTTACTAATCTCCCTGTAGCTCGTTCTTACCCTCTGCTCTTTCTTCGCCGTGATATCGTTTTGCCGATGAAACCTACCAAAGACAAGTTTAAATAAGCTTTCAAGCAACTTACTTTCTCAACAGGAATCCTTTCTGTCAGAAATGGACTCACAGGAACGAAAATGTATCCTAAGAGAAAAAATATAAACTTGTCTAAGATGCAAAACACACAAACAATTTACGTCCCTTTACTTTATAGGAAGATACTACGAGGAAAATTAAAACTTTCCAGCTACACTAGAAAACCATTGTTTCAAAGTTAACATTAGAAACAGCTTTTATAGATTATATCAAGAAGAATCGGTCAAAAAAAATGGCATGTCATAGAAGATCTAAACACCTCGACCGTTTTCAGTTTAGTCTTACTCAGTAAGCTGTTTTTTTACATTGAAAAAATAGGTTTACCAAACTATAAACTTTACATCTTACTACAATGCCTCTGTTGAGAAGATTGATCCATGCAGGTGTCAAACATAGAAAAACGTCTCTTTGTTATTCGGCTACCCCCAAGATATTTTGATTCTTTCTTGCTTAAATTATTTTTCGCCGCGTACAACCGCTATTATAAAAAATATTAAACAAAACTCCTATGAAGGTTTTCTGAAAAACATGACACTGCCAAGTAGTGGTAATTGATAACTGAGAAGACAAACCGTTCGCAAAATTTCACTGCAAGGTCTAGAGCAATTTAATAGTGTGTGTTGACTAAATGTAGATTCACAACTTTAGGTCAAAACAAGTGACAGCTGCATCCAGCTTTCGGCCGCTACTACCGCATGTCGCAGTGAAATGTGTCGTTAACACTTAGTTTGAGAAATATTACCACGGTAAATGCTATACTTTATCAGCTACTTAAGGAATTCTTAGGAGATTATTTCCTCTGATGTGGGGGCGCGGTAGTGGTTAGTGCGTTGGACTCCAGATCTGACAGTCATTGGTTGAAGGGTGGTTGGAGGCCCGATTGCATAAAGCATCTTAAGATTAGTGGAAATTTCTGCAACTGTTTCCTTTTTTCGGAGGGTTTTTTCCCACCGTCATTGTGTTTCGTATACTCTTTTTTAATCCGCCTTCGACCGATTTATCCACGTCATATTAGATAGAAGCCGTGACTGGACTTATCGGCGCTGTTGTGACCGCTCGATCATTGCCGTTTAGCGGATGCATCATTCAGATTACGTGTAATCCTAAGGTGTGCGGGCAAATCTGGAAAGGCTGGGTTCTACTGAGCATCTTGGCACCAATTTCGTATATTTTGAAGCAAAAAATCCATGTAAATTGGCGTTTGAAAACAGGGTGTTCTGCATTTGTCTGCGATTCTTTGACTTGAACTTAGCGTAGACTTAAACGTACAAATTCACTGTAGAACCCGGTTTTACAATAAAATATTCCGTATTTATAGGTATTCGGATACAACGTGTTCACTTTATTTTTCGGATTCAAAGTACTGGGATTCGTGACGCAATCCAGATAGTTTTGACCCCACTTACTGATTCGCATTGTTGTGTGTAAATGCGAAAACAAATCCGGTAGCAATAGTTACCAGATTCCTCGCTCACGACTTCACTTTAGTGTAAACTTAGGTTTAATGTTTGTAAGAACCAGGCTTTTACAAAACGTCTTGCGACATATCAGTCCAGTTCATACTAAGTTAACCTGGTTTTAATATATAACAATATAAAACCGGTCGATACCGAAAATTCAGTTATTTTTGCCAAAAAAGTAAATGAAAAACGACTCAGTTTCAGCATATTGCTCATTGTGAAATTTGTTCACAGGTGCATTTGGTAATTAAGCTGCATGGTGAAAATTCTATAACGTTGAGTGAGAGGCAATGACCTACCCGTGTCCTTCTCATAGATCGAATGTAATGTCCTTCCATGAAAACTGCCCTTTTTTCTTTATAATCAAGGAGATACCAAATAATTAAAATTTGTCTGAACAAAACGTCACAGGAGTTTTTCGTTTTGAGTTCCTCTGCAAAACAAACTGTGCGTCTTAGAACCTTGCAGCTCATAGTTTATCTTTAAACCACATAAGTCGCGCTTTTTGTAAAATTGGATGCTTTTCATCCTTATATAGAAACTGAAATGTCTTGCATAACGTTTTAAAAGTAATTGATGGAAAATATGTGTGTAAAAAAACAGTTCAAACTACATGGTTTTACGCTACCAGGCATTCAAAAACTTCAGGCAATTTTTGGATCCACTTCCATTTTCCATTTTACGTTTAGTTATTCTATGACTTACAGAAGATACATGCATAACAATGATTTTACAAGTGATTTTAAAACAGCCATGGGATGTAACAAATTTCTTCGCAAAACGCTTTCGATGAAATCACTAAGTGCCCTTTCTGTGTTGTTTTGAATAATGATGAGTTGTGGAACATAAACGACAGCTAATGAGCTGTTAATTATTTGCGACAACAACAACACTGGCACTCGGTCTTTATTGAGAACAGAAATATAGCTTAAACATATTCAAGTCTAGGAGAAACTAGGTTTTACCCGGAATATAACTTGCTGCATTGGCTACGGAATTCACCAGAGGTTCCGAGGTTACTAATAAATTTTACGTCTCCCAGTTTCAGGGGTTTCTATTTTTTTCGTTGTTATATTTGATTCGTGTGCAAAATGAAAATTTTGAAGATCAGCCAGATAGTAGCTCGAAAGGTTGCAATCCACATACAGCTTAATTAAAAAATATTGCTGGGAACATTCTAGAAAAGGGTTAACTGAAATACATTTTTGATAACAAAATATTGACGAATGAAAACTAATGCCGCAATGCAGAGGGGGAATTTGTATTCAGAGTTTTGCTGCTCATCAAAAATACGAATCGCCAGACTTTTTTTCTACATATTTAAAAATTAAAATTTCTTGTCTTTCACGTTTGATAAAAAATAATCTTCAAACAGAGCATATAATTTGGCATTTTTATTTTTTCTTCATGAAAAGTAGAGAAAAGGTCAACTAGCGTATTCTTTTTAAAGAAGACGAAAGCGAACAAAATTTTAAATCAGTCTGCTATTCATAAAAGGCGACAGTGTCAAATGGTTTTGGCTCTTCGGTAGAGCAATACTGACTGAATTGTAGATAACTAGAGCTTTGTTTGTTTTTTTTTTATTTAGAAAAGTTTTTGTGCCGTTTGCTTGACCAAATAGGGAATATCTTCTGAACGAGACATCACTCGAAATTTTCTTTGTCTTATGCTACCAGGAAGATGAAAAACTCAACTAACTTTTTGATTCCATTCCATTTTCCATTTTATCTTTAGTAATCATTGCAAATGATTTCACCAGTGATTTTCTTAACAATAATTGGCTGTTTAAAAATTTCTGCTGAGACAGCTTCTGCTATAAAAGCCAAAGTTTTCCCGGCTTAACATCAGTATGCATGCAGGTTTTCTTACTAATATTTAAGCTACTTTTAAACCTGCAAAACTAAGCAATAATAACCACAAATATGACATTAGGCACGACGCTCAACAAGTAAAATTTCATGTAAGATTTCAACGTAAGTCGAACAGCCTGTTTGAGGTCTCTTTCTTTTCAAACAAAACTTGTTCTACTGAACTAAACATTTGACAACTAAACAACTTGCAGTAACTTCAAAGCAATATTTTTGGGAAACGACATTAGCTAGTCACCAAAATAGGCTAGCGAGGAACCTTCTAATCGGGAAGAAAAAAATGTTCACCTCAGAATTAATTATGCTGCCACAGGGCCTATATAGCCCTCACCGTACGTATCGGCTAGAATTTAATAGTACTGATTGAACTGGGCCAAAAGGATAAACAAAAAACTTCTTCTGGACTTTGCCATCCTTCTTTCGTTTGCAATTGTACTCCTTTACTTAACTTACCTTTATGACAATAGTTTTGCAGTGGCTCCTGATCAAACGAGGGAACAAACCATCTGCATCAATTAACGGGATAAAAAAAAGTGTTTTTTCTGTGTTGTTGAATAACGATAAGTTGTGAAACATAATTGACAGCTGAATAAGTATAATATGGACGATTAAAGAACATATTTGGCAGTCGATCATATTCAAACCAAAAAGAATCTAGTTTTTACGCTGATAACAACGAAACAAGGTGGGTTTCAATACATCGGTTACTTAGTGGATTCAGAGGGGTCATTGTTGATAAAAAGATAAATTCTGCGTTTCAGAGGTTTTTAAAACATTTTTACGTGATGTTTTTTTTTTCATCAGTTTTAAATGAAAATTTTAAAGGACAGCCAATTAGTAGCTCAAAGGTTGCAGTCCACACAAAGTTCTAATTAACAAAACTTGCTGCTAATATAGGACGTTGCGCTGCTTGAGACGTTAGCCTACAAACATCTCTCAGAAACTTTCTAAATTCTATATACATTATATAAATTCTTTATATATTATAATAGCCTTGTACATTTTTGAGGTTGAAAAAAAGAACAAAACAAAACGAAAAAACCTAAGGATACTGCAAGTTTTTGGCTTTGATGGGCAGATGTATCATTGTAGGAGAATTTTTTAAATAAAATAGCTTTCAATAACAGGATATCTATAGTTAAAGATGGCATGTTCCATGGAAATTTTTATGGAAGCAAAGTTCTAAGATGCGTTATTAACAGGTCAACTATTTAGATACTTGTCGCCGTCTACCGTATTATTAATAATTCCGTCTGAGCCAGGTTGAAGCCAATGAGTCTCAGCAATTTAGTAACTGTAAATTGGCCTAAAAGCAGAACATCACTTTGCTATTCATCAACACGGGCGGTTGATTAACTTCAGTCAGTCAGTCAGTCAGTCAGTCAGTCATCGGAAATAGCGGCATTTTGACCCATACTACTCAGTGAGTTATAAATTATCTCTTAGTAAATTAATCCTTAAAACGGGTTTTTTTTTCAGTAGTTTAGGTGTAAAAAAAATGGTAAAAATATAAGTCTCTTTTGGCTGCGTAAAATATTAAAAAAAAACATTTTCGATAACATGAAAAGCAAATATTTTTAAGCACAAAGCACAAGGATCATAAATTTTTAATTAATCCTTGTGCTTGCACCTGACTCCTGTGTTTGCGACCGTGCCCTCCTGTGTTTGCAATTCTCCAGTGCCCTTTTCCAGTTTCATGAGTTAACCTGATATCCCCGGTATCATGAAATTGCTCCAGTCAGTTGTTCTGCCAAGAATTAAGACGCTACGATGCAAAACCACTTCATTTTCTGTTCAGTTTTAATCGATTCACAAATTTTATCCACAGCAGCCTTCCAGTGAGCTCAGTGGGAGGCAATATACCGAATCTACAAATAGCGGACGCGCGTAAAACAAAACAAAACAAAAAACAAAACCTGGTGCGGCTGTCAAAACGAGCCATTGTGGGATAAAGAAAAATAAATGTCCTGTTTTCGTATTCAAACTCGCAAGCGGGATGAGTTAAAGTCCTAACTTTGATTGTTTTGCTCCTTGGTTGCAACCAGAAAAAAAGTTCGATTTTCCATACCAATTCTTATATTACGCTTGCGCTACTTGTGTGTAGTCAGTGATATTTTACTAATTCTAGCCCGGCGAGCTAAGCAGAATTGTATTGTTTAGTATTCGTTTCGATACATAAACTGGGCTTTGTCAAGCTTCGCTTTGTTGAGATTTCGTTTCGTTCATTTTACCCAGCTTTACCATAAGATTTTAATGAATGTAAGCTACAAACATTTACGTTTATACTGTATGAGGAGAATCATTTCAAGTTCAGCATAGCAGTTTAGCAGGCAAATAGATGGATTTTGACCAAATGTCTCGCCACTGAGGATCAATTTTTTGGTATCGCCGGATTTTTAGTTAGAGATGTCGGGATTCTGGGCCGTCTGATGTAAAGGTTAGAGTTAAGAGCTTATATCTCGTAAACGATCTTACACATTGATCATATCTGGGGGAATAAATTGTCATACGCAGGCGAGTACTGTTGTAACCTCGTTCCCAGGACTTTGTCCTGGGAACGAGGTTGGTACTATTGCAGATTCGCTGCCAGAACGGTGGGGGTACTCCGGCCCGTCTATTTAAGATAGGTGTGTACCGCAAAGGTTCACCCTGGCCCTATTTAAGGATATAAAATCGAAAATTGATGCCCTTTTTAAGAACCAAACCCGGAGCCTCATAACCATGGCTTAAGAACTGCAATTGAACCCTATCTAAGGATCACACAGAAATCACAATTCCAATAAGGGGCAAAATGGATACCGAATATTTAAGGACTGAGAACCTAAAAAAACATACCCTTTTCCGCGGCACATAATAATAATAATAATAATAATAATAATAATAATAACAAGGTGCTTAAAAACGCATTTTACAACGTATGGAAGTCTCAATGCTTTTACAATAAGTTATTTACCTAATCTAACTATATACACTTAAAAAGAAAAGTTTTTAATCTCAATTTAAAAGAGTCAACTGTGGAACACTGTTTGATTATAATGGGCAAGTCATTCCAGAGCTTTGGTGCCATGACTGAGATGGATCTGTCACCATAGGTAACCACTTTAGTCTTTGGAATAGTCAGTAGGTTTAAGCTACATGATCGTAGTTAACGATGAGGCGTGTAGTTAAGTAGCAGCTCATTTAAATAGGCTGGAGCAAAGCCATGGAGGATTTTTAACGTGACCAGGAGAGTTTTAAAAGTAATTCTTTCTTTCACCGGAAGCCAGTACCTATATAGCTCATATGTGGGAGTACTCCCCCCCGCCCCTCCCGCCCCCAGGCTGCCGACGACACCAGTGTAATGAGCCCGAGGAAGATGCACTGGGTACCAAACGATAAAAAACCTTGAAGCCATAACGATCCAGGGATAAGTTTTATCCTCGTCAGAATATCAGAATTAAACACATTAAATCAAACATTTAGACTGAGTAAGCAACAACTTTTAACAATGTTTGTTTTTTTTAATTTATTTACAGCCAAGGGTCTTCCTTGACCTACTTACTCAGTAGTCATTCGTTTGCCAATCGGCTTGTAAAGAGAAGTTGTTTTATTGCTTTTTTTTTTCCTGCTGACCTTACGGTTAGAACACCAGACTGCAATATGTTTGAACAGTTAATCCCTTTAATTTACTTGCTTAATAGAAGTAGAGAATAGCTAGCCTCTACCAGACTACCAATTATTTTATAGTTGAAACCTGAGTGTTTCATGATGTAGTTTAACGGTGTTTGATGTTTTAAAGTGAACTTAGGCTAGTGCTTCTGCCGAAGTTTTAAGCAGAGAAACAAGGTTAAAAACGTGACCCAGTTTTATTCCACTCTGTCTGAAGGCATGAATTCATTGCATGCAACCCAACGTTTGCCAATTTAAGTGAAACATCTTGCTGTTTAATTGTTGTGGGCAAACAAATGCTCCTAGCTTGCAATCTCAAGCTACACACTTTGAAAATTAAAATTAAGTACGTTTTCAATTGGTACGGTGAACACCATAAAATAGGCACATCACTACTCCCTGGGGTGTCATTCGTCAATCCAAAAACTGGTATCAATGAAAACGTAACCTTTTCTTCCCTTAAAAACAGTGGATTGGTTACTGAATACACAGCGCATGCCTACGAACAACGAATAGACAATGAGAATCAAGTCAATCAGATCAGGCTTAAACTAAAATCGGGCCAGTAAATCTCAATAACTTTTTCGTTCTTAATTCTCACCCTAAGGGCATAAACGCGAAGAATAACAACTCAGTCTTACTGTAACAGTAAGGCTCACGGACGGGCGGCACCGCGCTCGTTTCAGAGATAAAGCCTATTCTCGAAGATCGTAATGTTTCTACAAGCTTTGTTCATGTATCGCGATATCGGGTTCATTTAGCAAGACAATAAGTAAAAGAGAGAGCTCTACTAGACAAGGCCGATGTGTTGGTTTCAACGCAAAAAGGCAGTATTTTATCAATTTTTGCAGCTGATGTCATTTCTTCACATAGAATCAGCCTCACAGAAGGATGCACTACACGCGCATAGTTGAAAAATTCGATCGCATGTGTGTAGAAAAAGCGAAATAATTTAAACTTTTTACGTTGAGAATTTTTGTTTTTGTTTAAATGGATTAGTAAAGGAAACTTGTGATCTGTCGAAAGACAACCTGGGGTAACAGTGCAATTAAGAGAGTATACTGAGTCCGTCAATAGATATTACAATGTCCACCACCACTGTATTTGTCTATATTTCTTTCTCAGCACGCGCTCGATGCATGACTTGGCGTGACATTGCGACGTAAATTCAGTACGTCCACAGTAAGGATGTGCATAAACAATTAGCTCCACCTTCCTTAATTCCTCAGCGTTCGTCGTTTACATCTTTCCGAACCAAAACTGTGTGGTAGAATCGTTATTCACAGAACAGCGAAAAGCAGGGTTGACAAGAGAATAATACCCAAAATTAAATTCCAAAGATTTTCCCCTGTTAGGTCGGCTATCAAAATCACATTCTCCAGGTGCGAGACCGCTCAGGATGAACAGTGGGTAATCTGGATGGGTAATTGTAAAAACAGTGCAATTAATACACTGGTTACCCCGGATATTAATAAAATCGTAAGGCCTAC
>Ga0126336_10002632_pt1 | contig 10324 bp, 5 predicted proteins | sample SidCmetagenome_FD_92530 | JGI IMG/M metagenome (GOLD analysis project Ga0126336, IMG submission 92530) | Coral microbial communities from El Islote,Puerto Morelos, Mexico - Siderastrea C C metagenome | ecosystem: Host-associated > Invertebrates > Cnidaria > Coral | place: El Islote,Puerto...
AAAAACCTAACTAGTTGCCAAAGAACTAGCACACACAGAGGCACAAAGATTTCAAACGGCTCTAAGAACATCAAACACTCCAAACAGTATCACAGCTTGAGGTTTCTCCCGGATCAATAGGTCGGCCACGCAATTTACCGGCACAATTTCGCTGTGTCGCCTTCAAATCATCTTGATCAAAGGGACAAAGCTGTTACGATTGTACGTGAGCAAGCTCTATTTTGAAAGCTGGAATTACTTCAACAACTAGCGGCAGTCATGCTTGGCCTGTCATTTCATATACTATCGACAACAAGTCATAACAATTTACCGCGTATCCCTCCACGCCAAAGTTGTGAACGCGCTTCTAGTTGGTCTAAAAACAATTTTCGTGAGAGCGCTTAAGTCATCGCTCGCACAAGTGCTGAACCGTGAAACTCTGCCTTTAAACAAGAAATATTACTCTAGGAGTTTTTGCTCAGTAACACTAAACGCAAATAAATACAAGGAAAATTCATTTCGGAAAAGCAAAGAACGAAAAATTAAAAAATAGGCGCCATTAAACAGAGAAAGTAATTCGGAATTTTTGCACAATATAAACATCTCTTTTAATTTCTTGCATTTAGCATAGCATGAGACAAGTGACCTATATGATCTAACTTTATTACTGACAGTTGACGATTTTGATGGAATTTGGATAAAAATTGCCTTCTCAATACGTTATTGACGACAATCACAAAATTTTGGTATCGGCTGGACTTGAAAATTGGGATAGCGGTATTGTTTTGCAAATATATTTCATCTTCAGTACAATTTTTAGCTGTAATGTAGTTCATTCCCTCCAAGATGGTGTTTTTCTCTAATGAATACAAAAATCAAATTGCCATTTATTGGTTGCGATGAGATATCTAATCACAATTACGCACCCGGTTTTAAAGAAACATGGTCCAGCTGCGAAACGCGAGAGTAATATCACAGTTGCGACGACGAAAAACCTCATCAGTAGACGGGCCATTGTTGAACCTTTCCTTCAAGAGAACTCGAAGGAATGACGCAGGTCTCTGAGAATAACATTGCGTTTGCGAAACTGAGCTATCACAGAACAGGAAAAACCTCGTATGAGTTTATTTGCGGAAGCCAACGCAGCAAATAATTCCCAAGAGGAGGGGGAGTGGATGGAAAGGTGTATCTTCATCTAGAATATTGCCTAGGATTGTAGCAAAGGATTCTAAAAAAATATGTTATTACAAATTATTTTATTTGGTTATATAAAGTTAAAAGATTGCTTATGGTTTACTCCTCAGGTTTTTTACGGTTTAGGTATAGTACGAAAATGTACCCACAGGAGAATTTCATCAGATTGTACAATGTAATGCAAACTGTAAATGATACTAATAATAAAAACGAGGAAATGTGTTTAGTACATCACGCAAAATAGTTTGGTTTCTCCAAAGTACATATCATGTGAAACAAAGAGTCGCGAAGAAAAATGATATTAGTTGCTCCAGATGCCCAAATGAAGTACATTGATGAAGTACTGAAGTTCAGTAGCATAACTAAAGACTGCCTTAAAGTCTGTGTACAGTAGAATTAAAAAGGCTACAATTTCAATGAACGAGAAGGTTTAAGCACAGACCGGCGAATTGTTTGACGGCATATTCCTCTTTGCCAAAAAACAATTGCGGTTAAATTTGTTGGGGAATGACCTTGTTTTCTGGACAGAACTTACTTTATTATTATTTAACAAGTTTTATGAATTAGGTTTTGTAATGAAGGGCAGTGGACTTCTGACAAAAAACTGTCAAGTCGGCGTTTTGCGAATTTCATAAAAAAATAATAAAGAGATAAACCCTTCCTCTCTAATGTTGCAAAATCACATTAAGTTTTCAAATAAATAAAGAAATGTGTCGTAAAGAAAAAGAGGTAATGAAATTTGGCAACAGTCAACCCTTTTGACAACGTCTTTAGAAATCCTTAATAGCAAAAGCTAAATTGATAGTTACAAATTTTTCCTATCAGTCTCGGATGGTCGTTTCAAAAGGCCAATTTGGACAATATTCAGCAAAAATTATTTCATCTTCTCAATACTCAGCGGCCAGATAATATAATTTGCTTCTGCTTTCGCTGACCATTGAAAGTTTAGAAGGTTTTAAGGTTACAAAAATAAGAAGCTATTTGAGACATATTCGAACGCTGCAGGGAAAATTTATGTTTGTTTAATGGAAGGAAAAGCTTTAAAATATCGAGTTGAAAGCCATACGTAACAAAGAAGAACTAACGCAACTGAAATAGTACAAAGCATTTTGATGTTTAATAATAATTAGCAACATTAAGTATATATCAGAGATGAACTTTCCCGAAAAGTATCCAAATGTAATTTTCCGCACATGATTATAAGAGACCAACCAGAGCTGAAAAACATCAAGTTAGCGCTGACTACTGATGTTCAACAGCAACGCTTGAACCCTAAAATTGAAAGTCCGCTTAAAAAATTAAAGTTATCTTCGAAGAGCTCACCTCAAGAGACTGATGCGGTGTTTCCAAGTAAACTACACAATTTTTAAATTGATGAGGTTAATTAAAGACCTCGTTCGTGTTATTGAAAGCATTTATCGTTTTATTTATCTAGAACGTGAACATGTCTATTGTTACAAAAAAGTTTTCATTGCATTGCTTACAAACTGTCTAACACCCTCTGATAGGTCTCTAATGATCATTCCAAAAATTTTACGAAAAGTGAATGAGAACATTTAAGTACAGTTTAATCAGGGGAATAAAAAGCCTGAAATGAAATTAAGTCACGTGGAAGACACAAAGTATATAGTTTCACATTGATCTTTAATAACATCGTTCGCTCCTTAGTATATCACTTTGAAGTTTATTTGATTTAGACGATGACATTAAGAATTTATTCGAATTTAGATCAGATTTGCATAGAGTTAAAAGTACATTGATTATAAGGATTGTAAATATATTTTAGTGTTTAAATTTTTGACCCCACCAGCTCTGCTAATTAATTTCATCTTGCTAAAATAGTTATTCTGTTCAGTTCAATACTTGTTCATAAAGTAAATAAGAAACGCATCTCCAGATTAGCGCGCAAAAAATACTTTAAACACCAGTTGCCTTTTATAATATTTACATGAGACAAAGAACTGAACCATTCCCACTGCACTATTTATTATTCATTTCCGATTAAAGCGAAAAGCGAAATTCGAATCCACTCTTCGATTATATAGTCTTGAAAGACATTTCTTCCGTTTTGATACAGTACGTGTTTTGAATACCATTGACAGAGGCCAATAATTCGGTGCTCTTTACAAGACCGGTAGTTCACAGAAATGTTTAGGCACTATGTTTACAGTCGTTAAATTGCTACTCAATCTGAACTAGCGATCAGTACTGCACACCTACTTCATCTGTAGCATTAAGTCGTTGCACTGTTTGCCGGCAGTTCTCTGTATATGCATAGATGCATGCAGTTCAACTGCTGTTTAGAGTCATGCAACGATCTTTACAAACATGTTTCTCTTGATAGTCACACGATATGTTTCACTCGATAACTGTGAGATTATACGCTCATCGTGTATACTTATAGAATATCTGAGGTCATAGCCAGATGTGCAGGGAAATTGTTGCATACGTATTTTCGTAGCTGGCAAAACGCAAACTTTCGGGTCGCAAAACATAGCCGTCCAGCAGCCGTACGTTGTCTGATCCCAGAAAGCAAACACTTCCTCTCACTTACAGTTTCTCAAAAGAAGTTTCTTAGGCGCGCAAGAACCACCAATAAAATTATTAAAAAAAAACTCGCTTTAAAACTTATATTTAACTGGCAGAAGGAAAAGACGCAGTGTTTCTTCCAGCGAAAACAAAATTTGGAATAAATTAGGATAATTCTAAGAACACAAAAAATGTTGTTCGCATTCTTGAAAGCATTTATGGTCTTATTGATCTCGACCGTCAACGGGCATATTGTTGTTTAAAAACTGTATCTTTATTTGTAACACCAAATTAAGGTTATATATTTTGGATAATACGTAATTTTTCCGAAGGTGTCTTCTCAGTTTGATTCTTAAGTGAAAAAAAAAATCCAATTCGAGTTTTTCGAACTCGAAGCGATTTCTGTTTTATCCACTACGTTATAGCCACTCGAACAAGGGACGAATGCTATTGAAACTAGCCAGTCGTCTCGGTTTTGTCGATAAGATTGTCCCCAATGTTTGTTTTTTACTGCCACGAAAAAAACCTAATTAGATTCAATGTTTGGGTTTTAGTGTCTGTTTACCCAACTGTTTCGACCTTGAGCAGTAAATAATAAGGCATTAAAACAATGATGGGAACATAAACGTATCATTGCCATTCATCACACATCGATTAAAACTGTTCAACGGCGGTGGAAATGGGAAAAACGTGATTCCTACTGAATGACTTCACCGGCTTTTCTTCAGGTTTAGTCAAGTTGATATGTATTCAGGTAACAGAAATCTTCATCAAATATTCAAGTTATCTGTTTGCATTCCAATGTCATGAAAAAATATAGCTGGTACTGATCATGAAAGGTAGAAAAGCCTCAATACATACAGCACGTCTTTTGCAGGGAATAAAGAGAAAATTCATCCCCATATTGACATTCAGTTGGAACTGTCCAAAAGAATTACGTTGATTGAATACTGAGCTTCAGTAACATGAATAAATACTACCTTCAGGTATTTTTACATTTCAATTCAAACAAGGCTGCATTTCAACACACTGAACGAGAAAATGTATGCGAAACACTTAAAAAGTTCTTACAGAACTCTAGGGGTCTCTAAATGGATATTTGGGTAAGCTAGCACATGTTGATCTTGCAAAGATTTTTTAGCTGAAGATTTAACCCGAGAAACTTTGGAGGAACCCTGTTACTTCCGATTATGACAGCTAGCTAACCTTGTGTGACAATCTAAAAAACTGTCAGTTCCTCGATCGTCAAAATAAAGAATTATAATTACTTTTGATTGTGCTTCCAAGGGTGACGTGTTTTTCAGACAGAACTTTATTTATCCACACATTTGTGTCAACTTATTTAGTTTTGTAGCGAGCCTGTATAAATTTAATGATTAATAAACAATGATGTTTTTCAGTTGCCTGAGTTAGTTTTGTAATTAGTGCAATGGACTTTTGACAAGCATTATCAGCAAACTTTCCAGTTGGCGTTTTGTAACAACCGAGATAAACCTTTATCTAATCTTACCGACAATCACCTTAGGCTTTTCTGATGCTAAATGAAGAGCTAAAATGTCAACTGCCAATAGGTAACCCTTTGCAAACATATTAAGAAATCTTTAACATGCAGCAGAAGCTAAAATGGATAGTTTTCGCTATCACCCTCTGATGTTCAGTTCGAAAATGCCAATTAGGCAATACTTGGAAAAAATGAAATTGGTGTTCCCAATATTGCTGTCAGCTGTCTTGATTCTAGATGGAAAAACCTTAACATTTCGTCTTTACAGCCAATAAAGTTCATAAGCGCCTGAAACAGAATAAAAATTCGCAGCTGAAATAACGCAAAGCCTTTTGATCTCTGGTGAATATTACAAAGATCGATCTGAACTTTCCCGAACAGAATCCAAAATGTGATGTTATGACTGATTAGATACCTGCCAGAAGTCAAAACTGCTGATGTTGGACAGCAACAACTTTCAGGAAATAACAATGGAAAACGCAACAGAGCCAGGTCTGATTCCTTCATTTAACGCATTCTAATAGGTTCAAAGAACTGTGATTACAATTCCATACTTTATATTGAAGAAAATTTTTGCGTTTTTGAATACTGTTGCACATTTAGATCACGAATTGAGCCCTAATTCGAAAACTGCCCACTAAAAGTAATATACTTTATCCAATATATAATGGTTTTTGTGCTATTGGGAGAAAAAAATGAATCGAAAAAAAGAATGAGAACATTTCAGTACAATTTCACCTCAAGAACTAAAAGCCTGTAATGAACTAAATTCATTTGGGACACACATAGTAAATAATTACTCATCCATCTTCAATACCATATTTCCCTGCTGAACCTATTAAGGCTGATATTTTTCAGTCCATCACTTGAATACATAGCAATTATAAACGTAACGTCATAAACCCGAAGCACATCTTCATGTTAGCAGTGAAAGACATACATCAATACTTATCTTTTACAGCTGAATTTGACAGAACACTAAATCCAACTCACTAGTACTGCTCTATTGATTTGGTCGCAATTAGGGAGAAAATGAACAGCAGTCGTTTGAATATATGAGGCCAATAATTTGGTGCCCTTTAGAAGGCGGATAGTTCACAGAAATTTTTAGGCCGTGTTTACACTCGTTAAACTGCCACTCAATCTGAACTCGTGATCTGAACTGCAGACTTACTCTACCTGTAGCGTTGTCATTGCACTGTTTGCCGGCAGTTCTCTGTAGATTAAGTACATGCAGTTCAACCGCTGTTTATATTAGAATCATCCAACGATCTTTACAGACATGTTTCTGAAATTATGAATATATGAAATTCCTGATTTTTTCAGGCTTTCTTTTCGCAACTGCATAAGTTGCGTTAATAACTGCGAGGATCTTCTTTACATTTATTTAGACCTGTTTCTCTTGATAGTAATACACGATTTGTTTTACTCGATAACTGAACGAATATGAGCTCATCTTTGTCCGTTTATAGAATATCTGAGGTTATAGCCAGATATGCAGGGAAATTGTCGTGTACGTATTTCCGAAGCTGGCAATACGCATACTTTCGGGTCGCAAAACATGGCCGTCCAACAGCCGTGAGTTGCCTGATCACAGAAAAGCAGACACTTCCTCTGACTTACAGTTCCACGAAAGAAGTTTCTTGGGCGCACAAATTTATTTTACAAAAATGGTTAAGAAAGAGCGTTGCTTTAAAAAGTAAGGTTATCTGCAATGTTATTTTTGTTTACTTCAAAACTGGCAGGATGGAAAGACGGAGTGTTTTTCCAGTGAAAACACAATTTGGAAATAATTATATTACGATAATTTTGAGTTGCGTATGCGTTCTTGAAAGCATTTATGGTCTTATTGACCTCGACCGTCAACGGGAATAGTTTTGTTTAAAAACTGTGTTTTGTTTATAACACCAAATTAAGGATTATATATTTTGGATAATATGTAATTTTTCCGAAAGAGTTTTTCAGGCTCATTCCTCACTGAAAAAAGTCCAATTCGAGTTTTCGAACTCGAAGCGATTTCTGTTTTATCCACTTCGTAATAGCTACTCGAACAAGCGACGAATTCTATTGAAACTAGCCAGTCGTCTCGGTTTTGTCGATCAGGTTGTTTCCATCAGATTCAATGTTTGGGTTTTCGTGTCTGTTTACCCAAGTGTCTCGACCTTGAGCAGTAAATAATACGGCATTGAAATAGTAGATAATTACACATCCATCTTCAATACCAGATTTACCTGCTCAGCCTATCACTTCAGTGCGATACTTTTTAGATGATCACTTGAATTAGTAGCAGTTATAACCGTAATAATCTAAACCCGAAGCACATCTTCAAATAAGCAATGAAAAACTTACATTAAAGGCTACTGAGTTATCTTTTCTAACTGAATTTGACCGAGAATGTGCTCTATTGATTTGGTCGCAATTAGTTGCGAAACTGAACAGCAGTTATAAATTTGAATACAGGATTCTAAACACTGTTTAGGGTCATGCAACGATCTTTACAAACATGTTTCTCTTGTTACTGCACACACTTTTTCTGTTAATAAAATGACTGATGTCTTAGCGCTAGATAGGCAGAGATATTTCGCCAAGGTAAGACGGTGACATGCGAACGTCCGTTTAGTAGAACTTAGCCGTTTGGCAGAGTTGTCTGATCACAAGAGGCAAACACTTTCAATGACTTACCTTGTAAGAAGTTTCTTGGGCGCGCAAAAATCACTATTGAGTTTCTGCAAAAAGAGTAACCCGTTCTGGAAGTTTAAGTTATCTGCAAAGTTTTTTTCTTTTCAGAAAACTGACTCAAGAAAATGACACAGCGTTTCCAAGTGAAAAACACAGTTCTGAGTTAATTATGTTTATTCTGAGAACGCGAAAGATCTCGTTTGCGTTACAGTTAAGCATTTATCGTCTTTACTGAACTAGAACGTCAACAAACATACTGGTACAAAAACGTTTTTAATAGACTTGTTTACAAACCGTCTCACACCATTTTTCTTTGTAATGTCAATATAAAGATTATATATTTAAAATAAAATATGTATTTTTTCCAAAGCGTTTGTTCAGGATTGATACCAACTGTAAAAGTCATACTCGACTTTTTCAAACTCCCAGCGGTTTCTGTTTTATCTCCTAAGTTACAGCACGACTCATTCAATCGCCTAATTCTTTTAAATCTAACAAGTCGTCTTAGATTTGTCGATCAGGTTTGTTCTTTTCTACACTTGCAAGGATTTTAACTGTTAACAACACATTAACAGAAGCATAATACAGATGAAAGTCGTTTGTCCGCCTTGCAGATAACATGACTACTTTAGGAAACGGAGAATTCTGCAGTGGGAGGACCGGGGGGGTTCTCCCTAGGAGTTGTTTGGCATTCAAACAATTGTCTTGATTCATTAAGTAAGCAAAACTGGAAATGTCGATCCTCCTCGGATCTGTCCCCCTGATCTCCAGTGCTCGGTTGTTTACTAATTTTGCGAAGTTGGAGTTCGGCTGGACAAAGTTTGCAAGTGGAAGAATTGAAATGCATTGTCGAAAACCACATCATATAACTTCTTCTTTAGTGTCACGAAAGTCGCAACTGATTCGATTCAATTTTTGAACTTTCCTGTCTATTTACCCAACTGTCTCGGACTTAACCAATAAACAATAATGCGCCGAAATAATAATGGCAACAAAAAACATCTTTGCGAGTAACCTACTTGTTCACATTGCAATGTCACGAAAATGATATAGCTGGTACTGACCAAGAAAGGTAAAAACATGTCAATAGATACAACAAGACTCTCGGAATACTTAAGGTTAATAAATATGAGAAGCTATTTGAACACAATTGTTATAACAATGGAAGCAAAATTGATGTTTGTTCTTGTTAAAAGCGTCAAGATTTCGTCTTTACAGCCAATAAAGTTCATATGCAACTAAAACAGAACAAAATACGCAACTCAATGGTGCAAAGCTTCTTGATCTCTTGTAAACATTAGGAAGATTAACTTATTTAAGAGATGGACTTTCCCAAACAGTATCCAAAATGCGATTTTTTTGCACAGGATGTTTAGAGACCTAGCAGAGCTGAAAACCACCAGGTAAACGCTAGCAACTGATGTTTTAGATCAATAATTCATAGCAGGAAACCGAGAAAATACAGCATATCTAAGCGAATTGCGTCCTTCCAAAACTGCAAAATAAATACTGAAGCTGATATATTTCACCGAGGATGGTTGCTAGTCAAAAACTTATGCAAACAATGAGGACATTTAAATCAGTACAGTTCAATATGGAAAACAAAGGTCCAATATAAAACTAGTAATAGTTGACACTACAGCTGCCCCCGCTGTTAAGAGTTTTTGTGAACGTATTTATTGATTTTACAGGTTTCCTTTTTCTTGATTTACTTGGAAACACTTTTGTGTGGCATTTTTTTTCTGTAATATAATTTAGGTTTTAGATTGTTTCTGCAGAAGCAGGCCAAGTTTAGATTAGCACCCAGTCTAGTGCTAAGAGATTTCACTGACATTACGGAATTGCACCAATTGAAACGGGTTGATCGCTAATGCAAATGAGCTCTACTTTTTCTGTCAACCATGGAACTTCTTTGTGTTTCGGTATTGTTTGAGTGCAAATTAGTCGAACCTATTAAGAGCAAATGTCGCTAAGGTTTGAGCAAAATTGGAAATGGTCAAAATAAACTTCTTCAGTTTTTGTGTGAAGTTAGTCCGTCGGGTGGAAGTAATCATGATGGTATTTTTTTTCATTTCTCCTGATAAACCGAACTTGGTATCAGGGGCGGAAGTTCACGCCCAAAAATGCATTTTTTGGATGTTTTAATCCCTGAAAATTGACTTTTTGTTAGCTAATTTTGTCAAAGCACAATAGACTGGTTGAAATTCTATTCACATCCTAGCAATCTACCATCCTTCCACTTTACAAAAATGTTATTAGATTTTTCCTTGTTCTCGGGGGGACCCCTGGCCCTCCATTCTTTGTAAGGGGGGGAACTCTACTTTAGAAAAACTGAAAATGAGACATCTTTGACTAAAACAGAATCCAACTGGTATTCACATTTTGATTAAACTCGAAGTTGTAAATAAATATTTGATCCTTTCTTAATCTTTTGATGCTTAA
>Ga0126336_10002633_pt1 | contig 10320 bp, 8 predicted proteins | sample SidCmetagenome_FD_92530 | JGI IMG/M metagenome (GOLD analysis project Ga0126336, IMG submission 92530) | Coral microbial communities from El Islote,Puerto Morelos, Mexico - Siderastrea C C metagenome | ecosystem: Host-associated > Invertebrates > Cnidaria > Coral | place: El Islote,Puerto...
AGGTCAGTTTTAAATACAAATTTGCTTCCGAAGTTTACTTTCGTTAAAACAAGTTTTCTGTGCGTATTTTGAATGCATTTGTGAAGCCTTCTGAGCCTTGCTCGATGGAGCAACATGGTGCTCAATTCTGACAGTGAATTTGCCGGATAAACCGCGGATAACCTTTGCCAAGTGATTTGCTTTGGTACTTTTCAAGTAAAAATTCAGAGTCTGGTGTATTTTGCTGTTGGTTACAAATACACGAAATCGTCAAAGCGTGGTAAAAACTTCCCACAAGATTTTTTTCATTATTTCACTCAGAAAAATGTGAACTTTAGCCAATCTGTGTGCTTTAAACTTTTCAATGCTTGGAGTTCTCGACACGATAAACAAGTCGAAACCCTGACGATTGTGAGCGTAATTTGTCACCCATGATATTAATAGGTAATCAAATGGTATACTCGTGAAATTAGGAAATAATTTCACTTGCGTTTTGTCAAAATTCTAATAATTACCCTCGCCTAAAGGCTCGGGAAATTATTAGAATTTCACTCGTCACCATTTGATTACACATACTTAATAGCCTGATACATAGAAATTAACGTTCATGCGCCTTGACCGGCAATATTTTAAAAGTGCACTGATTTTGGTCGTGAGGCGGTGAGCGCTGACAAGGTTTTCAAAATATCTAACCGGAGACAATCCATCAAGTAACTCGCTGCTTACTCCCAAGAGTACTTGGTGGGTGCACAACACAAACTTCAGATTTGCTCAAAGAAGAGAAAAACCACCGGAGCGAAGATCGCATACGTTCGCATGAAAAAAATTAATGTGGTTCCAAACGTGAGGGTTCAAATCCTAAGAAGTTTCAAACCCGAAGAAGCTAATAATGATATTTTCTCTCGTTAAATACAAACTGTTCAGTAAATGAAGGGCTAACAATTAACCTTCCCACGTATTCCCGGGCAATCGAATAGCGTATATTTCGGCTCATTATGCAGATTCACTTTATTTTCTTCGTTTTGTAAACAAGCATTGCCTTGGAAATAAAAGCAAAGTCAATTCTAAATCAACAAGTTTGCCATTCTTACAGTAAACGATTTTGCCGATTACCTGTATTATAAGTAATTTTGATGTCGAATGCTTCTTGGAAACTAGTGAGAAACTTATGACAATTTTAACTAACAGAGAGCTAATAATCATAATCACCTACGGGCTGTACGGTTTGGTTAAAACGAGGCTAATACAAACGCTCACCTTTGAATGCGAGTTTATAGGGCTGTCAATAAAATGCAGGGCAAGACTGGCAGTTCCTTTTTCGAGTTTATCTGCTTACAGCTCCAGTTGTTTCAGATCTACGACAACTGACCAGTTTCATATCCACACTACAACTGACCACGAAGTTGCGAAGGTCGTGCTTATATTACATATGCAGGGAAAGCCCCTTTCTTTTGTTTTTGCCAGCTATAAATAAAGTTGCAGCGTTACAATGCAAGCCAAAAATATAGCCAATGAAATTGCACAACGGGACACATCTATTACGTCAATGGCCGCCAGACGGCGTGTCGATCGCAAGTTCAACACAATGTAAACTCGAGCTCATTGCGCCAAATACTTCCTAGAGAACAGATTTTATTCTGCCATTTTTTTTTAAAGCGTGAGCAGGCTTTTCCCATAGATATGTTTCAAGCTCTTCCATGGGCAAAGACCAAAGAGAGAAATAAGAGGAGATACGCAAAACTGAGAGACTTGATCTTGTTTCTATAACAACGACACCATGGTTGAATAAGCCAAACAAAACCTTCGAATTCAAAACAATAAACCTTCGAATTCAAAACAAATTATGATTCTAGAAAACCAAACGTCTTATTGCATATGTTTCGGTTTTATCTGTGATACTGTCACGGAAAGTGAAGTTACGTTTGCCGTCGCTTACAATTTCGGAAGATCGCTACCATCAGGCTTTATTAACTACTGACGACGTTTAGGTCTTACTATTGGTATCAATCGTTCGGTTGGGTTGTATCGCGCTCTGCGGGGAAAAAAACCTTTTCTGTTTGGTTTAGGTTTGATCAACCGTTTCAACTGACATCAGACTCGGTTGCCACGGTTCATCGTAATGTTCAAGGTGGTTATCTCCCGTTTCAGTTGCAAACAAAAAAGGTTCAAAGTGTTCTGTTAGAGTTCTCATTAGTGAGGTACATCTTACCATCAGTATGAAAAGGAACTGACAAACCAACAATTAAAACCAGCTGAAGTTGAAAAGGTTGGCCCTAATACTAAGAATACGATCCAGTCACATTTATTTACAACCTAGCTTGTTCCCAAGGTCAATTCTTCCCTTCACTTTTACTGACGGTTTCGCCCATCTCAACAAAACTGAATAGAAATCATCTAACTGGAAAGAAGGCCAAAGAAATGCCGGGATCATTTACTACAGTTGATTTTCTTTAACGATGTACAACCCGCAAAAATCTTTAGTCACCTTTTGAGTTTAAGAACGGTCAAACGATGCAATATTTTTGACAACTTTTAAGCTGAACACTTTAATAGGGTTTGTCTATATGGATTGCTTTTCAAATGAACGTCATAAAGCCAAAACTAAAGTAAAGCCCCATGCATAACCATGCATACGAGCAAACTTTCTTTGAAAAATTTTCTCACAAACGTTGTTTGCTCGTGTAGATGAGAAATTTGTCAAATTTTCATATGAGTGCCAGTTTTCATTTCTCAAAGAAAATTTGTCATCTGTGAAATTTGCTCGTGTAGATGGATCGTCAGAGAAACTTTGTCCAAGATTTGTGGAAAATTAGTTCCCAGATCCTTCGCACCCGCGCTTTTCTCGAGTTTCTATGGGGCCTAACCAAGTGATTTAGCCGTTTCAGGCAATTTCTCTGCTTTTAGAAGCATGTTATCACTACGAAACCCCCATTTTCCATGGGCCATGCGAACTCACTATCTTTTCCTGCTCCGCATTTTCAGCTGCAGGTCGCAATAAGACTACTGCTACCCAGCCACATGATATAATTTAACTTGCCTTTACGTGAAAACTGAGCCTTTTATTTTTGGATGACATTTTTCACTTACTTTGTGCAACTTTCCAGCTTTCCCTCCTCGCGGTTGCTTTTGCGCTCTCCGAAAGCCGTTGCCGGCACACACACAAGGACATTTCTCAAAGAAAATTTGTTCACCAATGTAGATCAAATTTGCCAGATAATTTGCCAGATGATTTGTTCATGTGCATGGGGCTTAATTGCGTGCCCTATTTACAAATTATCCAATGAACCAATCAGAATTCGAGGCACACACATATAACCGGTGCCAAACGCCCAAAAACGCGTGCGACCAAGTCACGATTGGTTTTGGCTTTACTTCTCATTTTTCTAGATTTGGCGCGAGATTATTTTAGCCAATCACAGAACATAGTAGAGAAAAACATAACAGACACAAATTACTTTCGACACTCAATTGAAATCAAACCATTCAAATAAAACAATTAATCCACTGAATCGCGTCATTAGCCAATGAGCTCATGGGCATCTGGGTACCGCACGCCATTCACGGTGACGTGTCTGGTGTGAGCTGATGTACGAGATCAGGAGCCCATGATGGGCTCCTGACGAGACTGAATGGAATGATTGTTTAACGAAAAGGATATTTTGTTTCAAATGTGTCTTTTTTTTTCATTAAACCTGATAAATCAACCAAAATCAGTCTCAAACAAGTAAGATTTGTCATGATAAACGATTTTAGATAGTTAACTGGCTGTTAAATTCTCAAAAGTGTACATATTAAAATATCGAGGATGCTCAAAAGGCAGCTATACTTTTTCTAAAGGTACCCTTGAACAAAAAACAAAGTAAGGGAAACGTTGTTGCTCACTTTGTGCCACCAGACTTGTCAAAACGGCGAAACTGTACTCGATGAGTAAAATTTAGGTAGGATACGTACGAGTTAAAAAACAATAAAATGAAATTACTAAACTTTTCCAATTCTACTCATTTTTCGCCAGCAAATAGATCTTTTTTTATTGTACTGGATGAATCTCACTCGATTTCGTGGTGTAGTAAAGTTTTCTCTATATTATTATTTCCCTTGCCACAGACAGTACACGTACTAAAAAACAACTTACACATCGGGAACACTAAGAGTAGGACATCCAAATACCTTGCATGTGATAATGCTGCTCGCACAAAGATATTAAAAACGAGAAAATAAATACACAGATTCTTCGAGTTACCAAAGGAAATTACAGAAAATCCAGTGGAGAGGGAGTCTCATGTTCTGAACATCAACTCTGCCACCTAAACTTCGCAAGCTCATACCAGACTGATATTTCGTATGATTAATATTTGATCACACCTTGCCTAAACATATCAATTTCAATCTGATTGCAACTATGCAGTTATTAACATTGTTTTTAGATACAACCCAAGCAATCATTGGCCACTCAGCTTTGCCTCAATCTCTCTTGCCTTTTGCCTTAATTCCCTGGCAGCCTCAGACTTTTTGTCTTGCACCAGTTCTCTGACCGTAAAACCGAAGTCCACAGCATCCCACACCACAAGCGCGGCACTGACCCCAATGATGATACCACCGGCTGCTTTGGCGCCCAATTTCGCGCCTGCCTTGCCTGCTGCTTTAGCTGTGGTCTCGGCTGAGGCAGCAACACAAGTCTCGCTGGTTTGAACAAAAGACAGTCCCGCATATTGAAGCACCCCATTAATGATGCTCTTTGTCATAGTATCTAACTCTATATCCACCATTCGTAAAGCGAGGTAACCGAGAAACGCCAGCTTAGCTTTCCTTTCGCGACCTAACCACAACTCTACTGTGTTCCTGACTTTCTCGGCCTTCTCGTATGCCTCTTTTAAAGCCTCGTCTGCCTTTTTTACTTTGGACGAGTTGATGACGGCCTCTATGGAGTTTGTTCCAAGGTTCGTACCAGTTCCAGCCGCTCCCACTGCAATCCCAGCAATTAATAAGGGTGTCGCGGCCCCTGCTGTAAGAATTGTGGCAACGCCTCCGCCGATTGTCAAAAGGCCTCCCACTATTGCGGTCCCACTACCAACAGCGGACGCTATCCTACAGTCCTTCCACACTTTATCCAGGTAATCAGCTGTAGTTCGTAGTTCATCGACAGCAGATCGGAAACTTTCACTCGTCTCCCTCACACCTTTGATGAAGGCTGATATTTCTTTATCGAACTGTTTCTTGTCATTTTTAGCCAAAGCAGCCATTTCTGAACCTGGCATTTCTTCTAATATTTCCTTAAAGTCTTACGGAACTCGAACACAGCTGAAATGAAAAATATGTACATTTAATGCTCACAGTGTGGATGCACGGCTGCGGTTCTTTTCGGTTTTGCTATGGTTTTGTTGGTCACTAGCTTGTGCAGAAAAAATTGATCCCTAATTCAACCAGGTAAAACCAAAGTACAGAAGTAGCGGTTTAAAGTTGCTGTTTTTTAGTTATTGATTCGTATAAAGTGCAATAAGCCGTTTTTTAGTCAACAAGCAGTCTAATAAGGTATGCTTAAAAATAAACGTTCTGGGTCTTGAACGCCAGACAGTCTGACAAGAAACAGAAGAAAATCTAACGATTTGTTGCTGTTTTATTTTAAAGCGTGCTTACAACTGGTGCACAGCTTGATTCCTCAAGGAAGAGAAAAAACGCCGAGACAGGATTGAACACTTACCATCAGTTCTGATTACTGAGTGTTGACCGTGTTCAATAGGCCATTTCCGAGTTGTCTTGTACCTCTTTTTCAAAGCGAGTGTAGGTGCACAGCCTTTCATATAACAATCAGTTTCCATTCACATGCAACTAAAACTCATTTTCATATATGAAAGGTTGTGCACCAAGACAACTCGGAAATGGCCTATTTGTTTTCCGTCATTGGTCACTAAGATTCACTTGATTGATCACGCACAAATTCGTATCAAGATCCATTTAAAATCGAAGCCGCCATAGACTAAAGTAGTTCCAAACGTGAGAGAGGTTTCAAACGTCAAGAAACTAATAATTAACGGGAAAGTGGCTACAGGCCCTACTGCCCTGTTTTTCTCCCTACATACAACCCCTTTCAGTATCTTCAATTAAAGTATGTACGTTGTTTACTTAACATTGACAATATTTCTGTAACAACGCAAACACCATGGTTAAATAACTCAGTCGCATAAACAACTGACTTCTAAGAAAACCCTTGGAACTAAAACTGCATCTTTTTACAAACGTCTTATTGCATGCGTTAAGGTCTTGTGTGTAAAAAGGTCACTTACGAAAATTAAATGCAAGTTACGTTTGTCACACACTACCAACAAACTCTTCTGACGCGGCATAATTTTTTGACCCGGCATAAAAATCCTATTCAGTCTGAGAGAACATTCCTTAGGATAGATGTTGGGAGTAAGAAAAATATCACGGATAAAATGCTGAATCAAGACACATGTTGTAACTCTGAACTCCTTTTTACCAATGACGTCCCACACCCCCGTTTGGCAATTTCACAGCCCGCCAGTGTAGTAGTACGCGTGCCTTTTTGTTTCCTTCCAAAATGCTCGTACAGCCGACAATCAGTCGGCGAGAATTTCGAAAGGGAAATAGCTCTGGTTTAAACGATAGTTTCCTCTAACATGAACATTACAAATGTGTATGTTTACAATTACAAACATACTTGTTTTGGATTGTATAAGATAAAGAAAAGTCTTACCCTATCTTCTTTTTCTCGAGCAATACAATTCAAAAAAGATCTTATGTCATTACCGCCATTACCTTTGCACCGAATCAGTTGATAAAAGAAAAATCATGCAAATATTTGTAGGTCACTAGGGCAACCATAATTAGCCAATAGCCAAACGAAAAACTTTTATTCGAATTGCTAGGTATTGTACATTCATACTGAAGAGTGTTCCAGTAGAAAGCGTTAGTGCGTGTTTTCAGTAAAAACTGGGGCAAACAGAAGCGCAAAAGATGTTCATGCAATTCTTCTAGCTCCCTTTCTAAAAAGACTTGAATTTGAAGCCTCAATGAAAGGAACGAACCCAAACTCCGATCCAGGTGCCGATTCAATGATCATTATACAGACAAATATTAAAATGAAAAAAATACGGCGTGTGTCACTGAAATCGTGTTTGGAAGCTGGCTGTCTAAGAAATAGAGGAAACAACCTCAAAAAGAATAGCTAGCGGAGAAATAGGTAGCCATAATATAAAATATCGATGAGAAATATTACGGAATCTTTGGAGTTCAGAATTTAAACTAATTAATTAATCGTTCGTCTAATGGAGCGTATGCAACCAGTCCCTAGAAATTTAAAGGACAATGGCTTGGCGGCAATGTTAAGTTACCTAACAAAAGGAACTAATGAGAAATCTCTTTCAATGTTAAATGTACACCAACATGGCGGTGATGACGTCACGTGCATACACCCTATAAGGTAGCAGACTTTCGAACTGCGTCATGGACAGATTCCATCAAATTCTCATTTCCCCGCTTTCTTGAGAGCCACATGAAAAAGTCCCACTGCTACCTCTACAGCTTCGGCCACTAACGGTATTTACAATTTACATAATGCAAATCAATGAGATTATTATACATTGTAGTCACTATCTATCTTTTCATTGGCTAAGAGCGTAACCTACAGATTATTCACTAATCTCCCAGCAGATTAGTGAATAATCTGTAGGTTGCGCGCGCAATGCATGATTTCCAAGAGCAATGTGGGAGGCATCTGAAAGCGAAGTAAATTCATGGCTCGTCGACGATTCGCTTCTTCATCCGAGCAAGAAATTGAAAAATTGCTGAAACAAAAAGACTCGGAAAACAAAAGAAGGCTGACAAAAATTGCGAAGGAACTGTTCCACGAATACCTTAAGGAAAAAAGGCGTTCAGAAGCCGGAAGACAAGAAGGACACAAATGTTGAAATTGTTAGCTGTTATTTAGTTTACCTGTAAAACAATGTATAATAAAACAATTATTAGATTCGGTTTTTGCGATATCCGGAAAAACCAAGGTCTCGGTAAGTGTTATCAGCCTCAGTCCCGCTTCGGCTGATAACAGTAACCTCGACCTTGATTATTCTGGATTTAACACTACAACTGTAAAAACATAGGCACGCAGTGCGTGCAGAACCGATGATGTTTCTAACTCGCGAGTTTGGCTTGCACAGTGAATGAATTATTTATATCTTGTTTTCGAGCTAGGCCGCACGGCCAAAACCAGGCGTGCTCCACGCATGTTCCGCGTTAGGACACTATCTCCTACCTCCCCTACTACGCATTTTTTTATTTTTTATTTTTTGCCCTCTAGTGCTGTCAATTGTTAAGGACACATAAACCAATCAGAAACTCTCTTTTGCACATATATTTGTGAGTTTTGAGAAGTAGGGGAAACGCCAAACCTCGTCACCAGACTTTTTCAAAACCGTGAAGACCCTGGGGACGAGGTTGGGGAAAGGCCGATATTTGGCCTATACTACCGCTTGGGATCTGTCCTAAATTTTCAAGATGTATTTTCTTCTCTTAAAATTAAAATACTTCTTTTAGGAGTTCAAAATGGGAAGAAATCAAGCCGAGGAATAATCAACCTCTCAAAAGAAGACATGGAGCTCTTTAAAGCAACGAAAAGCCGTTTCGCGTTGAGATTCTTTCGATTTGCAAGAGACCCTGACCTAAAGTCTGTAAAGTTTGCTCTAAAATGTAAACCGAACCACGAACTTCAAATAGATTTTACAAGACCTGGGTAAACGCTACAGTACGGTAAATGTTGTCTTTATATGTTTATTTGCTTTTTAAAAATTGTTTAACTGAACGTTTGATCCAGATTTCTATAAGTTTTGTAATTTGTTCGCAAAGCCGTTCCTCTTTTGTCACGGATTATTTTTGTTTGTAGTGTGACACATGTGTCACGCGGCATTATTTTGTTGGTGCTGTGACATTTTTTGGAACATGATCTTAACACGTGGACAGATCAGGCGGTTGAAACATGTGATCACGTGAACTTGATGTATTTTTTCGCGTTTTTTGTACGGAATATGTTTTTTGGATTTCAGTTTTGAAATCCGTTCGGTTGCCAGATATCGGTGTTTTAACCGGTCACCATTGAACAGACCTGAAGTGTCTGCAAAAATTATATACCTGTGTGTCTGCACGAAAGAAAATCGAAAGTTTTTTGCTGCGCAAAGTAAATATACTGTTCATTTGAATAATATTTTTAGCTGGAAAAGGTTTCCATCGTTTATCCTGTGTGTTATTAAGTGATAAGCATGAGCAATGCTTTGTAAACACGGTCTAATTTGCATAAGCGGGTTGAAATTTGATGTACCAAATTTAGTTTATGCTCAACACGCAGAGACATGTTTATGCAGGAGTTAATAATGTTCCCACGGTTCTCGCTTGCTACCCCACCGTCAGGACGGAGTCTAGTAATACCCATTTTGTTAGTGGTTTTTTTCGTGGTCACTTGCCCCAGACCTCCGGTTTTCGCTCGGCCATACAATTACTCGTCGCGTCGTTCGCAACATTAGCTAGAGCTTGTATCTAGAGTCACCATAATATCTTTTACCCCCGAGCGGAGGGGGAACAACGGCGGGGTCTAATGCCCCTGGGGCTTTTCTTGTAGTGCTTATTCTTTTGCCTTGCTTTTGAATAGGACCGAAATATTTATATCCAGATAGACTTTCCCAAGGCCTTTAATTTATTTTCAGGTAAGTAAGCTCGTTTTAAAGCTCGTTTAGCTCGCAAAACACAGGGCAAATTAGTCAATCGAAGAGGTCGACTTGGAGCAAGTCTAATATCCAGCTTTATACTTCTTCAAAGCAAATAAATGTATTAACCTTGTGCAAAAACCGCTTGCTTATCACCTCGGGTTTCTTATTATTTTCCTTTGATCTTTAATTGTAATGCCACTAGAAAACTAAAAATGTTTGTCTCGTATTGGAATTGACTCCGTCAGGCTGGTTGGAAGTACGAAAGCTAATAATTCCGCTTGGAAATATAAAAAAAAAGGAAAACAGACCGAAACAAATTGCGTGTGCATGAATTCGCGAAGTAAGCCGAACTGGTTTGTTGTGACCGAGTCGTTCTGACTTTTCTCAAACTGACGAGTCTGTCTTATGTAAAATTTCTGCTGTGTTTGTTGTTGTGGAAATTTTTACCACGGCTAAGTAAATGCAGGACTACAACGCGAATTAAACCCTGCCAGACGTAAAGTATACAAAACGGCGTATTCGAACTGAAAATTATGTTGATCGAGACTCGCGAATACCCGGGGGTCGTATTCCCATCTATAAGCCGTATGGATGTGTCCCTCTGATATTAAAAGGTAAGGGTTTCAGTGTC
>Ga0126336_10002634_pt1 | contig 10319 bp, 10 predicted proteins | sample SidCmetagenome_FD_92530 | JGI IMG/M metagenome (GOLD analysis project Ga0126336, IMG submission 92530) | Coral microbial communities from El Islote,Puerto Morelos, Mexico - Siderastrea C C metagenome | ecosystem: Host-associated > Invertebrates > Cnidaria > Coral | place: El Islote,Puerto...
GGGGGGGGGGGATGCACGGGGAGAGTGTCGATGCTTTCCTATCGTTTCTTGTTCTGTCTAGACGGGGTTTTTGTTAGACCTTTGACACAGAGTTCAATCCAAACATTTTTATGACAAAAGAAGTTTTTAGCTTGGGTGGGAGGAGGGGGGGCGGGAGTTTCCATCTCCTCCTACCTCTTGCACGGCGTTAGCCTGTTCCAGGCTCTCAAATAGTAGGGACAGCACCAAAGGTAGAAAGCAAATGGAAAATAAGAAGAAAGGGATGGGAATAGGGGGCATGGCCATGTCTCTCCCCAGCTCCTCTTTGCGCTTTCTCCACTATCTCGGAGCCTGGAACAAGCTAGCACGGCGTTCAATTCAATCATGTAGTAAACGAGCAATTTCAACACTTTCTGGGTAAAACAAGCTTTAATTTCACTACAAAAACAGTGTTGGGTTGTCCAAGTAACAACTCCTTACTAGTGCAGGGTAATGATCAATCGATTGCAATACAGCTCAGCATGATTAAGGCAGGTATGCCTGTATGACGTCTTGAAAACTTTTAGATATGCATAACAGCATCTATCGATGAAGGTTTGAGTCGTGATACTGAGTGGGGTCAGGTAGTATAAATCAAAGGTTCATAATCCCTTTACTAGCACGAAACTTTTCTTCGTGAACAAGAGAGCATGATCCTTTAAACGTCTTCTTAAATTTGTTGGGCCACCTTTTTATAATACACGTTAAGGAGTTATTTCGATCATCAGAGAAATAGGCAAACTTGATTGTGACTTTTTGTCGTCAAATTGTGCTTCCTGCATATCCATATATTCCTGCGAGATAGTTAGACAAAAGAAAAAGATTCACTACTTAAATATAAGGGAGTAAAATTTGGTCAGGCTCGTGCATGAGAAGACGACACAAATCACTATCAGTGCAGTTAGCGCCAACAAAGCCATTGACAAGCACCATTCGTATCAAGAGTTTGTCCTTTTGGAAATTTGGTTGTCGAAATTCGTAATAAACGTTTGAAAAGTTTTGGTAACCGTTAGGACTTGTGTCTGTAAAAAAAGTTAAATAACAACAACTCTCTGATGAGATAGAGGAATTTTAAGCTACTGTCTTGGAGAATTATTGCAAAATGCTATGGTATTTGTGTCCTGTTTGACAACTGATGTTGTTTGAATGTATTGTGCAAATTTTTTTCAGTTATTTTAGAAGTAAATCTCATACATTTTTATACAGACTGACAACACAACTTTTGAGCAAACCCTCTCTTGTCTTCTTAAATGACTGGAAATACATCCACATGTAAAATGGTCAATATGACTCAATAATGTATTAATCTTTGCCGACAACAGAGACGGAGTATTATACTCCGTATTATACCTCCTCCTTCTTACAAGATAACATGCCAAATCATTAAGCTCTCTTTCTGTCTAATACTTTCACACTGATGACTTTGACTAGCTATTACGGAATCAAGCTCACGAATTATTATGCGAAACAAACAGATAAGCAGCTGTGTTTTAGCAGATAAACCTATACGATATCCGAGATACACGCAAGTCCCGTGATGTCGACGCTATGTGTACCCCAAAGGCGCATTTAGTTTAGACAAATTCGCTAGCATTACCGGTCCATAGTGAAATCCAATCTGAGAACAACAATGAACGTGTATGGTAGTCTAACACTTTTAAGATAATGATTGAAAATAAAGAAAAACGCTACTAATATGTCACTCGGGTAGGTAAGCACAATCACGCTTAGAAACGGACAACACTTAAGACCTTTTACGTACATACATATGGAACATGATTCGAGGGTAACCAAAATTATAAAATATCTGAGAGGGCCACATTGACTCACCTGTGTGAATTTGAAATAAGCTTCTTCTTCTTCTTCTTGGACTTTATAAAATTGGACGTGGTATCCAAACGGAGTTATCGATGTACTCTACTGTATGATGGACTGTTCCAAAACAGTTTTAGCTGATTAACATCAAGGTGATGTGTTGCTGTTTGGAAGAAATTCTGGTAAACAATGTGTAGCGATGTGCTTAAAAGCTGTTATTTATAATTGTAAAACCAATGCATCCACGTGGACCATAGAGAAATTGAATGAAATGCTGTTACTTGGTAATTCACTTTATTGCCATTTAAGTAAGTTAACAGGAAAAGACTATTTGTTGCTATCTGAAACTCCCTCTGCCTTATCAGTGGATAACTCGATGTATTTCATAGCTAAAAGTGATAGTATAACTGGTGATTTCATATATATGTCTGGTGTAAGAGATTGTTATATGTCACTGCAACATGCACTCACTGTGTTGATGGCAGAGTATAGAACCTTCATGTTGACCATACAAATAAACACAGTGATTATAACCATTGACAACCAAGGTCACTACAAGTTATTTGATTCCCATCCGCGCGATAGCCATGGTAATGTTGCTACAACTGGTAAAAGTATTCTCCTGGAATTTAATGACACAGAGGAATTGGTGCAATATCTGAAGAGTTTTTATGCTGCAACATCTGCGGTCCAGTTTGAAATTTTAGGTGTTAAAGTCACATGTACTCATTTACCATATAATGAGAACTCTTTGTATGAAACAACTCATGATCTATCATTTAGTCCAGAAGAACATCCATCCAAAAGTACTGCCCATTGTTTTCAGGGACATAGAACATGTTCCCCAGTGTCAGATAGAAATAAAAATCTGAACATTGTTGTAGACTACAAAATGAGGGAAGCATCTAAGCAAAATGATGTTGACAGGAAACAAGTGGATATTCAAACTCTACCATAGTATGCCATTATTTAGATAAGCAAAAAGACAACCTACAACAACTGAAGACTAGTGTGATGAATAATAAAAATTACAGCAGGAAAAGAAAACAAACAAATTGTGAGATTCAAGAAGACAGACAAAATTGTTTAAAAAAGAAAGAAACTGAATCCACTGAACAAAGTGATAATAGTCTGAAGAAATGTTGGAAAGAGAAGAGACAGGTAACAGAAACTAAAGTCAAAGAGGAAAGAGAAAGTAGTTTGATGAAGAGAGCAAAAAAGAAAACAAAGACAAACTGAAACCAAAGAGCAAAGAGAAAACAGGTTAACTAAACGTAGGGAACAAAGTGAAATTGAAAGCAAAGATCAGGAGAGAGAAAATAGGTTGATAAGAGATCGGGAACAAAGAAGACGAAAAAGGGAGACTAAAACCAAACAGCAAAGAGAAAACAGGTTAAATAAACGTAGGGAACAAAGAGAAATTGAAAGCAAAGAGGGGAGAGAAAATAGGTTGATAAAAGATCGAGAACAAAGAAGCCGAAAAAGGGAGACTGAAACCAAAGATCAAAGAGAAAACAGGTTAATTAAACGTAGGGAACAAAGAGAACTTGAACGTAAAGAGGAGAGAGAAAATAGGTTAAAAAATCTAGGGAACAAAGAAGACAAAAAAGAGAAAATGAAAGCAAAGATCAAAGAGAGATTAGGTTGAAGAAACGGAGGGAAAGGGATAAAAGGAGAAAAGAAAAAGTAAACACAGAAAAGATAGAAATGAAATCACAACCTTGTGAGGAAAGCAGTAATGAAAAAAGTAAAAACCAAACTGAAAATCTTAAGGAAACAGTTCTGGGAGATGACATGAAACAAACATACCTTGATAGCCTAGTTTTAAAGTTTCATAAACTGGTTGATGAGGGGGCTCACCTTTGTATGCATATGCTGTGATCAGTTGTGGTACAAACATAGTGTTGTCAAAAGTGAAACATTTAGGAACTTGTCAAATACAGTTGACATGCTACCAAGAGTATCAACTGAAACAGACACTATCAAAGTGCATCTAAAGAGAAAATTGAAGTATAAGAACCATGTTCTTTCTCAAAGCATAAGACCTTCCAAAGTCTTTGAATCAGCAAAGTGGCTAAATGAAACTGGAACACTATACAGAGAAGAAATTATTAAGCTTAATCTAGCTTGGGCTGATATGTTCACAGAGTGTGAACAAAGCTGCTCATCTAAAAACTCGAGTAACCTTCCAGAAATTTGCAGAGTGGCAGACCCCTCAAATGATATGTTGAACACCAAAGAGCAAACAGTGTCTGGCAATACGAAATTATTTACAGTTTGTTTCAATAAAGTTTTCATTTGTTTGGACTGTGAACAGGTGCTGGTAGACCACTTCAGTTTAGAAAATCATTTACTGTTTTATCATAATGTAGTTGTTAATGATGAATCCTTTGAGGAAAGTGCCCATCCAGTTTTTCATCAAAATGACTGTAACAGTACTGAAGTTCTCTTTTTCTGTTCTTTGTGCATTGCCTGGGAAAAAGATGAGTCTCTTTTTACTGAACACATGACTATTGTTCATGACTTGCCCCAGTTGGAAGAAAACAAATCTGTACAGTGTATAAACGCAGCAGCAATACAGATACAAAATTATTGATCCAGAAAATGTGGTTCTTGTAAATGTCTTTCCTAAAGATAGCAGATTACGTCACAAAGTTAGTCTAAAAGCACTGGTAGGTGTACCAGGGATGGTAAATTTATCACAATGCCCAGTTATTTGGCAAGGTTTAAAGGATGCTTATTTCAGCATCCCTATCATATCTCCGTTTCGTTTGGAGTGGTGAACTCTTCCACTTCACCTGTTTACCTTTTGGTTACAGTCTTGCGCCTAGGGTTTTCACAAAAGTTTTGAAACCAGTTTTGGCATTCATTCGCTTTAAGGGTGTTAGAGCTATTATGTTTACTTATGACATTTTGGTGATAGCTGCTACTGCAGATGAATGCCGTCAACACCTCTCTTTACTCATTGAACTTCTTGAGAATTTGGGATTTAAGATTAATTCTGAGAAATCACATCTAACTCCTTCTCAAATCCTAGTGTTTTTGGGTTTCAGTATTGACACAACTTGTATGAAGCTTTTTTTACCAGATCTCAAGGTAATAAAAGTCAAGAGTGCATGCAAGACTCTCCTAGATAAGAAGAATGTTTCCTTGGCTGAGATAGCGCATGTTACAGCCTTTTTAGTCTCTGCTTTTCCAGCCATTCGTTATCTTCAACTGTTTTATAGATCTATTGAATACTGTAAGTCTCGTGAACTTCACGAGGGTGCTTCTTTTGACAAGGTTCTCTTTAAACACGCAAGCAAAGTCTGACTTATCTTTAATTATTAAGAACATTGATGATTTCAATTGAAAGTCTTTTCAAGATTTGCCTATATATTTGTGTATTGAGAGTGATGCTAGCCTTTCAGGCTGGGGAGCTTTTTGTAATGGGGTTTCAACCCGAGGTAAATGTTCTCTTTCTGAAGCCGAGTATCACATTAATTATCTTGAATTACTCGCTGCCTTTTTTGCTCTCCAGTCCTTTTTGCCTCATCATAGTTCAGTGAAGCATGTTCGCCTTAAAATGGATAACACTACTGCTGTAGCGAACATAAATAATCTTGGTAGTATCAAATCTCCCTTGTTGAATGGTTTGTCAAGATCTATTTGGGACTGGTGTATCATGCATAATATCCATGTTTCAGCAGAATCCGTTCCCGGTTCTTGTAATGTCATTGGTGACAATTTTTCCAGGGAAGACTCTTCCAGACTGAAATGGTCTTTAAACAATTCTATTTTTAACAAATTAATCGAGTTAGTCTTCAAACCAGATATTGATTTATGTGCTTCAAGGTTGAACAAGAAACTCCCAATGTTTGTTTCATGGTCTCCTGAGCTTGGATGTTATGCTGTTAATGCATTTAACATTTCCTGGTCAAATTTTCAGTGTTATGCTTTTCCCCCTTTTGTCTTCTTCCTAGAGTTCTAGCCAAAGTACAAGCAGACAGTGTGGACAAATTTCTTCTCATTGCCCCAATCTGGCCAACCCAGAACTGGTACCCTCTGCTCCTAGATTTGTCAGTCAACTGTCCCATTCTTCTACCTCGAATGGAGCGCCTGTTGTATCTTCCTCACAGCGGTCAGTTACTTCCTTTGAGAAAGAAACTTCACCTCGCCGCATGGATATTGTCTGCAAATTCCTCAAAGAGAGAGGCCTTTCTCAGCAAGCAACAAACTTGGTGTGTTCGTCCTGGTCTAAAGGAACAGAGAAGCAGTATGAACCTGTTTGGCAAAAATGGTGCAGCTGGTGTTCTAAGAGGAAAACTGATCCACTTCAGGGATCTGCAGAGCTTGTAACTAATTTCATTTCTGACCGTTTCAAAGAATGCAAAAGTTACAGTACCCTAAACTCTTACAGAACTGCTTTATCGTCAACTTTTCATCTGATAAACAACGACAAGGTTGGAGAGCATCCACTTGTTACCAGATGTTTAAAGGGTGTTTACATGATTAAAGCTCCTCTGCCAAGATACGAGTCTACATGGGACGTTACCAAGGTTACAGCTTATCTTAGTACACTGTACCCTTTGGAGGACTTGAACCTTAAGTTATTAACTTTGAAGACTGTGACTCTATGTTCTTTAGTTTCAGCTCAGCGGGCACAGACCATTTGGTTTCTAGATTTGAACAATGTGGTTATTCTAGGCGAGGCAATTAAGTTTTGCATTTCTGAAAGGCTGAAAACTTCACGTCCAGGGAAGAAATTTGATGTATTTTTTCCTTCCTTACCTTCTAAACATTTCATTGTGTCCAAAAACCACTCTGCTTGAGTACATTCGACGCACAGAGAACATAAGAGAGAGAAATGGTGCTTGTATTTCTAGATTATTTAGTTCATTTATTAAGCCTCATGATCCAGTCTCTACCGCCACGCTGGGCAGATGGATCAAAACTGTTCTTCAGTCCTCAGGTATTGATACTTCGGTCTTTAAGGCTCATAGTGTTAGAGGTGCTTCCACCTCAGCTTTGTATTCTAGAGGAGTTTGTATTTCCAAGATTATGAACTTGGCCAACTGGTGAAATGAGCATGTATTTCACAGATTTTACAATCGGTCTAATGTTGACCAGGCTGTAGTAGGTCGCATTGTCTTATCAGACAATTAGTTTTCTGTACATGTTTTTTCCTTGGTACTGGCCTATTAAAAATTTTTCTCGTACAAACATTTGTTCTTTGTTGGCTGCGGTTCTTCGAAGTCGCATATTAAACCCATAATGCAGAGTGCATCGAAAGAGAATTTACAAATTAGACAAGAGGTACTTACCTTGAAGTGTAATTGGAATTCTCTGAAGATGCACGGAGCATTATGGGTTTGGTTACCCACCCTTATTCATACCCTCCCTGTCTCTCTGGGACCTTCGCCTTTATTTTTTCGCACTCAGGAGAATGGTTGTTTTTGCATGTGAAGGTGTTTATATATCACCTATTTACATAACAATGTCTTCGTCATGTGCTTTGAAGAGTGAACGCTGACCACAAGTATTGTGGAAAGAATGCATATTTAGCCCATAATGCTCCGTGTATCTTCAGAGAATTCCTGTTACACTTCAAGGTAAGTACCTCTTGTCTAATTTGTAAATTTTTACTTCACGGCGTGAACGCCTTTCTCATAATCTTAATGTATGTCATGCCGTTAAGTAACCGGAAGGACACATACCGATCGCACGTGTTGATATAATTCTCCACGTTACTGACAGAAATGACTAGCGTAAAATAGCGCGTTTAATGAATGCATGCTGCGAAGTTTTTTCATGGCCTAAGTCCCTCATGTCCTCTGATGATACTAAACCTGACGGAACTAAGAAAAAGACTTGTGTGAGATTTGTAGCTTTATATCGGAACATTTGACTGTTAACCTTAAAACAAAGCAGAATTCGTGATTGCTGAAACTCCTTTAGTTCTTAAAAGGCATATGATCACAAATGTTATCTCAATGTTTATTTCTACATGAATTTTAAGAGAAATATGTGGGTGATTCCGTAAGACATGGTATGTTATTTTTTTTCTAATGACCCTACTGTTCATGGTACGTTCCCCAGGACGTTCTCTTAGGCAAGCGAGTCTTTGCGCTATATGTAATACCTTTTCTTGTTGTAGAAATGACGGATGCAGAATAGTCCATGATCTGGTTTGATCTAGCTTCGTTAAGGTCATTGGCAGAAGGTAGACAATAAAAATTGAGGATGGATTTTTGTTTAAGTATTTGATCATGAATGTTTCCTATTCCGTACATTTGTATTTATTCTAAAAAAGAAATTTAAATTTACATAGAGAATGTATGCGTTTAAGAACATTCGATTGGTACTTTTCGATTATTTGGGGCTAATGCAAAAATTATTAAAATGCAATATTCATGGGCTAAAAATTCACCTACAGAAAGTATTGGAGACAGGAAACGTGAAGCTTTGATTCAAAACAAAGAAGGTCCTTTACATGAGCTCCACGTAAATCCACGAAAGAGGCATCAACGTATCTGAACGGGCGTTTTTACAACTCAAAGAGGTTTACGTTGGAATCATCTTCTTAAATCCTGAGAGCTTGCCTCTTCATTTTCAGAGATTAAAGATTGCGACCCAGGACCGGGTCGATCAAAGGTAGGTTAAGTTAACACAAAATTAGTATCAGTTTTGAAATGTGGTTTACTGTAGCTGAACGGCGACATGATTGTCTCAAAAGGCTTTTTGTCCTGCATTTCCATGTTAACTGCTTTGAAAATTTGTGTTGAAATCGGCGGAAGATCTCAGAGAGACAAACTTGACACGCCATGGGCTCGTTCAAAACCAGGAAGACTCTGACAATTTGACTGATGCATTACCTCCACAGTGACGTTTAAACCGTGTATCTTCCAGGCCAACATTACAATTGCCGCAAGGTCTTAGATGTCACAAACTGTTACTTATTTAATGGCGCATTCAGTGAAATGTAAATGTAAACACATTTCGAAAACATCAGAGACACACGAGTGCAAACAATCACATCTAGGGCCTTCGGAAAGCGTTTTTTCTTTGTTTTCTTTATTTTTATGAAGAAAACATCGTCTTTCAGGGTAGTAGCCTGGACTTCCTGCGCTAGACTGTTTAGGCCCCCTAAGAGAGTAGATTTGTAAGTTGATCCACCTTTCTGATGTTCATTGCGTTCATTACTGAATGACAAGAGAACAAGTGCTTTTGAGTTTCCTTTTCAAAGTTCTAGTTGTAAACGGGAAGCGAAGGGAAAAAAAACAAGGAAATGCCTTAAACCTATTCAGACTGGGCGCCAGTCAAAACGTGGTTGCCGTAGTAATGTCGCACTTGATGGACATGGACTTCCTATACCAACTGAAATTGTTCCCAGGTAAATTTTGAAAAAGTCACCAAGTTTGCTGGCTTTCTATTCTAGATGCGTTTCACGCCAAGTCAGAAGACGCCAATATTAAATATATCCGAGGGAGCATACCTCCGAACACCTGCAGTTGACTGTTGTTATATGTGACCCTCCACAGGAAAACAGGGATAAAGCTGCTGACACGCTCACAGCACACTTCCACTTTGAAACTAAAGAAATTGGTTTTAGCACGCTTAATATTTGTTCAGGAACACACTTTATCAGCGAAGTCTTTTGTTTCATGAAGGCACGCTCGAAACAATAATGCGTAAGCAGTAGAACAATGAAGCGTGTTTAGGTTTGAAAACAAAAGCTAAAGTGCATGTAACGCACTAAGTGTGTCATATGAAACACGACACTTAGCGTGCAAACTGACACAACACACATAGCCTTCCTCCTCAACAACTCAGCCCCGTCCCCAATTATGCTTCGCGGTCCCTAAATACACCTCATTTTAAATTGTTATTTTCTCGTGCTTGTGTATGGCGATTTACTGTCATATGTTTTCTTTATCTTTTTCTTTAAGCCAGTTTTTTGCTCCATTTATCATGAAGACCTTTGGAGTGCTTTTGATACTTCTGATGATCACCGCTGCGTCAGAGGCAGGGGTTTGTGTAGGTAAGTAATGCATGATAAGGAAGAGAGGGTTACTCAGCGGTCGTGAATTGTAGAAATAATTGCCGTGATTTGTACTACCTGTCGTATATTGTAAAAATCCATGTCGCATTTTGCAATACTGTACGTATCATAACGAGCCAGACGCTCTTAGCAACCAAAAATTACCTTGGGATCCCGCAGAGATACGTGACTTTAAGACACGTATCTCTGCGTGAAGCCCAGTAACTTACTAGCATTCCTATGTAATTAAATCAGTTTTGATGATCGTTTCTGTTCCACTTAGGCGTTAATTTTCGCGCGAATGTGTTATAATCTTTAAGCGTGAATTCTTTCTTGCTTCTTTTAATTGATTCTAATGTTATTCATGGCGTTTGAGAGATACATAAACAGGTTTTAATTGCGGTGTGGCAGGAAATCGCTTAAAAACGTGTAGCCTTGAAGAAGAAAAATTTAGGCTGTTGACCAC